>Ga0209671_1009490_pt1 | contig 10201 bp, 5 predicted proteins | sample WorMetHERISLAND2_2_FD_187401 | JGI IMG/M metagenome (GOLD analysis project Ga0209671, IMG submission 187401) | Marine gutless worms symbiont microbial communities from Max Planck institute for Marine Microbiology, Germany - Olavius geniculatus... | ecosystem: Host-associated > Annelida >... | reverse complement strand
CCCCCTCCTCCCTGCCCCACTTTTCCTTCATTTTTCTTTCCCATTTTCCTTTCCCCTCCGCTTCCCTTAAAAGTAGGCCTAGAACCCCTTGAATTCAGCTAGGGGGCCTGGGGAGTGCTGCGAGCTCCCCCAGTGGGGTCTGGGGCAGAGCGCCAGCCGAAATCGAATTTCGTGCATTTTAGCCTTAAAATATAACATTTGGTGGCAATAGTTGTAATCATTCCTTCTGATACACGAACTTATTAATTAGCAGTTTGGCAGAGAATATGAAGTGTTTGCTTATGCATATGGGCTCAACGGGGGCAGCCGCATGTCCACCTCCTCCTCTCCTTGGATCCACCACTGTTCTAAGCCACCGACTTAACTGGCCTCCAGCCACCAAAATTTTTTGACAAGCCGCCACCGCCACAAAAATCGCGGCTAAGCCGGGATTCGCTGCGAAAATGCTGATCCGAACATGAAATTCAGGGCTAGCTGGCTTTAGGGATTTATTGCTAACTAAAAATAAAAATCAGCACTTCCAGCGAGGGTCTGGGGGAAGCTGAAAAGCTTTCAAAATTCAATTAGCTGAAACTCTTGTTTCATGATACAGTTTATGAAAGCGTCTGAGAATGAGGAACAAGGTGACCACTTGTCTGGAAAACCTTAAAATGTCTTGAAAAGTCAGGGAATTTGATCGTGACTGGAGAGTGACCACCCTGAAGGAGACAAGTGTCTCCTCATGCCTAAATGTAGCTACGACCCTGTCTTATTCCTAACCATGATGATCTTTTGGAATGGCAACCCTTTAGAATGGCAGACCAACGGAGTCACTTGTTCATATTTAGTGGCCATGAGTCGGCATCCACAATTCTGTGCCGGGTTTTTTGCAGGTGGTTAGTCTTCCAGTTTCAGTCTTAAGTGATTGTAAGAACTGCTGCAAATATCAACTAATTGTTTAACGTGGAAAATTGAAATTAAATTAGTGGCATGTGTATGTGTTTCTGATTCAGGTAAGAGAAGATCGTTAGGGTCTGATGAATTTTGTGCAGACATCTGACAGCGAGAGTGAAGCGACAGAAAACACTCGACTCATGTCCGAATCAGTTGCCATGGAGAACCGAGCTTACCATGCCGACCATGCAGACAGCCAGGCTGTAGCTGGTCGTCATGGTGATGGTCGTCAGGGCGACCGGTCTCGTCTCACCGATACTGCCCCGGCAACAGAGACTGTAAGTTTTGTTTTGTTTTGTCGTGCTTCTTGTTGCAACTTGTAACTTGTAACCAACCAACTGTTAACAGCTCTACTAATGCTAATATCGGTACTGCTGCCACCGTCAGCACAACTACTAATACATTTCATTTTTGGGTTAACCACTTTAGTTTTTTTTGCTTATTTTCTGGTCATACTTGTATTGCCTCTCTGCTATTGTGTTTGGAGTAGTTGTGTTTGATGTAACTAAGTAGGTATGCAAGTAGGTAATTTATGTAGTGCATAACGTTGAATGTGCTCGGGGTGCTAGTAAAGGTAGTAGTGTTTGAAATGACATCTTAAGGTAGACAGGCAGATGTAAGAAATGCAACTGTGCTGTTTCCCCAGGTAATGCAGCAACAGACGTTAGATGCGCTAGGAGTTTAATGGCCAGTTATGTCAGAAATGTTTTTACCAAAAACTATAAAAAATCTCGTTATCCTTCTCCAAGTTCCTGTCAGTAATGTCACGGATGGTTTTTGGCGTTTATCGTTTATTTTAACGCTGATTTCATGTGTTTTAATTTACTCAGGTAGTGCAGAAACTTGCATATGTTGCTTGAGGTACAAACTTGAATAACCGTTTGATGGCAAGTTGTGTCTAAAATAGTTGTACCAAAAATTATTAAAATCTGATAATCCACCTTTGTGTTATGATCGATAAATTTTTTGTGTGTTTTTTATGCCTCACAGTGTAGTGTTTGGAGTAGTGCAAAAAATTTGAGCTAAGGCTCACGAGACACTCGAAAGTCTATAGCAGTTCCGGTTCAGTAGTGTAGCTGAAAATTGGGGTGTTCACGCTAAGTTAATATACAAATACCAAATTCTTTATCTGGATCGCATAACGACAGTAGCATGGCACCACCTTGTGAATGATAGAGACTAGTGTCGCAGCCCGAAATCACCAAAAAAATCCTTAAAACCCCCTCTTTTGGTGTTCAAAGTCATTCAAGGTTATTGAATTCGGCGCCAATCGAGAGCCAGTGTACAACTTCCTATTTGTGATTAATAGTAACCTAAGCATTATCTCGCACCGTTACTGAGATACAGCGACTTATTGGCCAAAAATTGCAGATTTTGCCCACCCCCTCTCATTTAGCGCCCTCGTTCAGGGCGACCCCCTTCGAATTTATGAAAAAGCTTTACGGCTGCTGAAACTAGAGTCTTCCAGGCAGCCGACGGTGAAGATTTGGTGATCTTAGCTTGCACCATTTTTGACTGATCCACCCTTGTGACAGACGGACGTACGGACGGACAGACAGACAGACAGAATTGCGATGGCTAAGACGCACTGAAAGCAGTAGCTGCTTTCGTGCATAAAAAATGGTTGATAGCGTTAGTGGTGCAGTTTTGCATGACTGGGCGAATGACAGTTCTGTTTTATCAGTGAGTGTGTGAATATGATAGATTATTGTGCTAGGGCTGAGCTTGATCAACTAGATAAAAGGTCTTGAATCATGTGCAATGGTACAAAATTTAAAGAACGAAAATTGCTGACAAGAGCAAAATGACATGGCGCTGCAAACTTGCAGAAAAGTTTTATTTTATTGCACGTGTTCGCCATGCACTGCGATAAAACAAAATATGACTTTCGACGGTTTTGTTTTTTTTTTGTTCTATTCTATTTGGTTTTTGCACACGAAAGCAGCTACTGCTTTCAGCGCATCTTAGCCATCGCAATTCTGTCCATCCGTCTGTCTGTCTGTCCGTCTGTCTGTCACACGGGTTGATCAGTCAAAAGCGGTGCAAGCTAGGATTACCAAATTTTCACTGTCGGCTGCACAGAACTATCATTATGCGATCCAGATAGAGAATTTAGTATTTGCGTATTACCTTAGCGTGAACAACCCAATTTTCAGCTAATATACTGAACCGGAACTGCTATAGGCATTCGCGCGTCTCGTGAGCATTAGCTCATATTTCTTGTTCTCGCTTACCGTACCGGTTTGGCTTAGTCGGCGACGTCGTTGGTCGCATTGATAAAGTTCATCAGCGTCAGTCCCGGTTAGTACTTGGATGGGTGAACTCAGCATTCGGTAAACCATCTCGGCATGTAACCAGCCGTCCAGGTCAACTCAGCCTGGCCATCCCTCTGTGGGTAAGTGCAGTGAGTAACGGCGAAAGCTGGGACGCAAACAGGCACACCTTACAATGCGCTAGCCTCATATCCATGGTCTCGCAGTGTAAACTGGTGTCTGGTTGAGGGCTAAGGAAACGTAGATCAGCGCCGCTCAGGACCTATGGGCCTTATGGCTGGAGAAGGACTTTATGTTTTTATGTTTCATCTCGTGGTAGCCTACAGGTGGAGTGCAAGCTAAAGCCACCGGCGTGGCTTGGTGGGCTGATATTGATTTCCAGTGACGGTGCACCACCGCGCTGCTGCCATTGCAGAGCGGAGGTGCTCGGATTGTCATATTATGGTCCGCTGACACGCCACAGTTTTGATATGGATCCGTATGATTGTCTTCGTCTGGGGTGTTTTGTTTTGACATATCGGCCATTTGTTATGACCTCTCTTTCTTTTTTTCTGTCTTCTTAATACTTCACTGCTGTCTTCTGTGTTCTGCTTTGTTTTTTTCCCACTCGTTCTCTTTCCCGCTTCACACGTTTCTGTCTGTCATGGGTTCATTTTTTCTTCGGGTTTCAAATTTGTTGCTTTTTTTGTGAGACTTTCATATTTTGAGTATTCCCGAATTACTTTGTTGTAGGCAACGTTCTCCACTTCGGTTTGAATTCTCTTGCCAAATTCTGGTGGAAATCTTTTTTATCTCCGTATATATGTGGGCTGATACTCAGATGTAGAATGTGATAAACATTGGGAAAATTTTTTTTTAAAAATATACTTTAATTAGTACTAAGGAGATATAACACAGAAAGACAGTGCGTGCGAGGGCGGTTACTGCATTTTTGCGGCGGATCTCGGTCCACGTGCCAGTGAATCCGCAGTGCGCACGTCTCAGCTGCTGCAGCAGAGCTTGCTGCTTCTAGGCTCGCACTGCGTGGCCGGCCTCTCCCAACTCCCATGCAGTCTCATGCTTTCTGTCGTCGTCTTTGGCTTAGAAATATGAGATGTCTCCACGTATTACTCATCCTCGCTACGGTGGTATTATACTTCGGTAAAGCCGGCGTCGTGAAAACGCGAATTAGTCACTGACTAATAACAGAATCGGCTACTTAGGTTAGCTGCCTTCGACTAGTGAAGAATTGCGTACTTTCCATCGGCGTAGCCTTTCTTGACGGACGTTTTCTGCGCTGCCGGAAGCCGGTCTATGGACGTGTTCTAAATGATTTTTCAGTAGGAGCAGAGCAGCTTATTGCTAAGTTCTAGCTTCTTTTGTTGCCCAGCAGTATCCGTCTTACTCCAGGTTTGGCTTTATATAGGACGACGCCTACAGAGAGGAAAGGAAGCATCCTGGAATCCTGCAAAGGAAAGCTTCGTGTTGGATACATGTTATTGTTCTGCTAAATTGAGCGTGCAATAGTCTTCCAGCTAACGTAGTACTGTCGGGTCACTGCAGAGCTTATACTCAGGGTCGTTCAAGGTCATTTCGAGGTCGTCCGTTTAACTGTTCGTAAGATTGAAGAAACATTGATGATCAGCATCTGGTTTTTACCTTTCTGATTTGGAAAACCGTGTGTCAGATGTCTTTGAAGTGTTGGTAGAACATAGTGAAGTATCGCAGATCACCGGACGTTTACGCAGACTCGAGGCCACGCGAGGTCAAGGACGTTTCAAGGTCGTTTACTTCAAAACCAACGCAAGCCTTTAACTTTGTGATTGGATTGGAATTCTGCTGAATTGGTTGACTATTATGAGCCCTAGTGCTGCTCATCACTAGGAGTAGGGAAGGAGGTTAAAGCCTCTTGGAAAGGACGTTTAGGTTTGCTCAAGGTCAAGGACATTTGAAGGTCAAACCTATGTTTGTTTTTTTCAACTGAGTGGTAGTAGCGACTGCTGCAGTCATATGGCTTGCCTACAGAGTTTTGAGCCATTGCTCGGAGGACCCCCGGCGTCTAAAGACTCATCCTATTCACTAAAGGAAGACTGTGTGAGCCACAGTAACACGAACATCATTAGCAGTAGCAATGACGTCGTGGAATCGGCAGCTAGTCAGAGAAGGATGTGGGTGGAACGCCAGGGCAATTCCAGTCACCGCACCTTCATCGCCCCAGGAGACCGATATGAGATGGTAAGTGTGTATAGGTTTCAACACTATCTACAATGTATTATGGCGGTGTGACAACGTAGATCGTGTTGAAAAAACGTACTTATTCTGTGGCCGTGGTCGACGGACTTGGTTGCAAACTTTCCCCGTGTCTTGTCGTGGACTAAAATCCATCGGAGCATCACAAACGTATGTGTTGCAGATTTGCCATGGACTTTGTTACAACCGTCTTGACACGATGTTGAGATGGCGCGTGTGGTGTTGGCGACGGTGGCGCCTCCTTGTGAATGATAAAGACTTGCGCAGCCTCATATCGCGAAAAAAATCCGTAAAAACCCCTATTTTGGCGTTCAAGGTCACTGAATTCAGCACCAATCGAAAGCCAGTATACGATTTCCTATTGGTGATTAATAGTAACCTAGGCCTTATCTCGCACCGTTACTGAGATACAGCGAGTTATTGGCCAAAAATCGCAAATTTTGACCACCCCCTTCTCATTTAGCGACCTCGTTCAGGGTGACCCCCTTCGAGTTTACGAAAAAGCTTTACGGTTCCTGAAACTACTCTAGAGTCTTCCAGGCAGCCGATGGTGAAAATTTGGAGATCCTAGCTTGGACCGTTTTTGCCTGATCCACCCGTGTGACAGACAGACGGACGGACGGACAGACGGACAGAATTGCGATAGCTAAGACGCGCTGAAAGCATAGCTGCTTTCGCACGTAAAAACTAAACCATGTCAGTTAAGTTAAGTACAGTTCAGTTACTTTGTTTTGTACACACCTTAAAACTTAAAAGTGGATGAGCTCCCTAACTGTCTATGTGAAATATTTTTCTTCATCTAATGTTTTCTGTGTCTGTGTGTTTATTTAGCGGCCTCTGAACTCCGGCGGCGCTGTTCGTCGTCGCGGCACTGGAGACCAGTCATCATCCACATCAGACCCTGACCAGCCTGCTGCTGCTGCTGCTGATAATGATGAAGATGGGGATGAGGATGAGATATCGGAGGAGACGTTGATCTACGGGGCGAAGCACGTCATAATGCTGTTTGTGCCCGTCACACTCTGTATGGTTGTCGTCGTCGCCACCATCAGTTCTGTGTCTTTTTACACCCAGCGACACGGATACCTGTGAGCACTTTTTTCATTTACCGGTATTTGCTCAAAAATGCAACATCTCCAGTATGTTGTATACATTAGTTGGCTTGGTAGCTGACACCAGTTTAGACCATGGATGGTAGTGCATTGCACGGTGTGCCTGCGTTGGTTAGAACATTGGACTTGTGATCATGAGGTCGTTGGTTCAGCTCCCAGTTGCATCGCTATCAAGTGGTTACTGCTTCCGTGGGTGACTGTTTGCGAACAGGTACACCGTCTCAGTACATAACCATCACTAAGCCTTCCATTCCTCCATGACAGGTAAATTTTCAGCTTGTCTGGCTGGTGTTATGGCAAGGCACATTCGCTTGTGTCACGTGGCAGGTGTGTGATCCACACTGATCCCATATGGCAGGTGATGCTTTATGGCTTTGAGATCGGTTTCCCATGAAGAGCCGTACTATGTAACAATTAACCATTGGAAAGCCTTGAAGAAGACATTATGTTGGCTTTGTGCCAGGAAAGAGTAGGCAAGAGGGCCAGGATAAGCAATGGCTTTACAGTATCACCCATTGGTCAGTGGTCAGGAAAAGGTTTGGTAGACATAGTTCCACTCTTTGGAGAGGATAGAGACAAATACCAACGCTTCATTTCTGGAATTATCAACCCTCGCTTACCCTGCATAGCAAGCTACCACATAATAGGTTTTATACATGCAAATTTGAAATAGGAAAACGTGCTAGCAAGCTGTGCTAATAGCACTTCTGGATCTTGATTATGCAGAATGGAACATGAGTACTGATATTTATTTTACATTTTTGCTACTTTGTATTTTGCTTTAATGCAGCCAAGGCTTGGCATTTTCAAAGCTAATTGTGTGAGTGGCTGACTAACTTAGTAGCGTTATTTCTTTAACTGATATTTTCTGAAGTGCATTTGATCTGAAATTGAAATTTTGTGGGTAGGGTAGGTTGTTACTGTCGTTGTTATTGTCACAGCCTAACAGCTCTTCTCCATTACAAAGAAGACTCAGTGAGTGAGGGAGGCGAAACGTGCAGCCAGCCCGTTGTGCCGGGGGCGGGGATGGGCTGTCAATTACTGTTATGTTTCACTAGGTAGTGTAGCAACATAGTTAAGGTGTGGTGGGAAACAGAGTGGGTTGCAGCCAGTCATTGCATCAGGGGATGTACTGACCTCTGACATGTTGAAGCATGTGGATGATCTTTTAATGGCATGCGAACTGGCAGCGTGTTGGTTCCACCAATGAAAAGGCGACTCCTCCTCCTTCTAAATCTACCCATGTTTAATGCCTGCACCCCATTATTTGTGGTTGTTCAAAGCTACACTAAAGAGCAAAGACGTAGGTAACAGAGAAGTATTACTTGTTGTGCAGAATATACACTCCGTTTGAGCACGATGGCAGAACGAGCGGTGTGGGTGATCGACTGTTGCAGTCTCTGGGCAATGCTCTTATTCTGCTAGCCGCTGTGGTCGTCATGACCATCTTCCTTATTATACTCTACAAGTACAGATGCTACAAGGTACAAATGCACGGATTTCAACTTGTCTGCTGTCATGCTAGCTAATGTTGGGTCTCTTGGCATGCAGTACTTTGGAATGTTGTTGCAGCAGGAGTTTTTGCACAGGCCTGTTGTCTTAAAAACAGAATGAGAGCACCAAAGTAAATATTTGAGAAAGTGTTAGTTATGTAGATGGTACAGTAAAACAAATGGTCAAAATGCACCGTGGTCTGGTCTTACAAAAACATCGTAAGTAGTTGTTTAAATTGTTTTAGTCTTTGCTGTCCACTGCCAGAGTTTTATTGGTAGTTTATTACACAGTTGCAGCAGTGCATTCTGGGACATTGGTGAACTGACCGGGTTTTCCGATTTAACACCACCAAGGTTAACTCAGCCTTCCATATTTCTGGGGTAGATAAGTCAAGTACCGGCCTCTCTGGCTGGAGGTCAAGGCAGGGCATGTTCACCTGTTTTGGGTGACACATAACACTGTGTGATCCCATATGGCAGGTGACGCTCCGTAGCTTTGAGATGGGTTTCCCATGTAGAGCTATATACACAGCTTTATTCTTCATGATGGACTAGACATCTTTCGATTCTGTAGCACTGAGTTAGCAATTCTCAAATCTTTTGTCTCATATTCATGTCAATTTCTGTGTGATGTATATTTTTTCGGTTGTGTTCAGTTTATTCACGGATGGTTGATCGTTTCTTCACTTCTGCTTCTATTTCTCTTCTCATACATCTATCTCGGGTAAGAAGCTCTCTAGTCTCTCATTGCCTTCATGAAGTGTGGAATACCAACTTTTTGACTAGGGCATGATATAATTTGTGCAGTGCCTGTTCACTCGATTGCTTTGGACCAATAAAATGTTACTGTTAAACAAAGGCACAGGATATTTATACAGCAGCTAGATTAGCGTTTATTCATATGGTTGTTGGATAAATATCTGGTCTTACCTGGGCTGCTGGCTATTTATCCTGCAGCCATCTTGGACGGCCTTACTGGTGTGTATGAGCGCCGTGCCAGCCAAGCCCATGTCTCTGCCGTGGTACAACGAGCACTTTTTGGGCTTTAAGCTATTTGTACAACTCAGCAAATAGATTCATTTGGTCGAATGTGCTCTATGGTTAAAATTTATCAATTACGACCAAAAACTTTTCTTGGCACATCTGTTACTTACTGCGCCAAGAATCGGATGAAGAAATGATGTTTTCATTCTTCTGGTGAAGACTTTCGATGGATATCGAAACGTCGAGGTATTATCAGGTTTTTGGTCATAATTGATGAATTTTAACTGTATCTGTACAGCTGCCGTACAAATAGTTAGTGCGTTAAACAACATCTGTCACATTTCATTTAGCATGTATTTTCCGTGCACGGAATATGTTTAATGTTTCAGTGAGGTGCTGTTAGCGTACAATGTTCCAATGGATTACATCACAGTCGCCTTGTTGATGTGGAACTTTGGCGTTGTCGGAATGATCTGTATACATTGGAAAGGTCCGCTACGGCTGCAACAAGCTTATCTGATAATGATCAGTGCCCTGATGGCTCTGGTCTTCATTAAGTACTTACCCGACTGGACTACTTGGGTGGTACTAGCCATCATCTCCATCTGGGGTCAGACTTTTTGTTGTAATAGTTTAGTTTAATTAATTACTTTATTATTGATATTGTTTGTTATTATTAACTTTTTTGATGTATTTCATATTTTAAGTTATACATTTTGATTACCGGTAGTGCATTATTCATTATTAATAGTATTTCAATATTTATTATTTTACTGTCATAGGTTTTTAATAACTTTGTGAAAATGATAGGTTGAAGTAAAAAGCTGTGTTAATCATTTTGCTCGGTTACTTATTTTGCCTACTGCCGAGTGCTGCTACACTACTGTGTAAAAAGTTAAAAACCTCCAGATTATGGCTCTGTTGGGATCTGTATTGTGTTTTCCAAAATTGTTACTTGGGCCTTGGATGATCCAGCCATCCAAAAATTTTATTGTTCTTTGTTTCATAAATATATTTTTTTAACTTTTTGACATTAACATTTAGATTTTGTGAACAGACAAGCAGATGCAAGTAAAAACATCAAACCTCTTTTTTTCCCAGAGGTGTTTTTTGGTTAATTTATTAATTTAGGCTATTTATTATAAGTGTTGGTTGTATAGAACAGTATCATTAGAAG
>Ga0209671_1009489_pt1 | contig 10201 bp, 5 predicted proteins | sample WorMetHERISLAND2_2_FD_187401 | JGI IMG/M metagenome (GOLD analysis project Ga0209671, IMG submission 187401) | Marine gutless worms symbiont microbial communities from Max Planck institute for Marine Microbiology, Germany - Olavius geniculatus... | ecosystem: Host-associated > Annelida >... | reverse complement strand
CGGTGGAAAACTTTAGGTTTTAAAAAAAAGTTTCAGACGTATTTTTCAGTTTCGCATTTTACATCTATGCATGTTTATGCAGCATTTTCCTGTCCTGCATTTTTGTGTCGTGCATTTTTTAATATTGTTTCATTGAGAATGACTTCATGAAAGTGGGAAAGAATGGGAACGGCAAATTCGGGTCATTCGGGTGCATCCGTAATACAACGGCACGTTGTGATAGTTTGATCTGCATTATGTTGTCTGTCTTGATCTCCTCTGAAACTGAGTTGACTAGGCTATGTGCCACTGTATCGTTTACCTCCGCCGTGGCGTTTGACATCTGTGATATCGTCCAGTTAACGTTTTTCTAGGGCGACTAAAATGCGGGAACTGTCAAATACAGGACCATCATGATCCGTCATCTTTATGGTCCTGCATTTTACAGCTACTGTATTTTCTCGGTCCTTTATTTTAAAGTCCTTTAAAGTGCAAATTCTGTACATAATATACCGGGTGAGCCAAAAAGTAACACCTTTTTAATGTCGTATTTGAGATGTTTTTTTCATGTTAAGTGCATTATATTTGGAATTTTTGTTCATATTTTTAAATAACTTCGTTTTTTTCTCCGCCGATGTAAACAAGTTCTGGTTTACGAATATTCGCCTTGTCACAATGGTTAGATTGAATAACGACGAAGGATGCTGTTTGATTTACAATCTGCATGTGAGAAAACACTGAAGTTTCAACAGAATTGTGAAAATGTTTTTAAATAAAGACTAAATGAGTACATCTAAGCTTAATGCGTGATATCCTTCACAGGAGTTTGCAGAGGATACGGATAGAAACAGAAGTGCTACAAGTAATTTGAGAAAAGCTCACGTGACGCGCGATAGCAGCGGTCCTGTCACCTGGGCAATCGTGTACAGCATGCAATAAAATAATACTGCATTTTGAAGGAGAACCCAAATTTGAGACCTCCATACGGAAGACTCCTTGAATTTAAGAGTTCGGAATTTAGATTGTTAAAAATTGACGTTTTATGCTAAAAATTTCATAGGCCTACGCAGGTTGTCCAGGTTTATCTCCAGCCATTTCGGCGCAGTTCACTCTTCAAATGTGCGCCACAGCCGAAAATTGCAAAAAAAAACACTAAAATCCCCTATCATTCAGGGTTCAAGGTCATTTAAGGTCATTGATGTTGACACCGTTCAAAAGCTTGTCACTAGTGCTTGTTATGATAAGCAGCATGTCTGTGCTTATCTGCAATTTGTTTCACGCTAGACGAGCTAATACGGTAAAATAACCACTTTTTAGGGAGGTAGCTGTCTTTGACGCCCGCCTGCGCAGGCCTTCTTGAACCTAGAGGGTCGAGACTTGAATTGCTAAAATCTGCGTTTAATGCCAAAAAATTCATACGCAGGTTGTCTTGGTCTATCTCCAGTCATATTGTCGCAATTCCCTCAAAGTGTGCGCTGCAACCAAAAATTATGAAAAATTTACTATAAACCCTTTTTTGGGGAGTCAAGGTTGTTCAAGGTCATCGATGTTAATAAATTTAAAAAGCCTGTCTCCAGTGCTTGTTATGATAAGCAGCAAGTACTTATCTGCAGCCGTTTTTACGTTACACGAGCCAATAGCAGTAAAATAATCACTTTTTAGAGGGGTATCCCTTTTCGACGCCCGCGTGCGCAGGCCTCCTTGAACATAGGGGGTTAGGACTTGGACTGCTGAAATCAAACGTTTAATGCTAAAAATTTCATGTGCAAGTTGTCATGGCTTATCTCCAGCCATTTCGTCACAATTCACTGTTGACATGTGTGCTGCAGCCAAAAATTAAGGAAAATTCACTATAAACACCTTTTTGGGGTGTTCAGAGTCGTTCAAGGTCATCGATGTTGACAAATCTAAAAAGCCTGTCACCAGTACTTGTTATAATATGCAGCAAGTTTGTACCTATCTGCAACCGTTTTCACACTATAAGAGCCAATAGGGGCAAACTAACGTTTTTTCTAGGACAGGGTACTCCTATTTGACACCCTAGATCAAGGGGAATTTCCTTATCCAGGGGCACGAAATTTTGTTGCGGTAAACTAGAGTTCTTGGGGCAGCGAATGGTAAAGATTTTGTGATTATGGCTTGCACCGTTTGGACACAATACAGCAGTGTGGCAAACAGACAGACGGACGGACGGACGGACGGACAGACGCTTAGGCCATGGCTAAGACGCGCGAAGCATTCTGCTACCGCGCGTAAAAAAATTTTCAAAACGTATAAATTTTAGTGTTCTGCTGTTTATAAGGCATTATACTGACGTAGTTGAATAGGGTGTCACTTTTCCCTGCTCAGTCCTTAACACACATGATTATTTTCTGTAACATTTTAGTTTAGCCAAAAATAATACTACTAATAACACGTATTGCGTATAGGAGAAGCTAAGCAAGAGTACATCGAACGAGTCGAGACTTGAAGAAGACGTGAGACAGCTGAGACTGACAGTCAGTGAGACCGAGAACCAACTTACAGGCGTTGAACTACTCAGGCGAGCACTGGACGGCGACAACCAACGCTTTCGGATGACACTCGCAGACAAACAGGCCGAAATACAGGCATAATAAAAATTATTATCACACCTTACACGGTAGTGTGAGTGTTGTAAGGACGACCTTCAAAGTCTATGGGAAAAGTTAAATTTGACCTTCAGCCCACCCAAAACCCCTGAACCGATCGTCACCAAATTTGAACGGCGTGATTATGTCGTGGACGCTTACCACCAAAAAAATTTGGGTTTAATTCGCCCAGGGGTTCTTGATCACCATATAGGTGAAATATACACCCCTCTTGTTCGAAATTGACCCCCGTTGCCATGGCAACGAAATTTGGGACAAATTGGCTATAACTCAGCTTGTGTAAGAGATATCTGCGAGATTTTTTTTTGCATCTGTGGAGGAGTTTTCGGAAATGGGCCATCCAATGCTGCTAACTGAATTTTACCCCGACCAACCCTTGTTGCCATGACAACAAAATTTAAGACAAAATGGGCTATACCTCGGCTTGTACAACAAATATCACCAAGATCCTTGCATCTGACGGAGGTGCGGGTTAAGGGTTTGGCAATTAGATGACGTCAGTCGAAGTCTACCACAGCCAACCTTGATTTCCAGGTATAACGAGCAGCAGCGTATTAGGAGCAGCAGCAGTGGTAGACACATCCAGCGTGTTGTACCCAACCGGAGGTATACTGCTCTGCCTTAAAAAGGTAAAAGGTAAAGATACGGATCCTGATTGTGCTTTTTACATGCGTCAGGCTCATTCCCCGACTTCTGGCAATAAAACAGCAAATATATTATATGTAAAAAAATTTACCAGTTTACAACTGTGTGTAAGGACGATGTGATGATATCAGTCCTCTAAAAGAGCAAAAATCATTTGGGTAACCTTAGATGGGGCTATGCATATGGCGTCCTTACAAGCTGACTTTAGTTGGTAATCACTAACATAGTCGAAAGCCTTTTAAAGTCAAGTAGGCCACCGAGGCCGTTAGACGATGTCTACTGTAATGCATTACTGATGCCCCATTGGTCACTTCGTTAAAAGTTAAACCATGTCGGTTCATTTTAGTTCAGTTCAGTTCAGTTACTTTGCTCTGTACGTGCCTTAACATTGCGGGTCTGGTGTTACTGCGTCTAGGTGCTGTCGGATCGTGTGGACGCGTTGACGCGACAATTAGACGAGGTTGAGACCAAGGCGCATTCACTGCAGACGAACGTTGACCGACTCAACTTGTCATTGGCTCAGAGCGAGCGACAGGAAATCACCCACAAGGACAAGGTCTGTCCAACACACTCAGTCTATCGGTCTCTCTGCCATAGAGTAGCCCCCTCCCTAGTCTACACCGTCGCTTTAGAAATGTATTCGTTATTCTCGCCAAAATGCACGTGACGTTCGACGTCGTATTCCAAGAGGGTGCGCTTCCCTTTTCTTCAAAAGTGAAAAAAATGTTAACGAAAATAGGATAAAAAAAACATCAGCGGGTAATTTTAATGTTGAAAAAGTATTAAAGAACAATTCCGATATGAAGAAGTATCGTAAGCCTACAGATAATGGTTTCGTTTGTGGTATCACTGCCAGATTAAGCTTTGAAGTAGGTGCTATTGCTGCTGCAGCATTATGGCCATTTATGAAAGTTTAATAGCCTAAAATAGGCCGACGGTTACAGAGTAGGCAAGAATTTTTTATGTATATATTATTTTTGCGCGCACCTGGCGCACGTGGACTCGTAATAGGACCTATGGGTCTTGACGTAATAAGACGTTTCAAGTGGTTTGTGTCTGACCTCAAATATGCATAAAATTTATTTTTCGTTCGGGTTTCTAGTCAAATGATACCTCTTCCTATAGATGTTAAAACATTCATTTGCAAATAAAAAAAACTTAAAAACATGTTTTTATACTTTTATAAAAAAACATTATAAAACATTATAAAAAGCATTAAACTGCAAATGTTTCCAATTTCTACTTTTTTCTTTAGGCATTTTTTATTTTATGTAACCGTGATTATGGTACATACTCAATTATGAACTAAACAATTAAATGTCTGAACAAATACCAAGTATACTAGTCACGTTAACAGTTTTTAACACATCTGTAGTAATTTATTCTAACGATTTAACAAGAGCAAAAAACATGACATTAAAAAGCACAAAAAACATTAAAAAATATAAAAATAACAAGAAATAAAAAAAACATTTTTTAAAAATAAAAAAAAGGAAAAAACGTGTTTTTATACTCTTATAATACTCTTAATAAACATTAAAAAGTTTTTTTTACATTTATGCCTATTTCCCGCACCTCTTCCCTTGATGCTTTCGGCATCTCGATTACGGCATCTTAATCTTTTCGTAGCACTTTAAAATCTTTGCCGTCGCCGGTGGTTGCGTCTTAAGCTAGATGTCTGAACTTCTTGGTCGATCTTGAATCTCGAAAACCAAATGGGCTCTTTTCTGGGCAGTAGCACCAGGCCCAGTTTGGTCTTAACTCGGCCCTGTGTCATATAGAATTATAATTTGTTCTGCATTCAAAGGATGAGTTTTTATCAGATCATAAAACGTAAAATAGTTCAGCATTTTACTGCACATTTTTGAAAACACTTTTAGTTACGGTTTAATTACTACAATAGCTGCTATTACGATGTTCTGTAGGTGCAGGCGTTGAACTCCACGTTGTCCGAAAGCACGGCAGTGATCACGGATCTCAATGCTCGTCTATCTGACTTGCAGCGTACACTGGATACTAAAGAGCAGGATCGGCGAGTGCTGCAGGAACGCTTCGACAATACCCGGTCAGACGACAACAATCCTGCGCTTTATACATTTCAGGCTGAAGGCTGTTTCAACGAATTTACAAAGATATACAGATCTTGCGATCGAGGAATTTAGTTGAGCACTAAAATAAAAACGTTGAGCGTAGGAGGGACATTTGGAAGCGGTGCCCCTCTTCTATCTGATACACTTTTCCCGACCCAGTTTGAGCATCTGGGCTTACGATGCTTCCCATACACCCTAGTCGGACGAAAAAGGGTATCCAATGGATTTCACTACGCACTGAACACGGTATTGTATTATATAACAACAGTTTAACTGCGACGGTTTGTAGTGAGTCGCTGTCGGAAGCTAAAAAGACGAACAAAGCGCTGGCGGAACGTCTGCAGACGCTGCAAACTCAACTGTCCGACAGTGAACTGAAACGTACCCAACTTGAGACCGAGGCGCGACAGACTCACAACGTATGCAGGCTCCGATATAAATTACAAACGTGGCTTTATCTGTCGGATTAAAGTTTTATTACTTCCGCCGAGGAGGTTATGTTTTGCCAGAGTTTGTTTGTCTGTCTGTCTGCGTGTTAGCAAGATAACTCGAAAAATTATGGACGGATTTTTCTGAAATTTTGAGGATATGTTGGGCATGGCATAAACTACCAGCGATTAAATTTTGGGGCTGATCCGGCAGGAATCCTGGATTCTGGATCACTTTAAAATTTTCGTTACCATTGCGTTAAAGGGGGCATAAAGGAACGAAGATGGTGACGCCACCTGGCGAATAGCTTTGCCTTGGCGGAGGTACCTGCGGGCTACGACTGCTGTCTAGTTTGTGCATATTATACAAACAGTGCTACTAAGTTTTAGCTATTCTGTTTTCATTGCTTTAGCAGTTTTTTTATTTTGTTTTGGGTCATCCTCAGATTTGTGTTGCGGATAGTGACAACTAGGCCTATTATTTTGCAATGAACGATTACCTGATGGCAGGTGTTTTTATCTGTGATCATGAACCGGTGCACTTAACTTGATAAAATTATGCACAAACATAAACCTTGACAATTTTTTGAACCCTGTTGAACTTCAAGGTCATACTTAACGGTCAAGGTCACATGATGGTGTGCATAATATTGCGGTTACCCGCGGGCAGTACTTAGCCTTCAACAAGGCTTGGGAGTCTAGTTGATTGGCACGACGAGTATCCTGTGATGTATAAAATTTGCGTACTAAACTTGAGGTATCTACGATTTTGGATCTTAAATTGCAAACGTTTTTCTTTCGAAAACGGTTCCCGAAAGTAAAAATGTGAGCGCCATTTAGGTTAGGCGGCATTATTTGTTTAAATGCAAATTACACGGTAAAAACTCGCAATTCGGCTTGCGTAGTTAAATGGATTGACTGACTGGCTATCGTTTGATGCAAATGCTGGTTCAGCGTCAGGATGCAGAGCGTGAAATGAGCGACAAACTTCAAAAGATGGCGGATGACAAACAGTCGGCCGTGGAGCTAACAGCGTCACTGCAGCGCACGCTGGCAGCCGCTGAGACGGAGAAAAGATTAGCAGAACGATCAGCCGCTAAACTTCAGAAAGATAAACACGACCTCAAGAAAACGCTCAACAAGGTCAGTCTCTATAGACCAGCTGATTCTGTTGTCGTCGATGATGTGTAAAGCCCAAATTCCACTGTACGCCGACTTTGCGATCGCAAAAGTTGTCGCCGTCTTTCCCCGTGTGCTGTCACGGACTAAATTCCATTAAAGCGACACATACGGATTTGCCGCAACCATTTTAACATGTGGAGATGGTCTGTGACTTTGTGTCCGAGACTTTCATGGTCCGCGTCTGCGACTTTCACCGATACGTTTCCGAGGGAAGTCTTGGTAGAAGTCGGCGTGATGAAATTTGGGCATTTTACTTGGTTTACTTGGTGACAGCTTGTGGCTGCAGTTGTGTTAGGCTGTGTGTGGTTCATGGCGACTATAGATCTGGGACTTCACTTTAAACTTTATTCTTTTTATATCTTGAATCGTACTAGTCATTTTGTTATCCAATAGTTTCTTCGTTTATGTTGCTTCTGTTTATGTTTGCGTAATGTGTATGCAGTGTATCTTGCATCCTTTTGGTGTAATAAATTTGGCTTAGATTAACAACAAAAAATACAGAATACGAAAAAATGGTATGGTTGTACGAGGGGCCGGTAAAAAAGTTTTGAGCCTGAACACGATTTTTTCACAATCTATATATCGGTGAAAAATGCGTTTTTTACTGACTGCTGTGAGTCTGCTGCGGATATGACGTCATTGTGATTTATGACGTTACAGGGCATTAAATTGAAACGATTTGAAGCATCAACAAAAAGTTTCGAGTCATTCATCATCGTGCATAACGGATACCACAATAATTAAATTTTAAATTTTAAAAGAGATAATGCTCACTTGGCGTCTGGTCATTACTTTTTGCAGAGTGGTCTTGGTGTACAAAAATATGCTCATAAACAGCTGGCTGGGAAACAGTAGACGTAGGTCTGGACTGCAGTGCCAAATTTAGGGAAAAGTGCACGGGGCTTGTTCCTAGCCCTTTGCCCATCAGAGGCCTCATGTAACAGGTTGGATATTCTTCTGCAACATTACGCAACTGATATAATAATTATAATTAACTGTTAAATTTTTCATAAATTTTTTTTCATACTGTCAGATATTGACACAACATCGTAATTGGCTGAAATGCTCTAATTTGCGGCTGCCACAGATTAGGCTATCAAATATTCGCAAATGCAAATGAAAAATTCATAAACGTATTCGTCAAGGCTTTTATACAAGAAATTTGAGCTAATGCTCACGAGACGCGCGAAAACCTATAGCAGTTCCTATTCGCAAACTGTCAGTCTATCTCCAGCCATTTCGTCGCGACTTTTACGGGGGTACCGCAATTTGATGCCTTCATGCGCAGTTTTCTTTGAACCTAGAAAATCGAGACTTACACCGTTGAAATCTGCGTTCACCCTTTTCTTATTTAGCGCCCTTGTTCAGGGTGATCCCTTTCGAACTTATGGAAAGACTTTACGGTTTCTGAAACTAGAGTCTTCCAGGCAGCCGACGGCGAAGATTTGGTGATGCTAGCTTGCACCGTTTTTGACTGATCCACCCGTGTGCCTGACGGACAGACGGACAGACAGAATTGCGATGGCTAAGACGCGCTGAAAGCAGTAGCTGCTTTCGCGCGTAAAAATTGGACGCCGCAAAGCACCAGTTTAGTAAATCCAGCTACAGACTGAAAAAAAGTTTCATATAACAACCAGATGGATTACACAATCCCAGAAGACCTTTCCTGACTGCGTAATGGTAAAGTTTGAATTATTAAATTGTGATCTGTGCTTTTTTATATCTACAACAACGATGTCCTCCTTACACTGTATATAAACTGAACAGTTTTTTTTACATAAATTGTTGCATAGGCGGAACGTGAAAAGATTCAGTCGGACGACTTGATGACGCGTGCGGGAGTCGAGATGAGTTCGCTTGATCGCTGTCTGGATCGTCTGGAACAGGAGAACTTCGAGCTGCGTCAGCACGTCCAGACGCTGCAGACGCAGCTCTGTCAGGCAGACGACGACCACACTCGCAGGTCACACTACCACTGCATAACCGAAACTGCGACTGTGAGATATCATAGGGGGAGGGGCACTTTCCTTCCATTTCTCTTTAGGAATGTTGGTTTATAGCGGAGAATGGTTTTTTAAATATGCGGAACTTTTGGAGGCAAAATATGCGGGAAAATATGCAGAATTTAGCGAAATATGCGGCATATATGCGGCATATAATGCATATGTGCGGCATATTTTTTTCGCATATTTTCGGCATATGCAAACTCGAGTGACAAAGAATTAAAATCATGATTATTAATAGGCCTTTTCTGCACAGTTTTGACTTTTTGACTTCAATTTATTTAACGTCTAATTGCAAATACCGGTAGTCGTTTGCCGCCAAAATATTTAGCAGTCTTAAAACAACGTTGGACAAGGAAAATGCTGAAAAATGCGATCGCATATGCGGAAATATGCGACATATATGCGAATATATGCGAATTTTTGCATATGCAGCATATGCGGCATATGCGGCATAATTTTCGCATAAGCGATTCTGAAAAGGTTATCATAATATATGCGGAAAAATATGCGATATGCGGGTTTTGGCAAAATATGCGATCGCATGTGCGATCGCATATTCGCATATATCCAACATCCCTACTTTCTTTCCACTCTCTTTTTTTTCTTTTCCCTCCCTTTCTCCTTCCGTTTCTTTTCCCCTTCCTTTTTATCCTCTCTTCTTCCCTTTCCTTACTCTTTCTTTCCTTTCCTAACTTTCTTTTCTTAGAAGTAGGACTTCTGAAATTTACCCAGGAAGTCTAGAGGAGCGCTGGAAGCTTTCCCAGCGAGACCCGGGGCGGAGCCGCAGCCGAAATTGAATTTAACGCAGTTTAGCCTTAAAATTTGACATCTGATGGCAATAAGTTCAATGATTTTCATGAGAATCAACTGACCAAGTTTTGTTACTATCAGAAACACACAACATGCATGACACAGCACTGACCACGTAACGCCCCGCGGCTCATCACTGCATACCATAGATGTAAAAAAAACGTTCTAGGAAAAATAAGAAAAACGTTAAAAAACGTAAAAAAACGTGGCAAAAATTTAAAAAAAACGTTTAAAAACGTTGAATAAAAAACGTTAGCCATAATGTGTTCAACCTCTTGCCTTATGACTAATGCTGTAAGCGCAGTATCATCATCATCATCGACAACCGTGGGCTCAATGCCCGTTGGTGTCTGACGCCATTCTTACTATCGCTGCCCACCGCTGCCTATCTAGGGCAGCGTGGCTTAACTCCTGCAGGGTTGTCCCACACC
>Ga0209671_1009488_pt1 | contig 10202 bp, 3 predicted proteins | sample WorMetHERISLAND2_2_FD_187401 | JGI IMG/M metagenome (GOLD analysis project Ga0209671, IMG submission 187401) | Marine gutless worms symbiont microbial communities from Max Planck institute for Marine Microbiology, Germany - Olavius geniculatus... | ecosystem: Host-associated > Annelida >... | reverse complement strand
AATTTATCAACATCGATGACCTTGAATGACCTTTAACTCCCAAAATAGGGGGTTTTAGTGGTTTTTTTTTTTGCAATTTTTGGCTGTGGTGCACATTTCGTAAATGAATTGCGCCGACATGGCTTCAGATAGACCTGGACAATTTTCAAACAAAAACTGCTAAGACTGTCGCGCGTCTCATGAGCTTTGCTCAAATTACTTGTCGTATAACTTGCAGTGTGACGTTTACATAAAATTTCAGTTTAGTTTTAGATTTCGTGCTTTATTTGAAAAAATATCAAATTTTTTGGAGCTAAGGCACGAAAGTTTCAAAGGTGCTATTTTTGCACATTGTGTTAAACAAGCATAGAAAGTTTAAACTGTTAAAAGTGAATGGCGATCAATAAGTTATACATGTAGTAAGCTAAGTTGTTTCAGACACTATAATACCAGAAACGGCAAATGAGTAAGGTAGAGAACGGAAATAGTTTAGGTTTATGTTGTTCTTTTTATATTACCTAGACTACTGGGCTAAGATAAATTTATTGTTGATATTGTCGTGCGCGAACTAAATAGTATTGGCGTAAAATGACAAAAGCGCAAGCAAACAAATAATTGTTCTAACGACTACTCGCGAAGTCAAATAGTGCAATATATAATTATAAGAGAAAAAAGTTATACAAAACTGCTACATCAACAAAATATTAGACTGAACTCAACGTGTTTATGCTCAATCGAATTATTTCCCGACTATATTGATATTCATCGTGCATAAACCGGCAGTCATCGTGATCAGTCAAGCGTGTCACATCTCGCTTTTAGCAGCCAGCTTATTCTGCTCTTGAGCTGTTTGCGTGTGATGAACAGACGTTCAACTCACGGAGACGTGCGCTCTGGTGTATTGTAGTAGTCGTTATGCTGCAGTCGCGTTATTAAATGAGTCCGCACAAAGCACCAGCCGCCGTAGCAATTGAGATGCCGCCAACTGAAGCATCTGTCCGCCGCTCCGTCATTGTAACGGCGACTACGCTTTACCGATTATCTTTCGCGCAATCTTCATAACGCGATTTAACGGCGACCGACGACATTGTGTGTTGCCAGTCATAACACAGAGAACGTGAGACGGCGTCCAAAATTAAAGGAAATAATAATGCTTAAGTCATCGCCGCGCATCGGTGATCTTAATGCGCTAAAAGCTAAGAGCAGGTGACACAACTACTTATAAAGCGGAGGTAAGATGATGCTGAAAGCAAGGAAGTAAGCGCTGTACAGTTTGCTTCCGGCGGACGCAACTATGGTCATAGACCGGAAACACTATGATGACGTCATCTCGCGACTTTTTCTTCTCGTGGTTATTTCGCCGTTTCCACACCGCATCTCCTTGTATACTGGCTGCATACATTGGACTGGCCGGCGGCTTGGTTTAGCAATTAGCGCTAGATCAACGCATGGGCGCTTTACGTACTCCGTGCCCGGTTAGTAGACTACTTGGACGAATGTTTGTCTTCGTGGTGTTTCCAAAGTAGCAGAACCGTTCTCGGCAGATGTTTGTGAGCTCCAGTAGCTTCTGGCAGACTATTTGCCAGTGTATATTTTGCTGAAACGGAACGTTTGTTAATTGACTACGACATCGATATCCACCTCACTGCGCGACTTTCATCGTGGAGTCCTGTTTAGAGACAGTAGTACTGTAGTTAGATAAGGCCGATGAGCAACTTGGTCGTCGCTAGTAGGCTATACGACCAGCCAGACAGGCTGAGGTCGACTTTGATAGTCTCTGGCTCCAGGTCAGGTTAATTACAGCGGCGAGGACGCTGTGTATGTGACCGGCTGGTGGGTGGGGCGGTTCGACGGCGTCGTAACGATGACAGAATGTGTCGTCAAGGTGACGGATGACGTGTTCTGCCCGCATCATCAGTCTCCGCAGCATTCACTCGCTCTTTCGTTCGCTAGGTGGCGTGAAATGAAATGAGACGCCGACGTGTGACGTCTTCAGGCCCTCTTGACCGAGCACACAGTGCTCAATATATCCATGAATTTCGACAGGTGATAACGGACTGACGTTAATTATTTGCTGTCTGTCCCTCGTGTCCGCACATGTTTCGCTTTTAGTAGTTGTGTAAAAATACTTTCAGCATTTGGAAATGCTGTTCCTGTGGACGTACGCAGTTGTCCCTCATTATGCTGCTGTCGCCACTGAATCATTTCTATAACATATCTTTTGCAACATCTTACTCATCTTAGCCCCCACGTCTCAGATTCGGTGGTTTCTCGTCGCCATTGTGCGTTATATTATACAGTTTGCTTGCGTGCACCGGAAAATCAGCGCTTTAGCGTGCTGGCTCGTTAAAATCAAACTTTTAACAGTCTTGATCTGGAGCTTTTTTGTTCTTACGATTTAACAACAAAGAATGAATCGACCTTTTGATGCCAGTTTGCGCTATGTTGTACGTTGGCGATTGGTTCCATCTTCATGACTGAGAGTAGGAGAAATCATACTGCAGTAAACGTTGATTGTATCTCTTTTCACACTGTTATAAATGCCAGTTCAACAGTCAGCTCATCTGTTACCGCTGACCATACCGTTTACGACAGCATTAGTTGTTTTACCCTGGTTGTCCCTGCTGAGTGCAGAAGTTTTCGTCGATGGCTCGATGCGTCCTTTCAGAACTTTGGTATAAAAGGTACTGCACAAAGACTTGCGGCGCGTGCGATGTAACCGGTGTAAGCCGATGTTCCAGTGTGCTTCGATCTGTGCTATATCGAAGAATTAGCGGTCAAACCAGCTGTTTCTTTAGTGGTTCAGAGTTTTTTTAAAGAAAAAAAACGAACAAAAGTTTCCAAAAGTTCATTCTTTATTTTTTTGTTTTATTGTTTTGCCGGAAATAATAAATCTGTCATTCCCTCAAGAAACTGTTCTGATGGGACAAAGCAAAGTTTTATAACTTGTGTGTTATAATAGAATGAATGATACTATACTAGCTCACTGCAATGGTAAATCTGTAGTTAACGTACTTTCGTCGGCAGGAGAAGCATAAATTCTAGGTGTGTTGAGACGGTTGCAGCTCAGACGGAGGGTGATACTGGGTATGATTACAACGACATTTACGACGAAGATTACGAAGAAGAATCAGGTATGCTAGAATGCAAAAATAAACGCGTTTAAGTTTTTTACATGAAATTTTGTCTCAAAACAGAGCAGCTGATTTGATAGCACGAATAATTGAATTACATATTTTATAAGCATATTTTAAAAAGCAATGCATTAGGACTAATTAATAGCATACTGTTAAATAAATTATAAGTATAATCGAATTGACAAGCTGTTGCAATAAACTTTAGCTGTCATTTTGCAGCATGTCATGCGTGTGCATGCTAGTGTTCGATACTTGTGGTGCATGCTTCTATTTCTCGTAGTTTTGACCATTTTGTGCTTTCTGTTTGCCGCGATTTGCTGATATGATTGTGTATACAGAAACAAATGATAAAAATTAACTATAGGTCTACTGCTAACAACTAATAACTAATAAATAATAACTTTGCTAATAACTTTGTTATTTATCATTTCATCACATTTAGATATGCAATATGCAAGAATCTGTTAAATACGCCTACAATACTATGTATTAACGTAAGTATTACTGTAGCTGCAAAAATTTTCCGTACACTGTGTCGACGATATTTCGTTTTAATTAAACAACTATAAACTGTCGCAACCAAGCTCACTCTTCGCGCATCTAATTTTGATGACAACTGCAAATCAGTCACCTTTAATTACATCAGCAGTATTCACTAACATCACCGTGCATGCGCTGTCCCGGTTACCTCAGTGTCAGCAGAATGATTATGTTATTAGCAACACGTTTCGAAATTTCTGTTAGTTGTTATCTAGCACTCTAGGTCTACTGTCATTGATTTCTGGTCAGCTTTAATACAGGTTCAACGTCGCTCGAGCACAAGACTGCAGTAGGCTAGATTAAAAATAAATTTGATACAGTGTATGGGCACAGTGTATGTGATTGCAATAGGCTACTCTGTAAAAAATATCACTATCAAGTGAGCTTCAGAGTAAATGGGTATTCTCAGTGATGCACTGACCTCTTAAGACTGAATTCCACTACTGCGACCCGACCAGACCCGACCCGACCAGACCAGACTTTGTCGCAGACCCGGGTCGCCGACAGTCTGGTCGCAGACAAGTCTGCGACTAGTCTCAGACAAGTCTGCGATCAGCGTCACATGATGTTGACCTGACCTTGAAAACGTGGAAAACTACGAAAAGTTCACCTATTTGCATGCAAGCAAAGCACAGATTCGACTTCATGCAAGCTTCTTTTCTTCCTCCGAGGCATTAAAATTGATGTCCCAGATACTAGGCTCGTTTTGTATTAGGTTTATGATGTTTTCGAAATGTTCCGTCATTTTTTAGTCATATAACAGAAAGTGACGTCAAATGTTATTGGTCTACGTCATCAAAAAGTAAAATGATAGTAAATGAATAACGAAAATAACGGACCATCGATGTCCTATTTGTGTTTGGTCGGGTAGTTCCTAAATTCCACTACTGCGACCCGATCCGACCCGACCCGACAAAAAATCCGTACATGTCGAGATTGAACCGATCAGGTCTGCAACCCAAAAAAAGCCGGAAAAGTCTCCCACCAGACCAGACAAGTCGGCGACCCGACCAGACTTTGTGGGCGACCCGGGTCGCAGTAGTGGAATTTAGCCTTGCAAGCAGGTGTGTGGTTGAGAACTACAAAACCGGGCGTATATACAGCGCCTACCTATAGGCTTGTGTGCGTGGGTGATTAATGGCGTGTTTACACGATCCAGCAAACGTCAAGCAAACTTCCAGCAAATGTATTCAAAATACACGTGCTAATGATGGACGTCTGCTGGACGTTTGCTGGATCGTGTAAACACCCTATAAAGTAAAACAAAACTAACGCAGAATCGCAAATTGTGCGTGATTTTTTGTGGTTTAGTTTCAGGCCTATTTTTTCGCAAACGCTATACTGTTGTAAGTTTTTAGTTTTCGTTCAGTTTTTTTTCAGTTTTTTTTCATCGCGCTTGTACGTGTAGACTTAACCACCGCCTGAACGACTCCACGTGGGCGCTTGCAAGTAGAAAGCTTTTTTTACCTTAGATTTTCTTCGTCATAGCGATTATTAAAGTAAGTTAGGCTTACATGATTGTGAGTGAAATGATGGCGCGTGTGGTCTGCTGTTAGTGATAGGAATCGACCCAACGTTCGACGTGCCGATTGTCAACGTGACGGTAGTCAAGGGTCAGACGGCGCTTCTCCCCTGCTCCATTGCCAACCTCAACAAGTTTAAGGTTTGCTAGTTACTGCAGTAACCGCTTGTTTTCTTGCGACTAGTGCAGTAAAGCTAACCGCGAACTCGGTGATTTCCGCTTGCTATGGTCAACTTTGCTGTACGATAAGTTGTGCATCTTGCTGTACGACTTGCTGCTTGTTGCACAACTTAACTTTCTTGTGAATCTGTTGTGAACTTGCTGTAAAGCTTGTTGTACAACAGATCTGCGACAAATTGGCGCAAGTGAAGTTTGGGCCCTATCTAGTCCAGATCTATTAGCATAATCGAAGACATGATTGATCGTGGTTACGTGCGATTGTTTTTATTTACCGTGGTATTAATGTTTTATTCTGGGGGGTCGACTTTGCTGTTTGAAAAGTTGTGCATCTTAATGCAATTTGATTTTAAAATTGCATCAAGATGCAACTATTTAAACACAATTCTTGATAAAAATATATTTTGAAAAAAATGGATTTAGTTAAGGTGTAAAATGAAAAAGCTATGTTTGTTTTCACATTTTCATTCAAAGTTTACAAATGTTTTACAGATATTTATAGAACGCTTTTTTAACGTTTGTAGTGTTTTTTTCTGTTTACTAAATTTACCTGAAACGCTCTTCCAAATTGTCTTACATGTAAATGCACCACACACGCTCTGTCAACTTTTCGACGCTATCCACAACACTTGCTTTTCGTTCTGTTTGCACACGCAGCGCGTTCGACGTTTATATACAGGGTGGGCCAAAAACGTGCCACTTTACTTTTGTCCATATCTTTGCCAATTATTGACTGATTTTCAAAATTTTTTTACTGACACACTCCGCAGACAATTTGCGATAACGTGATTATTATAGATCCCACCACACCGTAAATGCGTTTCTACACTACCTTGTGAAATATTAATAAAATATGCATACATAATGATAATAACAAACAAACATTTTGGTAAAATTGAAAAAAACACTTTAGACCAACATTGCCATAAATAATTTGTATGACACTAGACTGTGTGGGTTTAATACAGTCTAGTGTCATACAAATCATTCATCTCAATGTTGGTCTGAAGCGTTTTTTTATTTGCCTAAATTTTTGTCATTATCGTTAGTTTTTACTTAGGCCTACATTTATATTTTACAAGGTAGTGTAGAAACGCATTTACCAAGTAGTGGAATGTATAACAATCACATTATTGCAAATTGTCTACCGTGTGTGGCAGTAAAAGAATTTCGAAAATCGGTCAATAAATAGCGAAGACATGGACAAAAGTAAAGTGGCACATTTTTATGGCCCACGGTGTATTTAACGCCCTACGAGACTTATTTGGCTTTGGAGTGTAACTGTTGGGACGTTGGAAATGCGATCGAGAGTCGTGGGTTTGACTCTTGATCGAGTCGCTATTAAATGATTAGTACTTTATGAGTGACCGTCTGGAGACATGAAAACCATTTCGGTATATAATCAGCACCGAGGTCAACTCAACCTTTTATCTCTACGGGGTAAGTAAATCGAGTACCGGCCTGTCCGGCTGGGGTTATGGCGGGCGCGTTTAGTTGATCGGATGTCAGGTAACACTCTGTGATCCTATATGGCAGGTAACGCTTCATAGCTCTGATATATGTTTTTGTACGACGAGCTATACAATTTAACCATTTTAACCATTTTGTTAGCAGGTAGCGTGGTTGGACCATCATTCAATCCCGCTGACGTACAGTGAACGGCGGATGGTCGACGACTCGCGGTTCAGCGTCGTACGTAACCGCGTCGAAGAGTGGAACCTACAGGTGAGAGATATTCACCCGCTGGACGAAGGTAAATACCGCTGCACAATCAACACCAACCCAGTGAAGAGCAAGGTCGTCATTCTTCACGTCAAAGGTATGCCTATGTGCTTGTCAGTCGTAGCACACAGCAGTCTTCTCAATTATTTCGAGTCGACTGCATTGTAAAAGCAAATTCAGTATTAGATCTATCTGGTCAGGTACCTACCTCTCAACAAGTTGGAAACAATTTTTCGACAACTTTTGTGAACAGAAATAAAGTGACTTGTCGCAAGTTCGTTTATGTTGGCAATTAAGACTTATAACCTACCACGAGTTGCTCTTGCTTCAGACAGCAAGCCAGCTTTTTACAGCATCCGAGAAGTCTTATTCGATTTGAGTAAGCTTGCCGCTAAAACTGGACCTGAATTTATGTAAAGAGCTCAAGAACGTATCCGGGGAGCAAAACGTGGGTAATTGAGGTACGATCAACCTCCATAAAGTGTAGCACAGTGGCCGCGTTGGCCGTTGCGCCAGAAATCCTTTTACTTCCCGAGGTTTTGCACGTTTTGAGAACGATCTCTGAAGCAATGACAGCGTCGATATTTTACACACGTACACGGTGTTCAGTAATAATGTCAGTTGGCGATAAAGTTAAGCCGTTGAATATATGAACTGCGCGATTTAAGCGACTGGCTGAAAATGAATCGATTAAGTCGGCGCTGCTCTGAGGGCTTAAAGCGCTCGCGATAATAATTGACGCCTTGTCAACCTGCTGAAGCACTGGCGAGTCCCCGGCCACCTGCCCGGCAATATCCCGGACCACCCAGACACAGCGTCGTCGGGACATCCACCGGACACCGCAGTTGCAATGCGATATTGTGGGGACAAACACCAATGCCAGCATACCATAGATATTAACGTTATGGCAAACATTTTCTATTCTAACGTGCAGTTATTGGCTCAGTGGACATTTGGTGTACAGTACCTTTAAACTTTTCGTTGCTTTTAGTCCTGCACTTCAGTGCCTCTCCAAGATTGACTGTTACTATGCATCCATTAGTTTTTATAATGCTCCACAATTAAACCATCAGTACCGTCCGCGAAATGTCTTCAGCCCGGCAGCGTCACACATTTCTGCGTTGAGCGTTTGTCGCCTATCGTCACGGGCAATGAAGGACGGCAGGCGGTTGCGCGGTCTTGTGGGGTCAGGTGTAACGGACAGAGCACGGCGAATCCAGCCGATCCCCGTGCAGGTTCCATGTTTCCAGAACAGCCATCGCCAAGTGGGTCGACCCGTTGCGTCGCCGGGTGGGTTTATATTTCCGGCAGCTTGCTGTTGGAAGCTGCGGAGTCATATTTTCCCGTCGTCGGTGACAGCGTTCCTCTACGGACGTGACATCCATCAGCGGGGGGTCAAGCCGTCACCGTGTGTGGTCCGTCTAGGCCGGCGGCTGGCAGAAACGATAACGCCCGCGCCTGTTCGTCGACTGTCACGTGCAGGACAATTCTCTCCCCATTTCTCGTCACGACTGTCCGTTCCCAGCGCCCCGTTTGACAGCTGTATATGTCAACCTGTATACTCGGTCATCACCCCGGCGTGAAAGAGTTCTTACATCGTCTTACATAATATTATGTGAACGGGTAAACGACATGCCATACAACAAACCTGACAAGAGTCGAACTCGAGACTCTTGACCGCGAGTCCGACGCCACCAAGCTATCGACACAGTCCTATTATCGTGCGTTATACTCGGCCATCACAGTGCGATATTTCTTACTTCGTAAATCTCGATCGCGATCACCTTACTTCGTCCAGGTCATTTCGCTTTTCGCCTTCGCTGATAGTTTGGCAGCTTCACTTTTTGCCGATAAAATTTCCAAACTTTATGGCTTCCGTTACAGTGTCGCCACGTTTTCTGTTACCGCCGTCGACAGTTCCTAAATTTTTGGTTTTACGGCTTGCCTCTGAACCAAAGATCTCTTAGGTTTTTCCAGGTGTTCAATCGTCTGACGGCTATAACTCGATGCATATCTAATTCATACTATCTATTTAAAAAGTTTTTAAAAGAATTTTACTGTTATTGACTAACTGAGCCACATTTGCTTTCGTGGTTATCGTAGAAGCTGATTATTGACTAAGGCTATGTTTCCAAAAATTAAAAACAGACAGAATTCACTGCACTGCTGCATATAGTCGAAACAGTATAGCGCGTGTCTTTCGGCGCCCACAAGAAAAATCCGAATAAAGATAGACCCACACTGTCAGCGGCAGAAATGTCGTCCATAGATGTTTCTACACATTTACAGACTATAGCGTGGAAGTAGTGACTGTAGCATCACGTGTAGTTTTTTTTTTGTTCTACGTGAGTTAAGTAAGTAAATAAACATTTGCACCATCAAAACTGCCTGAAACAAAATTGCATGCCAGTGTTTTAGTCTGTTTGTTTTTGTGTTTGGTTATACCAGTATAAACATCGTATAGGTTGATGAAGTCTATGCGGCTGTTGTCATGCAGTGCCGGCGGAGATCGTAGAGAAATGGTCGAGCGATGACGTCACCGTACAGGAAGGCGACAGTGTCTGGCTACACTGCAACGTTACCGGCGTGCCGCCACCCACAGTCACGTGGCATTACAGAACTACTTCCGGTCGCGATGTCCACGACTGCAAAGAGCGAACCGTCGACACTGGTATGAAAAGCTCGCGACATATTTACACAGCACTACAGTTCAAGTTTTCATTTTTCTTTTCTCGCGTTACATTTTTATGACTTTCTTCTCTTTCTTTCCATTATTTCTTCTTATCTCTTTCGGTGTTTTTTACTTGAATTTAGCTACAGTGTCCGGAGACGCTGCAAGTAAGTAAGTAAGTAAGTAAGTAAGTAATTTTGAAAGTCGCAGTTTAACAGTCATTCAAAGTGCATTCCCCGTGCGCTGCGATGCACGCGAACAAGAATATTTGGCCAAACGGTAGAAGTGCTGGCGAAACGGTACAAGTGCTTACCCGCAAATTTCCGGACTGGATTTTAGTTATTTTAATTGCAACCGAAAGCGACTACAAACCCTAAACCTAACCCTAAAAGTAACCCTAACCCTAAAACTAACCCTACAACTAACCCTAATTCTACACCTAAGTCTAATTAAC
>Ga0209671_1009482_pt1 | contig 10204 bp, 1 predicted proteins | sample WorMetHERISLAND2_2_FD_187401 | JGI IMG/M metagenome (GOLD analysis project Ga0209671, IMG submission 187401) | Marine gutless worms symbiont microbial communities from Max Planck institute for Marine Microbiology, Germany - Olavius geniculatus... | ecosystem: Host-associated > Annelida >... | reverse complement strand
ATCAGGCGATTTTTGCATGACACCCGACAGATTTTTATCGGGCGATTTTGTCGGCAGATATAAATGGCCGATTTTGTCGTTCGTCTGACTTCCCCTTAAGATGATGAGATTTTGAAGACATAATGTGATTGTTGTACCACACGTCTGCAGTGACAACTCGGGGTCAGCGAATCGTCGTCGCAACAAGTAGTCAACAACGACAGCATCCAGCAGCATGATCAACCTTATGACCACGACAGACTGGGCAGTCACAGCAACTGGCTAGTCTGTCGTGTTCCCACAAAGACCAGCGATGATGATGATAATGACCGATGTATGGTACTTGATAATGGCAGCTGTTGAGTGTTGACACAGATCAAAGGCATTATAGCACTGAGTTAGCTACACTCGTCAACTTACAATGTGTGACTTCACTTTTTAATCTAGACTTTTGCCGAGCTAAAGTTTGGTCTAAGTATGTCCTTTGGCCAAAAGTGAAGTGATTTTGCTGAGCTTTTCGTTCAGTCCGAGTCCGAAGTTCTGCTGAGCGATAAGGCTCGTTGAAAGTCTTAAGTCTAAAAGTATGGACTAAGTGCAGACTTAGATCGAAGCTTAGTTGAACTACAGTCTGAGTACTGACTTTTGCGTTCAGCTTTAGGTTTTGCTCAGCGAATTGCCTTGGTGAAAATCTTAAGTCAAAAAGTGAAGTTGCCCACTGTGAAGTATATTAATGTGGATGCACATTTTTGTTGTGTGCGCACATCGTATGTTTAAATGTCACTGGATTACGTTTAGCCTATTCAGTCTGCAGTCGGGCACTGAGGCAGATACTGATAGAGACCACACCCACTTGGCTGCAGTGCGGCTGTTGAAATAATTATCCGTCACTCCCTGCACTTTCTGGTCTGTTTTTTTGCTATTAAATGCCACATGACATGGCATCATCTATGACATTATTAGTTCGATAAATAAACAATATATCGCAGTGAACAATAATTTAAAAACAACTAACACTTAATTATTTGCTATCAGTAAAAAGTGATGGGGTAAAAAGTGATGATATGGCCAGTAGCTTGCCTTGCAGCCTGTAGGTTAAGCAAAACTCATTTAATCGGTTATATATAGATCTGTTTGTCACAGAAACGTTTGTCTGTCTGTAAGAGAGCAATACTGTACTACACATGTTGTATTTGTGTGACATTGTGCGTAAACGTATCTGTGTGTTGAGTTTATTAGCTGTTTATGTGACATCATGTGGTGTGTTTACATGATGTTTATGTGACGCCGTGTAACTGTGTCTGAGTCGTTGTCAGCATTATCGTCATGTTCTGCTGCTGTTTATCTTTCTCTTTGTCACTTTGTCTGTAGGGTTAGAATAACACCAAGAAGCTACCCAATACTCAATATTGTTGGGTCCGGCCGATGCACAATACCCAATACCAGTACCGATACCGGTATACAGTGAAGCTCTGTATTCATTTTTTGACAAATATACATGTACATAGCACTAAACTAGATAGCAGTCGTAGCCCGCAGGTACCTCCGCCAAGGCAATGCTATTCGCCAGGTGGCGTCACCATCTTTGGTTTTGCAGCGGTTCCGCTTATGCCCCTTTAACGCAATGGTAACGAAAATTTCAAAGTAATCCAGAATCTAGGATTCCTGCTGGATCACCCCCAAAATTTAATCATTTGTAGCTTATGCCATGCCCGACATACCCTCAAAATTTCAGAAAGATCCGTCCATAACTTTTTGAGTTATCTTGTACACACACACACAGACAAACAAACAAAAAACCGGCAAAAACGTAACCTACTTGGCGGAGGTAAATATCCACAGAAAGCTGGCATTTTGATTTCTAAGCAGTATCGGTATTGGGTAAGACAGCCAGTAAAAATAACACTCATTACCCGATACTACCAAATACTGGCAATATTAGGCAATACCTTGATATCAGTACAGTTCTAACCCTTTGTGTTTGTGTTCAATTATTTCATCATGCGAATCTAATCCGTCGTGGGGTGTCAGTGACAACTAGCTGGCTTGTGCATCTTCTAGTCTCTTAGTCTTGTTGTTTTGTACTGATTCGTTTGTTGTTGTTCTTTTTAAATTCTAGTCACTCTGTTTTCATTCCGTTTGTTACTGAACGCCATGTATGTGTGAAGCAAAATCGTACAACTCTGTGTTGTATGATATATGTGGTGGGTCAGAAAATTTGGATGTTAAACTTCACTCACTCACTCACCCCCCCCCCAAAAAAATTTGGCCACTAAGTTTTGTTTTGTTCTTTGTCAAACGTCGAAGGGTCTTGAACATCTCTGCGCTCACAATCGCTAGGAATTTCCAGTGAAGTCAAGATTATCCAGCCGCCCACCACACCTTTTGTGTGTCGCTACTCTACTTCGTGATGTATTACTGTCAGAAAGCTAGCAGCTAGTTATTGAGATTTGATGTGTCATTTTGCTGCAGAAAACCGAAATTTATGATTTAGCCTGTGTTTGGTGTTTCGCTGTCGACGAACATGCAACTATTGTGATGACGCTAGTCTGATATTGGCATGCTTTGTTGTAGCTGTTTTGTGTGGCTTGCTTTCAGTCCACATCTTTTTGTTTTTTTCCAACTGATGATTTTTCTCATTAAATCTCTAATATGCCATTGTATCCCGTTCTGGTCTGGAGATCATCTTAAAAGGTTAAGGTAAAGGGAGCCATGCCCCAGCTGTGGCGTAGGCGGGGTGCTCATCTCCCATACTTTGGCTGTTGTTCCCGTAGGTGGATAAACCACTTGAGTCTGTGATGCATGGCCAGTGCGACGCCAGACCTATGGTTACCTTCCCAGCCTCGGGGCATCACCACCCTTTGACCGGTACCAAATTATACTGCTTGGTGACAGAGGCACGTGTGTGAACAACTTGCCCGGCAGTATACCTTTGCGGAGTCGAATTTGCGCCTCTGAGTTATCTCAGGATTACAAGTCCGGCACGTTACCGTTAGACTACCGAGCCACACCGTATCACCTTAGCGACTTTTAATTCGACTTGTTAAATGTTAAGAGTCAAAATCGCCCGCGGACAATGGACATGTATGAACAGTGTTGTGATATGGACTCACTTTGGTCAGTAAAAGGAAGTTTTGAAAAGTTGCAGTTGCTGCCTCCTGCACTGGTTGCCCCTGTCCTCCAATAGACAGCATTATAAGATTGATGACTGTCTGGAGGATAACAGGGAAGATTATTAGAACTACCATTATTGATAACTACATATGCACGCGTGTGATGGAGTTTTTTCGATTCTAGGTTTAGCTCGTTTTTTTGTGTTTTGTGTTTCTGTAAAGGTTAAACTTTTTGTTTTTTTATTGTAAAGATCAAAGTTACCATTCCATTATTATGTGTTTGTGTGCATTCTGCCTGGAAACGTTGCCCCCGAAATGACCTATACTGTGTCGGGGGGACGTTAAACCCTACTCACTCACTCACTCCCGCAATTGTTTTTCTGCTATATTATTGGCAATACTCTTACTGTGTGTGTTACATGCTTGCACATAGGTGATGTTAGTTTTCCGACTATATTTCACAGGTAGTGTAGGAATGCCTATGGATCTTTGCCAGTCTGTTTCTTGTTGCAAATTAACTGCCGATTGGGCTGCTAAACATGGTTCCTACATTCAGGGAAAGTCAGTACCAGGGTGCAAAAGTTAACAAAGATGTGGAAAAAATTACGAACAACAGTTTAAAATTTTTTCCGCTCACTTTATTTGCAGAAGATTATTTGTACCTCCATTTTTAAATTTGTTTTGCTGCTCTTGTTTCTAGTGTGATTGTGAAAACCAACATTGGTATTTCGCGTGAACAAATTAGTCAGAGAAAACGATTCATTTTCTCCTGGAAAGTCAGGGAAGATGAATTCTGCAGAGTGGTAGGAACCATGTCTAAAATTGTTTGAGAGTTGACCAGTAAGTATTGCAAAGCACAACATTGTTACGGAAAACTTGTGACTTGCTTTTTCTGACTTGGAGCGTGTATACACGTGTGTGCATAAACGTGAGTGAGTACGTATGAGTGCGAAGTGACGATGCTGAGGTAGTTCTAGTCGTGTGATTTCTTTCTGTTTTTTGCGTGTGCCGTTTTTTGATCACCCTGTACATATGTAAGGTAGCTGTTGTGTGTTGTCGGATGTTTTATCTTTCTCATCACTCCATTGGTAGATGATGATGTCATTCCTGTGTTATCATACGTGTATGTGTGTAACACTAGCTGGTAGTTAATCGTCTCCAGTTGTCGACGTTGATGTTCTATTAATGGCCTATACTAACAGCTCCACCTGCAACGGTGGCTCCACTCACTTTGCTGTTGTCACGTGACAATTCAAATATGTCTAGGTCTGTATAAATTTTTGATTCTCGTATATTCAGCTTATATGTTAACTTTTGCCCGAAATTATACGGTTCTTGAATTATTCAGATTTATCATACAGTCACTCAAGTGATGTTTACTGTGGTCACATGATTTCTGTGCACAGACGACGGCATAAAATAAAGATGTTAATCCCTGCAACAGCCGTGACGACTGTGAATTCCAGTTATCTGCGAGTGTGTCATAGTTCAATTAGGCACTGGCCCATAAACTGCCAGTCTAGGCTGTTTAATAGAACGTCTTTATTTGGTTGTCGTAGTGTCTTTGGTGTTGTTCCGTAAACAGCAGTTGCTCAGTCCAGCTAGCTAGTCAACTGCATGGCTGGGTTAAAGTCGATGGTGTAAAATTGGCTGATTTTGTTATCGCAATCTGCCATTGTGTTCACAGAGCCGATGTTGCTTAAAGTCCAAGTCGCATCATTTTACGTTACTGCTATAAAGCGCTAAATGGCTTCACCATATGCTAATTTGTCAATATATAGTAATATTTTATTGCTAATACATGGTGTTTCATACAAAGGACCCCTTATTGTTTTTTTTCATAATTTACTCAAATTATCAACAATTTACGTGAAATTTTTACCGGTTGTAGCTGAAGAAATACTAATTCGAAATATTAGAACAAAATGCGGCAGTTGATTAAATATTCTTTGCTAGTTGTGATGTAACGCTGATTTCATAATGTGTCACAGGTACACGCTTGCTAGTCTCAACTGGTGCTGTCAGTTGCTACCCTGCTTCAATGGTGAACTTAATCTGGTTCGCTAATGAAGAATGTTTATCGTATCAGCACTGAGTAACATGAAAACATGAAATCGGGCGTCTTGTGATCCAAAAACTCAACATCTTGCAAGCTCGGTGTGCTAGTGCACTGTCTTGCTGGAACATGTGAAAGACCAACTATCCCCACAGACACGTAATTTTAATCGCTTTGCACACTTTTGTGGCTGCAACTGTAAAACTTCAAATATTTGACACCGACGAACCAGATTTTTCGCCATTGAAGCAGGCTAGCAACTGGCAGCACCAATTGGGATTAGCCTGTTTGTACCCGTGACACATTATAATGTCAGCGTTGCATCACCAATAGCAAAGAATATTTAATCAACTGCTATGTTTTGTTAAAACATTTTGAATTAGTATTTATTTAGCTACAATGTTAAAAATTTCATGTAAATTGCTCATCATTTGAGTGAATTATCAAAAAAAACAAAAGGGGTCCTTTTTATGAAACACCCTGTATATTCTTTTACCATAAAAAATAAACTTGAAAGTGCAGAATTCTCATGTTTCGTTTTTGTCACGCCGTTGCTTTTGGCCATCTTCGGACTTTGACATCATAACCGGAAGAAACATTTCGCAGTTGTATTATTTACATGGTTAGTGAGGTTTTTCTATGTGAGTTTTATAAATGTTTAGTTTATTTCATACACTAATAATCGGTGCAGTGAGCATTACTGTACAATGTGCCAGCAGTTTATGTGGTCGGAAGCTGCAGAAGTTCAGGGTTACTTCTGCAAACACAGAACTCAATGCATGTCTAATCTAATGGGAATTGCTATTGAAATTGATTCAGAAAAATGCTTCACAAATAGAACCACGGTATTTCACTACATCATTATAATTTTTTTTACTGTGCACCTCTAGTTGTAAACAGAACAACAATGATGTCAGTTCTGACGTCGGATTTGCCTCATTGATTGTATAAGTTCGATATTATTGTTAAACACAACTAGCGAAATATCACTTTTTTTATCCAATGCGATATGATTGCTTAAATAACATAACGTGTAAAAACACATTGTGTTCACATTTCTGACGCTTTGGCTGACATTTCATCCAGTTGTCCATTTTTCAACTGCCTGCAGTAAAATTGCTTGCAGTGTTGGCCCACTATGCGAACACAAGCAAGGAGACGCTTTCTCCATTCACTGACAGCAGTAACGATAATGTTCTGCTCCAGACCAATCCAGGCTGTACCAGTCGCTTCTTGACTTTTCAAACATTCCTAAATTTCATCTGGTAGACGCACTGCTGCATGACAGTCAAAGCTTGTAATAGACCGGCTGTTGAGGCCCAAAGATTAGGATATATGGAATTTGTTCACGTTTTTTCAATTCATTTTAACACGTATTATGTTTGGTCTACTTTCCTTAGGTAGTGCAAAAGCAGACGTTGGGTGAGGTGAAAACTAAAACACTTATTTAATAGCCAGTTGTGTCAGAAATATTTCTGCCAAAAATTATTATAATCTGCTGATTTTTCTTCAAGTTACAGTTGATAATGTCGGGGATGTTTTTTCAAGTTTTCTGTTGATTTCAACACATTTTGCTTGATCTGCTTTCCCTAGGTAGTGCAAAAGCATACATTGGGTGAGGTGGGAAACTGAACAGTCGTTTGATGGCAAGTTGTGTCAGGAATATTCCTACCAAAAATTATCAAAATCTGATAAATGGTTTTCAAGTTACTGTCAAAAATGTTGGGGATATTTTTTTTTGAGACACAGTGTACACATATTTATCCAATATCGTTTCTTCGCGAGACTTGGCCTTTAAACAATAAAATCAACCGTCTGACATGGTTCACTCGTAGAATTTTAAGAGTTTTTTGCTACTTTTTTTTGTACACTTTTTAGCTGGAAACTTGAATCAGTCAAACAACTGATCAACTAGTTGGAAAATGTCCTAAATTTTAAAGGTTTTTGGTGTTGCGAAGAGCAGTTTATTTATAGAGTGGTAGGTGGCTGGTCTGTGGATTTACGGGTAATAGTTACAGTATTCAGTTAATTTTCTGTGGCAGTGTAACTTGCGTCTCTTTGTATTTACGGAACGTTTGCATTTATGAATCTGTTCGCATAATCGTGTGTCGTCGTAATTTGCTAGTTTTGCTGCTTGGTCGTGTAGGGTCGTGCCGAATACTTGTTACGTTGCTCGCCGATTACTCGGATAACTCAGCTCTACTGTGGACAGGGACATTGCAAGCCGCAGTGGGGTCTGGGGAAACATTCTCACGGGCTGCTCTGAGGAGAAAATTTTGGATTTTTTTTAAACGGCACATTCTGGTGTACTTTATATTTTTGAGTGTTGGCAGGGCTCCCAAACATTGCGGGGCCTGGGGTAATTTACCACTTACTCTCCCTTCTTGACAGGCCTGACTGTGGAGGGTAGGAAGAATATCATGGAGCAAATGAGTTCTGCATCATTGCAAAGCAGCGTGCACGACTGTACGGTGTGTGACGTCAGTTGGTGATGGCCCACCATAGCCAGGGGCCGCCATAGCCACAATGGTACGAATGCCTAGCTCCGCCACACTTTCCTATAGGCTACTAGGGTTAGGGTTAGGGTTAGGGTCAGGGTTAGGGTTAGTGGGGTCCTAACCCTAACCGTAACCCTAACTATGGTGGCCCCTGGCTATGGCTATGGCTATGGCATTGTGGCTATGGCGGCCCTTGGCTATGGCGGGCCGCAATCCACTGTGTGACGTCAGTTACAGTGTTGACTGATAGTAAGTAGGTAGTTGATCGATTGACCATTTGTTGTTGTCAGTGACCGATCGACGTAGTGTTTTTCTGTGCCCAATGTCGTCGTAATTTTTTTTTGTTTGTACCATCCGGCGACCCCAAATATATTGTGGTTTTGACCACACGCACTCAAGACGTGTACCTCCTAGAGTGCGAGTCGGTCTTATTATTTCGCTTAGTTTTATGTGAATTATTTTATCCATTGCTTGTTGTAGCTGTTAGTGGTATGATGTAAATGTACACTGATGACACTGTGTCATATGTCACAGTGCTAGTTTGCTAGATGACACTGCGTTGTCTCCGGGCCGTATATATACAGGGTGTCACAAAATAAGTAGCCCCATGAAGTTTTTCGTTGTTTTCTCAGCAACCGTGTGTCATTTTAACTTGAAATTTTATGCATTTATTTCCTGAAATGTTTTATGGCTAACTGCGAAATAAAATATGATTCTGTTGTAAAATGACGTAGTTATAGATTTTTTTGACATGACCGCTTACCGATTTTTCAGCACCAAAATTGTTCAAGCTACAACACCAATTCAGTAACATCGTTGAATCAACACATTAAATTAATGATCAGATGCCAGAATTCCACTGTCGCTGTGAATGTTTAAAGTGTCCACCGCCAGCTCCAAGCTCCAACGCAAGTCTTCAGTTGCTTAATTTGATAAGTTTTTCACAACCTTGTCAATTGTTCCTTGTTGCTAGTTGCCCCAGATAACCTGAAGCGCTTCCTTGAGTTCGGCGATTGTTTTTGGCTTTGTTTTAAGCTTGCGGTAAGCCTCCAACGTTACATTTCACACCTGGTAGTTTATTGGGGTTATATTTGGCGAATTTGGAGGCCACTGGTCCTTTCTGGTAAAATCTGGACAGTTGGCCCGCAACCATTTCTGTGCGCTGCGCTGTGTGTGCTGACATGCCGTCCTGCTGGAAGATGAATTTGGTGGGCAGTCGGCGATTGCTTTAAAAGAATGATAAGTTAGTGATAATTTATAAACAAAATAAATTAATGTTTATCGAAACGTCACTGTGACATCATCGGCAGTAACGTGGTAACCGGTTTTTGAATATTAAATAGCATTTTTAGCTTAAATATTTTTAATGCTGAATAATCGGTAGTTAGTCATGTTAAGAAGTCTATAACTTAGTCGTTTTTCAACAAAATCAAATTTTCCTTGGCAGTTAGATGTAGAACGTTTCATTAACTAAATCTGTAAAATTTCAAATTAACATTTCAAATGGTTGCTGAGTAAACAACAAAACAACTAATTTGAGCAAAGCTCATGAGACGCGCGACAGCCTTAGCAGTTTCTATTCGCAGGTTTTCTTGATCTATCTCTATCCATTTTGATGCAATTCACTCTTGAAATCTACACTGCAGCGACAAATTACAAAAAAAACTAAAACCCCTATTTTAGAAGTTCAAGGTCATTCAAGGTCATCAATGTTTACACCAATGAAATGCTTGTCACTGTTGCTTGTTATGATAACCAGCATGTTTTGGCCTATCTGCAACCGTTTTTACGCTACACGAGATAACTGTGGTAAAATAACCACTTTTAGGGGGGTAGCTGTCTTTGACACCCGCCTGTGACAGCCTCTTTGAACCTAGGGGGTTGGGACTTAGGCTGCAAAAATCTACGTTTAATGCTGAAAATTTCACATGCAGGTTGTCTTGGTTTATCTCCAGCCATTTCATCGCAGTTCAGTGTTGAAATGTGCACTGCATTTAAAAATTGTTAAAAATTAACAAAAAACCTCTTTTCGGGAGGTTCACGGTCGTTCAAGGTCATTGGTATTGATAAATCCAAAAAGCCTGTCACCAGTGCTTGTTATGATAAGCAGCATGTCTGTACCTATCTGCAACCGTTTCCACACTATACGAGCGAATAACAGCAAAATAACATCTTTTAGGGGAGTACTCCTCTTTGACGTTCCATTCGATGGGAACCCTCTCACCTATGGGCACGAAATTTTGTCATAATATACTAGAGTCCTTGGGGCAGGCCACAGTGAAGATTTTGTGCTCCTAGCTTGCACCGTTTTGATACAGTCCACGAGTGTGACAGACAGATGGACGGACAGACGCCTAGGTTGGTGGCGTGGCGTAGTTGGTAGCGCATTTCGGCTGAAACGAAGTTACTCTACACTGGGCCCAGTTAGTACTGCGATGGGTGACTGGCTGCGGGCAGGTAAACCATCTCGGTGCAAAGCCTGCCAGCTAGGTCGACTCAGCCTTCTACCCTCCGTGGGACGGTAAAATGAGTAGTAACTCATTTACATGAGTTACGGAAGG
>Ga0209671_1009481_pt1 | contig 10205 bp, 10 predicted proteins | sample WorMetHERISLAND2_2_FD_187401 | JGI IMG/M metagenome (GOLD analysis project Ga0209671, IMG submission 187401) | Marine gutless worms symbiont microbial communities from Max Planck institute for Marine Microbiology, Germany - Olavius geniculatus... | ecosystem: Host-associated > Annelida >... | reverse complement strand
ACGGAATCGTTTCCTGAACACAATTCGTTTCGTGAACTGAACATTATTTTAGTACTTAGGCTGGACATAGTTATGGTTCTTGGATATGGAGTGGTACCTTATATCCTTGTTTCTTATTTTCGGGGACGAAAATCTTTTGAAGCCGGGGTGAATGGAAGACAGCTAGATTGATACTCGGGTTCACCGTGAGTACATTTTGCCTAGCCAAAATATATGCATAGGCTCAGAGTGGAAAACAACAACACGGACGGCCGCATTTAGGTCAAGTTCGAGGACGCTGCGTCTACTACGCAGTAGCTATCCTATTCCTGAGTTTCCGTGGCTACACTAGCTTGAATACGTATGATACGCAGTAGGCTTTGTGGCCAGGGAACGTCGAAAGCTAAAATAATCAAATCCAAAAACGCCAACTAAACAGTGGAAAAGACCAATCATAAAATCCACTTGAATACTCATTCCAATCGTCGACCATTGAGTGAGCTAATGAGGGATATGCTTCTTCATCTTGTTTCGTCAAGTTCACTAGTTTAGCTAAGTCCAATCGTGCACATTTATCAGTTTCCAGTTCATGTGAGTAATTTGCTTCGAGTAGTTTTAAACGTGGTGTTTTAACGTCAAGAAGATTTGCCAATAAAGTGTTTCCAAAAATGTCAGCTAACACACTGTTGTCAAAGAAATGCTGAAGAAACGCCAAGTTCAATATATGCAAAACAGTCACAGTCGTACGATCTTCACTCAATACAAAAGTCTCATGTTTGATCTGTCTATACAACTCTGTTCGTGTCTGTCTCTCTATATGAAGTAAGTTCGTCATGTGATCAAGTCGATGATTAACATTTTTGGTAAGACTTGCGAGTCTACTTTCACTCTGTCTCCAAGCTGTCGTCATAGTGTTTTGATTCTTTGCAAAGTGTTGCATCGCAGCATGTAACTGCTATGTCCTTGTCCCTAGCTGTGACAAATAAAGGATGGCTTAATTCACGAACAAAGTTCAACAAACCTCGTTCCACTCGAGAACGATTGCTAGACGAGACGTCCTCAACTGAAAAATGACTAATTAGTTTGTATACTGAATCCAAAGTACGATTGAGCCTATCAGTTGTCTTGGCTGTTGTGTTGTATAGATAGTCCACAAGGTGGATCACACGATCACAGCCTGTACTTGGTTGCATTGTATAACAATTCACACTTGCATGACTAATTGTGAAATTCCAAGCTATAGGCATCTTAATCACAAATGTCTGCATCCAGGTAACGGTACACACGTCTAAAGTATCAACGTGTTTGAAGATTATACCGTAATTCAATCTTGATATGATTGGATTCTCTCCATCTTCGTCAGCTTTGGCCTGATGGACAGCCGGCGTCGCCCATATAAGCCACAGTAGTAGCAGTATATATTTATGTGCGGGTTCAGTTAGCACTATAAGCACTACATTCGTCGTCTACGTTTCCCGGTCTGAGAAAGATTATTCTTCGCAATCCAATAACTGTCAACTGCAAACTTACTCACGTCTCTTTCCGGCTTCCAACTTGTAGAATCATCGTCCCACAATACTTGATAGAACATTTTGTTTCCACGTTTCTGATGCTTCAATATCTTCTGTATAGAAAACCAGCCATTACCTAACCCTGGCTGTTGTCTAAGCTGAACTGAGTTATCTGACTGTGTACTGTCAGCCAATCCAGCCTGCGAACTGGTAGTTCCATCGTGCGTCGCTTTAGGCCTCTTCGTCAGTAAAATAACTCGTGTCGGAAAAAGTTTTTTCTGCTGAACCGCGGCTTTCGGTACATTCTCGGGTTTCTGTTCATTAGCTGGAAACGTAGTCTGGCTTGCCGACTGACTCGTATGCGTCGTGTGTCTCCCTTTAGTCATCCCCTCTATTCAGCTACTCAGCCGCCGTCGAGGTGATAAATGTCGACCGACTGGCTCTGCAGACTGTTGGTCGATCTCGCGGTCTGACTTGTTGTCGATTTGCTCGTCTGTACGTGCTTCTTGGTGCGCTGCAAGACCTTCAACTGTTGCAGCCTGATTTTGTCGATCGCGCTTAAGTCCAGTCTCCACTTCTGTACCGGGCACAAAATGTCTACTATACAATTTTTCCCGATTATCGTCACACAAACGTAATCTATCAGCATGTATCAAAGATGGATGCACCTTTTTAGTTTCGCAGTGTTGGATTTTGTAAGTTCTGAAGTCTGGGTAACTATTCAGGATTAAGTACGGGCCTTGGAACGTTTTTAACATTTTATGCGCATGTTTTATTTTTATAGCCCGTAAGCTGCTACTCATTTCCCATCCCACAGAGGGTAGAAGGCTGAGTTGGCCTGAGCACACAGTACATGTGAGTTAGCAACTTGCTCAAGGTAGATTGCAAATGACTTTCAGCGAACCTGGTGCAGTGGCAGTAGGCATAAGTCAACATCATTTACGGAGGTTGTCGATGGTAAATGGCAGACCAGCCTGTCTTATCTTATCTGTTAATAGGGGCATAGTACAAAGCATGCATCGGCATCAATCAGCTCGTGTGTCGTGTTGCAATTAATCGAGATACACATTTGTCCCTGGGTTGTGATAATCACTGTTGCTTTTTTCAAATGCTGTTTGTCTGTGACCGATGCGAGTGGTGCTGGCCCTTAAATCCCCTAAAGTCTTTTTTTTAAATACTTGATCCCTATACTCCCTAATCTCCCTAATTTTCAAAAAGTGATTCTTAAAGTCCCTATTTCTGTGTAATTGGCTATTTTTCAACTTATCCTGACTAAATTTCTCCAAATTTGGTTGCATATTAACTGATATGAATACTGCTATGTCACTGAAGATGCTGAATACAATGTTATCTGTTTGTGATGGAATGCTAGCATATGATTATAAGTTTCATTTGGTTCCAGTAACGCAACAGCTCTTAACACTTGCACACCAGGCACATGCAACTATACAGCCTATTTGGAAAGAAAAGAGTTGGAAGTGGCAGAAGCAAAACAAAAGAAAGCAGAGGAAGAAGCAGCGCTTCAGCCAGAAGACAAGCACAGAAGGAACTAGAAGAAGGACAGAAGCAACTGGTGTCTTTAGAGGATAGTCTGAAGAAAGCAAAGACAGAACATCATGCAAAAGAAAAGTTGGCTGACTCTGTACTCAAAGAAGCGGAGAACAAGTTGAAGAAGGCAGTTCAAACTGGAGATGTTACAGACATTAACATTGCTCAAACACTGCTTGAAACAGCTGATCTCAAACGTGCAGAGGAAAGAGAGACAGCTAAAGCAACATTCGACAACAAAAGACATATGAAAACGGTTTGATAAATGCAAGGCTACATTGTTGGAGCACTTCGCTAAAAAAGGCGAAGACCGATTGACATTTTAGTACGGTCTGAACAATGGACACATTTGAACATAGTGTTTAATGCAACTGTGTGAACAGTTTAGAATTTAGAACTGAAGTATTACATACCTTTGATTGGTATATTCACATTGTTAATATCATGTACAGAAGCAATAATGACCATAATGTAGTTGGTCACATATTAGGTCTAATATAGGTTCCTAATTGGTCATTTTTAGGTCCCTTTTGACAAATGCTGAGGTCCCTGAATTTCCTAATTTTTGTTATTTTTTGTTATATTAGTGGCAGCCCTGCATTTGTGTTTATGGTTCTTTACATCAGCAAGCTCTATGCCTGCCGGCTTGTTTATTTTGGAGTTATGTGCCCATACAGGACAGACTTACAGACATTTGGACTAGTAGCAAGACCCATAACTTGGTCTGTTGGGCTGGCCACTGAATAATGTATAGGTCAGAATGTGAAGCTTTGATGAGTATTAGAATGCTAGCATGTGTGCGTATTTCATGTGCAGGTGGCACAGGAGACGCATGGTCATGTCGGCTCTGACTTGGCAGCTCTGTGCTCGGAGTCAGCTCTCCAGCAGATCCGTGAAAAGATGGATCTCATCGACCTGGAAGATGAGACTATTGATGCTGAGGTCCTCAGCTCACTGGCAGTCTCACAGGAAAACTTCAGGGTATGCCGACACCTTGGTCGATTCTCTCTTCTGACTGTCATGTACTGAAGAGAAAGCTGATAGAACAGGTTTAAATTGACTGGGTTAATGATTGTCTATTTTTCATATTTTAGTGTAGTATTTGCATTTGTATTGTTGGTAAGCCAATGTGTTTGTGGTGCAAGACCTGCCATTGCTTCATTAGCTCTCTGTAGAACATGGCTGTTGGTCAGTATATAATAATTGGTTTACGTGTTAAGACAAAGGTGTGTAAAGTTGTTACATGACAAGAAAGAGACCAAAGGTCTAATTTCCAGTTGTTAATTGTAAGTACAATGCTTAAACCATTACACTGCCTAAATGTAGCCATGGTTTGAATGTTTGACATGCTACAGCTATGCTGTAGAGCATTTTTGATACAGTTGTTGTTCTTCTGTCTGTCTGTCCGTTTGTAACGGATGTATTGTGGCTAAACTTTAGGGCATACAGGAAATTTTTTTACACGAATAATTAGCCATGTGCCTTAAACTCAGGCATGCAAAATTTCAGCGATCTAGTCAAGGTGTTTTTTTTCTTTGAGAAAATGTACTTCGATACGAATAACAGCCTGTGTCCAAATGCTCGATGTTACCACTACTTTATTTAGTCTTGGGGCCTTGCGGGTGAGAAAAATAGGAACAGAGCCTGTCAAAGTTTACGAAATGTCGAACTGTTATGTTTGTATACAAACTTGTTTACTTTCAATTATTTCACTTGGATAGGATTTTGAGTTGATTATTAACGTTCAGATTGCTGGAATTTTTGTATTTCACTATTGAATATCGTTGTAATGTCTGTATATACTAGTTCAACGTGTTGTGATTTTTAGGTGACTTTGAGCGGCGGCGCTTACTAGATTTGTGAATTGCTACAGAACGACAGAACAGGAACTGCTGTAGGCTGTAGCTTATCTTTCCTAGCGACAGCTGGGCTTTCTTGTTTATGATTTTTACGAGTTCATAGCATGTGCACTGTGCACTGCATCGATAGATGTATGTGTAATGTATCAAGTAGTCTGTGTGCTTGTTCATTTGTGCAGTGGGCAATGAGTAAGTCAAATCCGAGTGCACTGCGTGAGACTGCAGTCGAGGTGCCGACTGTGACGTGGGAGGACGTCGGAGGGCTGGAGAACGTGAAACGTGAACTGCAAGAGTTAGTCCAGTACCCGGTGGAACACCCGGACAAGTTCCTCAAGTTTGGCATGACTCCGTCGAAGGGCGTGCTGTTCTATGGACCCCCGGGCTGCGGCAAAACTCTTCTCGCAAAGGCCATCGCCAACGAGTGCCAGGCAAATTTCATCTCGATAAAGGGACCGGAACTGCTGACAATGTGGTTCGGAGAGTCAGAAGCTAATGTTCGTGACATCTTTGACAAAGTGAGTTTTCCAGATCGATAGTGAATAACATCATATTTACATACTGTAAAATTTGTAGTTGCTATGAATTAAACCACTTGTTACCAATAACATGGAACATTGCATTTGGCTGTTTCTTCTGTTATTTTTTCTCTAAAACTCAACGTCAGATTAGAATTGTATAACAATTAAGAAGCCACTTTTGTTTCATTGGTTTTCAAGGCCACTGCCATGTGTAAGTCTAAAAGTATACATTGCTTATGTTAATCCACTGAATTGATTTTTTATCTCCTAAATTTCTGACAGTCTCTGTTATCTTGATGTGGTTTTTTGTAGATCAGGTTGTTTTAGAAGGCTTTTCTGTAAAATGCGGACATTGTCGTCAGTAGACGTTGCTTTATTTCGGTGTTGTTGGTAGGGCTGTACCATTTACTAAGAATAGTTTAAGATATTATTCGGCCAAATACGAATAGAATATGAATTGCTGATGCAAGTTCAAACACATTGCATAATGCCCTGGTTTCATTGCAGTGTGGTGAAAAATTTCCAAATTGGACATTTGAAAAACTTTTATTTTGTAATTTGTATTAATGTTAAATGAATAATAGTAACAAGAGATTACTGACACTAATGAAACATCACAGTGATTCACAAAAGACTCTTGACAATGAGCTAACTATATGGTTAAGGAAATGTCATCAAGCATCATGTGGGCGATATGCCGCTGAGACAACAACTGTCTAAAGCTAAATGAGAGGCCAACGAGCGGCGATGGCGCAGTGCTTATTATTCATATTCGGCCGGTTTATGACGTTACTATTTGGCCGAATACGAATACACTATTCGGGCTGAATAGAATACGAATAGAATATTTGGTACAGCCCTAGTGACAATCAGTACGGTCGGCCCCACCCTAGCCGACAGCTGGGATTTTTGTTATTGTTGTGTGAATTTGCAATCTGATGATGTGCCTTGCAGTGCTAATACTGCAATATGTATTTGTTTTTTTTTATCACAGCTGCTACTTTTGTCGTAATAGTCATCGGCATTGTGGCCAGAGGCAAGGGGGGCAATTGCCCACCGTAAATTGTGCTGTCACAAAATTTTATTCATCGGAAAATTTTTATCCAGAAATGCACAATTTGAAGCTTAAAACTCCTTTTTGTTAAATTGAGGGACAAAATTGAAATCCTCAGCACCCACCTGTCAGAAATGTGCAACTTCCTGCCCCACCACTTATTTTAACCCACGGCACTGCTGATAATAGTGAAGCTCAGTACTGTGATTTTAGAGTAATGCCAGCCCACCAATGACAAACTGCGACTATTATCAATGTCAGTTAAATTTGATGTTAGTTATCCAATTTGTGCTCAATCAGTATTTGCCTTTATTGAATTCATTTTTGGGCTGATCGCTATGCTGTAAGCTTAACGGTCGATCCTTTGTCGTCGTTGTCGTCCGTCTGTCATGGATGTATTGTGGCTAAATGGTGCAAGATATCGCCTACATTGCTATTGATCACTAATGGGAAGTCACTCTGGCTTTCAAATGACATGTAAATCGATGACCTTGAAGGGTCATAACACACTATGGAATGGAATGTTTTAAGCTATTAAGTGGCCATATCTCGGAAACGGTGCGAGATAGGGCCTAGGTTGGTATTGATCATTGATAGGAAGTCGCATATTGGCTTTCAAATGTCATGAAAATCATTGACCTTCGATGACCTTGAAGCGAATGCACTATGATTGGAAGTCGGACGCTGGGCTTTGGACGTAGCTGGTGCGGTTGGTCCCACCCTAGCAACAGCTGGGATTCTTGTTTTATTAATGCAGACTAGTGATGACTTGATATGTCGAAAATATTGATATATCATTTTCGATATCTATGTATCGCATCGCGATAATGAAAATATTATAATATTTTCCATATTTTTGCAATATTTGCTATAAATGCTTATCTGCATCGAGTGACTGGAAAGAAAAATTACAAATGTGGTGAGTTAATGGTGTCATAATATAATTACAGTCATATTTTATATGTTCACCCATAGATACATTTTTATTGTCTAAATAAAGCATATTGCCTTGCACAATGTTCACGTCTTGTTCCTTTGCTTTTTATAAGATTTACATACTTATTACATGTATTTTTAAACATAATTATCTGTATCAATATCACGATATTTTTGTAAAATATCGTATCGAGTTATCACTAATGCAGACCACTGCCAACATTAATTTTTGACACCTTTTATAATATTAGCATTTGTCATGTCTTCTAGTCATTGTGATGTAAGCCTTCTACTGAATGCCTTACTTTTTATACTGCCTGTGTGTACCAAGTTTGATGACAGCTAATAAATACACATTGTGCAAAATTTGCTTGAACAACCATTTTCATTTAAACACACTGCATCAGCGTGCATATGACATACCAATTTTTAATGAATATTTTTGCTTACAGAGCTCATTTTGGTGATGCTGGCAGTTTGGCTAGTTGTGTTTTAATGTACAGTTTGTCAGCTTGGTTGTGCGTTGGTTACTGCCTTGTCTGTGATTCAAATAAATGATCGAGCGCTTGGTTAGACATCATCTTTGACTTTATCAATGAATAACCATCAGTCGTCACTTGTTGTCTGCTTAGATTCAGCATAGTCAAATATGCCTAAAGTTTTATTTGTATTCTCAAACTGTCTGTAGCCAAAGCAGCATTGCACGCAGATTAAAAAACATCAATAGGCCTACGCTAAAGTGCATAAAACATCGAAATGTAGAAATAAAGCATCACATAATTGAAAGTTATGTTATAAAGTACAACAAAAAATGGCAGCTTGCCAAAAATGGCAACGGGTAGTAAACGAAGTCGTGAACTGAACGTGCAACGTAGACTGTGAAATGAAATTTATTGTTGCCGGTTTTGTTTCTATTTTCCTCATTACTGTTGCCGTTCTTACCTATGTTGTTTCCTGTTGCCATTTTTACTGGTTGCCTTTTTCACCGTTGCCGTTTTGCCATTTCCGACATACCGTGTGCGGGACATTAAGATTAAATGCTCAAAGCCAGATAACAGACTAATACAGCTGTTGTTAGTACAGAACAAATCTGCAGAAGTTTTGAAAGATGCAAGCCAGTATACTATGAAAGAAAGCAGCATGCCCAACTTATAAACTGTGAGGCATAAAAAACACCAATTTTTTATCATAACTTGAAGAAGGGTTATCCAATTTTAATAATTTTCAGTACACATATTCATGACACAACTGGTCATCAAATTTCAGTTCAGTTCAGTTTCCCGCCTCACCCAACATGTGCTTCTGCACTACCTGGGGAAAACAAAACAAGCAAAATATTACATTTTTGTTCAATGCAATATCATTATTTGATTAAAATAATGCACATTTTTCCAAATTTCTAGCACTCTGGTCGAGAGTTTATCGAATTGTTTAGTTGTGCAACTGCTGACAGTAAATACATGTATTCAAAATATCGGCCATTTTTGCAAACACAGTTCCTATCAGTAATGTCACGGATGGTTTTTGGCGTTTTTGGTTCATTTTAATGCTGATTTCATGTGTTTTAATTTCCCCAGGTAGTGCAGAAACATATGTTGGGTCAGGTGGAAACTTGAATAACCATTTGATGGCAAGTTGTGTCTAGAATAGTCGTACCAAAAATTATTAAAATCCAATAATCTGCCTTTATGTTATGATCGATCAATTTTTTTGTGTTTTTTTTATGCCTCACAGTGTATATTAGCCAACAGTGGGCCAGCACACCCAAGCATCAGGTATGAAACAGATCATTGTCTGATATTAAATATCAATACATGTTTCTAAATTTTACACAGTGACCCAAACACAAATTGGAATAGCAGTGCATATTTTCTTGTTCACCATTTTGAGTAGCATTTTACAGCGAAACTTAGAAATGAATCAGAAATATAACCTTAAGAAGCACTGTATTAACATGTTTTCTTACCATAATGAACACTATATAACCAAGCAACAACAGAAACACAAACACAGTACGCACTCATCAGTGCATAAGAATACTGTACAATTCTATGTGCAACACCCAAGAAACAAGCACTGACATTTTAACAGGACTCACCATATGTGGCACCGAAAAAAATATTCACAGTCAACTTTGCACATCATCTGTTTAGCACTGACCTTATGTTTCTTCAATATGTTTCAGCGTTAAAGCTTTGTACAGTAACAGCTCTATAGCGAATATCAGCATTAACATTATGATGCGTATTGCATAATGTACTTTTTATAGTTTTATATACATGCCAAAATATATTGTCAAAAATTATACATGGTACCTCAAGGCACAGTACTGTTTAAACTGTATTCAAGTGTACAGCATATTATTTACACTTTACGCTGTAGCATATATTCACCATTGTTGGCCTTGAAGTAACAAGGAGACCACACCTGTGAGAACAATGTTCACATTTCTGCAACTTGATGTGCATAACTTCACTTCAACCTGTGAAGCCTATGACGCTGACATGATATACACCGTGTCCCAAAAAAACTAAGCAGATTTGTTTTTGTCAGAACTGCGCCAAATTTCCACCAATTTTGATAATTTTTGGCAGAAAGATGGCAAACGATCCAAATATATGCGAGGTGCACTCATTTTCCACCTCACCTAATTTGTGTCATCACCTTATCGTGTTAAACGCAAATGTTCCAAATTGCTACATAACGCCGAATGTTATCTGCAATAAACTTTTAAAGACTTAATTAGCGCACAATAAACAAAAGGTGCTTTATTTAGCAAAATTATAAGTTCCTATAACAC
>Ga0209671_1009480_pt1 | contig 10205 bp, 6 predicted proteins | sample WorMetHERISLAND2_2_FD_187401 | JGI IMG/M metagenome (GOLD analysis project Ga0209671, IMG submission 187401) | Marine gutless worms symbiont microbial communities from Max Planck institute for Marine Microbiology, Germany - Olavius geniculatus... | ecosystem: Host-associated > Annelida >... | reverse complement strand
GGTGAGTTTCTGAAAAAAGGTATATGTACAGCTACAAAAATTTTTGCGTATATTTCACCTATTTGCCAAGAAGCCCTCCTTGTGCAGATTTACATGACGACGTAATCAACCGTGCCAAATTTTATCTCAATCGGATCAGGGGTTTTGATTCTGTGGGGGGTCGAATTTATGGCTTTCCCATAGGAAAGAGAAGTCGCCGTTAACACATGGCTTGAACTGCCGTTCAGCCTGTGATTCCACTGACATAATGCTCCTCCCACAGTGTCACTTATAGCAAGCCGCCAGTAACTGCATTACTTGACATACTACGTGAAGGTCATTAACAAATTATTTTATGAAATGGTAAGAAAAATATTCTGATAAAATCTTAACAAAAGTGCTAACAACAAATAAAATACAGTATATATCCAATGTCATGAAACACTGCACCAACCATACCAAATACCAGGTATGATCCAATCAAGAACAAAACAGTGCTAGGGTTGAGAGCTAAGATAAGTTATGGCCATGGCTAAATTCAGCAATCTCATTTGATCATATTTTTGGTGCTGGTGCGATCAGTGTGGCCAGCGATGTCGGTGCTGTTTCGTGACATCTTCAAAGCACATTGCATAACAAAAATAATAATAATAATGCACCATAATAAAAACAAAATAATATGAACAATAAAACAGACTGTTGTGCATAAAACTATCAGATAATCTCACCTGATTTGCACGTACACGTTTGGTGCCGTACTGCCTGTGTAATAGATCTATGAAATCTTCAAGAAACGTCTGAGAAAATGTATCAATAAATTTATCGGGATTCTCTGCAACCAACAGCAGCTGACGCTGATGCGATTCGGACATCAGATGACATTTGAAACCGTTTTCGTCACGACACTGTTTCTGACACATTTGGCAATACCATCGCAACTTCTGTAGGCCTTTGGCTTTAATTCTGTTTGATATAGCTTTCGGTGTTAAAAAGCCGGCCTTTTCTTTTCCCATTGTCTGTTGCGGTTTTAATAAATGGCCGTCAAATCAAAACAGCGTAAAAGTCAGTCCTCAAATTACAAAAAAATACTTATATTTCTTATTTACTCAACAATATCAACAACATAGAATACGTAATGTTTACACAAAAAATTAAGACTAGAGATGGGTCAGAATCAAAGTTTCAATTCCGATACAATATTCGATACAGCATATCGATATATTATAAAAACAAGCATTGATTACAGGTCTATTAATGCTATTTTTTGCAAAATATTGATATTTTATGCAACATAACCAGTGCACATGTTTAAATAATAATGATATTAATAATAATGATTATGTCAGACAGTAGTCCCCGAAACCGCCGACGTTCGCCGTCGCCGTTAAGGCTTCGGACCGGAACCAACCGTTAAGTTAACGGTCCCGGACCGCTAAGGTTCCACGCCGCCGCCGATAAGCTAGCGGTCTTAGCGGTTTAACGAAAAAAAATTAAATCAAACAAGGTGTTGTTCTCACACTACTGCAAGCAGATCGCCAGCGTGAGTGCGCATTTCCTCGTCAGTCGTCATCTATGGACGCCAAGGTAGTGCCAACTGCCAACAGTGACTGACTGACAATCAGTGAATGAATATTATAGGGTGTTTACACGATCAAGCAAACGTCCAGCACTCCAGCAAACGTCCAGCATTAGCACGTGTGTTTTGAATACATTTGCTGGAAGTTTGCTGGACGTTTGCTGGATCGTGTAGGCCTAAACACCCCATTAATGAGCATGACTAATGAGCATTAGATTGACAATCATTGGTTGGAGTTAGTGTTTGTACTTTGCACGGTATTTCGTGCTTTCACGTTTCTGGCCATTTGCTAAACTTTTTTTACACGCGATTGTAGGCATACTGCACTCATTTCTGAAGTGTAATATAGGAGTTACTAATGTGGCTCCATGGAAAACGGTAGTTTATTATATGTCGTTATGAATTACGTACACTATTTGGAATTTTTTTTTGGAATTTTGTGCCTTTTAAAACGGCACATTCTGGTGCACTTTATAACTTTATAACGCGACAGTAATGTAATGTATGTCGTTATGAATTACGTACACTAAAAGTTGTTGCTTTTGGGTCTCGAAAATTAGGCCTACTACCAGTGACCAGGGACGTCGAGAGCCACAGCTGGGCCCGGGGAAGAAAACACTCTTGCGGGGCCCATTTGAAATTTTTTTTGGAATTTTGTGCCTTTTAAAACGGCACATTCTGGTGCACTTTATAACTTACCCCCTACTCCTCCCCCCTCTCGTAGGGCCTGCTATAGACAGACGTCTTAGCGGTCGTCCAAGACGACAGCAGATCGAGCTGACCCTGCAGTCCAACAATAAAATACACTTGCAATAAAATGCAATAATATGACTATGCATACATAAAATCATTGAAATACTTACTCCAATTCATAAAATTTACAAAGAAGATCAGTCCATACGCTGTATGTGCAGCGGCAGATCGTTCCACGCCTATTGAGGGCCGCCACGCTGAAAGCGCGCTCTCCAAACTTCAGACGTGTCCTTGGAACTTGTAGATCCGATCTCGTGGCTGATCGCAAAAGGGGTAAAACAATCTGGCAATTCCGAAATTGGTTGAAGAAGATATGATAGGCCCTAATCACGCCTTATTAGACCTGTAAGCGAGAGCGAGAGAGATCGGTAGCGAGCGAGAAATGGGACGAGCGAGAACGAGCGAGATTTTTCCCGTGAGCGATCGACAATACGTACGAGCTAGTCGAAACGAGCAAAATTTAAAACGGCACATGATTTTTACGCGCGACAGAAATGTAATGTATTTTAGCTGTCGTCGAGGGTCTGTCGCTCTGTCTGTCTGCCTATCTCACGGCGGCGTTGATGACGCGCACGTAGTGGTGCGATAGTTGAGTAGCCTACGGCAGCTCCAGCGAGCAGAGCAAATTGTCGCAGCCGAGCCGCGACAGGCCGACAGAACAAAAGCGCAGAGGAAGTTGGCGGTGACGTCACGGCCGAGCAGGCGTAGACATATCTCAGACGTTTCGACGCAAATGAAAGAATCATGTCTGTGTCGTCTTTGAGATGTGCGCTTGCATGCTGAGTTGACTGTTCAAATGCACGCCAAAGTCGTTACTGATTGTATGGTGTCTGTCTCACTGTGTAATGTTATATCAGAATGCGACAGACTGTTCAGCGCCACTGATGAGCCTAACCAAATGAGTTCGGTTTTTATGGCGTTGAGCTGTAGCCGTCAGGAAGCACATCAACCGGTAACGTCGTCGAGCCGTAAACTAATATTTATATGTTCCATTTATAGTTTGGTAGGCCTATACATACATTTTGAGCATTTGAGGACATTTTGAGCACTATGCTGTAATAAAAATGATATGATGTGATACGTGTGACTTTTTGAGAGACAATAATCGCCGGTCGTGTTTGTCGCTATTCAGTTAATCATTAATAATTTCTGAGCCGGCGCATGCGCTACCCAGCACAAATTCATTGTTGTAAACAGCAAAACTATAATTATTGTTTGCGTCAAGTTTTTTCTTCATGTTGTATGTCAAAAATTATTAAAATCGGCCAATGTTTCACGGAGCTATCCAAAAAATAACAGAGGCACATTTTTACTGCCCACGTTGTACATGTCAGCTGAGAAATGTTAGTCGGCAGTCGGCAGTCAGCAGCACTATCACGGACAATGCGCCGAAGCACCCGTTCGTATGACATCGACATTTGGGCACGAACGAAATGGGCAGTTCAACGGTTTTAGCCTCTTCTTATCAACAGCGGATAATCGACTATAATTAAGCAGTGTCACTACGCATGAGCATAAAGCAGCAGCGCAAAGGTGAGACTGGAAATGACGAGAATGAAGCTGAAGACGATGAAGCAGAATCGGTCGATGACAGCAGCAGCAATCATCCATTCACTCATCATCTGTTGATTCTTGTCAGTCTGCTGACGCAGTCGAGCGTCCAGGCGTACTCTTGTCTCCAGCAGCTCGTTTATTGAACACAACAGACGCTCCACTGAACTGGTGTTCTGACCCACAGATACTGCTGCTGCTGCTGTAGCTGTTGATGGTGATGTGAGATCAATGAGACTGGCGTTATTGATAACGTTAATGTCATCCGTTTGGGCGTCCTGGAGTGTATCGGTAGTTCTTAGCGTTCTGATGCGTATCACTGAAGCAAGTCTCTCACATATAATTCGCCTCATCTGCGTGTAAACATCAAACGCAACAGCCATAAAATAAGTAGACCTCACTAACGAATTCAGGGGGAAGGCAATTCAGCCATGCCCTTTTCCAGTCATGTGCCCCTTGATCCCGTTGGGGATTTTGCCCCAGACCTTTGTTATAGAGTTGCGCTACCGTGCTTGCCAGTCTTGCACGTCACTTTTTTGAAGTTTCTGGACCCGCCAGGTGGTAGGCCTAGGCCTATAATCCATTCGACGGAATCAAGTGCATAGGCCTATATGTAAATACTTTAGCAGTAGGTTTAAACCAATGACAAACCGTATAATTATTTGTAAAATACGTATAAGCGTGGTTCAGGAAAACTGACAAAACAGTCTATAAACGTAAAGAGCCGACTTAGGCTACAACAGTTTATGACACAATATGATTCGGTATTATATGCGCACAAGCTTACAACGACCTGATTATTATTATTGTAACCATCCCATGTGTCCGTGTGCGTATGCCGTCTGTCAGTCATTAAATAAAACTCGAAATGTTTTACTGATTTTGGGAACGAGTTATTTTAAAACCTTCGTAAGTCGAAACTTGCAAAAAAACTTACAGAAAAAAATCAGAAAAAAACTTGTACGAAACACAAAATAAGTCACGAAATACTTGCGCACAACCAGGTTGTTTTTAACTTAGGAAAAAAACTTTAAATATCTCAGGTAGGCCTAAATATTAAAAAAAATTAGCAAAAAAGTTTTGTATTTAATACGACCCTTAAACAACGTGAACATGAGGTGTAGTCGCAGCGCTGCACAGATCGAGACATACCCACTGCGGCATGGCTAAGTTAGATTCAGCAGCAGGCGATGACCGGTTGTGAACGTGCATCACAATGATCGTTGTAGCCAGAGATATTCCACACATCATCATCACGAACAGAAAATATATCCCTGTCCAACGATGAACACCCGCCATATGATATGTGAAACAACGATGTGAGACCACGCGCGGCATAAAATGCTAGCAAAATAATAACCTATTTGATTGTCTGACTAATATCATATTAAGGAAAAACTTTGAAAAAAATTGTTTTGCTTTACTACGCTTGCTTCTACCAAATATCCCGGCACATGACAGAGCACAATGTCATTATGCAGTGGATACACAAAATATAAAACGTTTTTTTGCAAATGTTTCAAGCATGCATGCTACGAGTAAAATAGAATACGGAGCGCGTGACACCGAGGAGCGGAACGACGTCTGATGTGGTTGGGAGGTTCTCGGTGACAATCAACTGATAAACACTCAGCGCCAGCAGCATCGTCATCCCTGCAATTAACAACGTTCAAACAGCAGACGATCAGCACACTCAAAAATTCAGCTCGGCGTCAGCCGGTTAGATTTACGAAAATCTTACGAAAACTGCCATTTACAAAACAAAGAGCCATGTAAGGTCTTACACACAAAGCACCAGTAAATCCGCAGCAACAGAGCAAAACAAGTCGGCAGTCACAGACCACTCCATCTCTTTAAACCACGTCATAGACTGGGACCGCGCCAAGGTGATCGACAGAGAAAGCAACAAGATGGACCGATAGATCAGGGAATCGATACACATCAGGAAAGAACAAGACAAGTCAATGAACCGAGACGAGGGGTCCTACCAACTTCCACACATCTATGATTACTTACTGTCCGCCACAGCGACACCCGGTGGACAGTCGTTCCGACGAAGGCAGCAGCGGTTGCCGAAACGTCAACAATAACAATGAATACAAAGGTTGTATTTTAATAAATTTGTCAACTTACTAAGTTACCTTTCAACCTATGAGTCTATTCAAAGACAAGGAGCAGAGTAAGCAGGCAAACGACGGAATGCGTCGTTTGTATTTGCGAGATGAAGGTAGAAAGCCTACGGTTTGGCTGCAATTTACAATTGCATGTTTTGACTCAGGTTCGACTCCCTAATCCTTACGTCATAGTCATATCTTTGGACTTTTCCAAGGCTTTTGATACTGTCCGGCATTTAACTCTACTGAACAAGTTAGCTCAGCTAGATCTGCCCGATCATGTCTATAATTGGCTTACAAACTTCTTTACTGGACACTCACATTGCACATCATTTTGTGGCCAAACGTCTGAATTCGAGAGCATAAATGCCAGCATAATACAGGAATCATCTCTTGGACCCGCTGCATATACTGTCAATGCTGGTGACCTCAAAACTACTACTTCAGGCAACATTCTTTGCAAATTCGCAGATGATACATATCTTATAGTACCTGCCAGAAACGAAGCATCTCGACCTGTGGAATTTCGCAATATACAGTTCTGGGCAAAAGATAATAACCTTACGCTCAACTGTGCAAAGTCCAGTGAGGTTGTGTTCTCAGATCCTAAGCGAAGGCGACAACACAACGACTCACCGCTTATTCCAGGAATTGTACGACGTCAAAAACTCCGTATGCTTGGAATCGCTGTGGCGAGCGACTTCACAGTTTCAGTGCATGTCCAGGATTTGACTGCGATGTCCGCTCAAACAACTGTTAATGTTTTAAACGAATATAATGATAATTATGATCTCTCCGTTCGTGAGGACCAAAAATCCCTTCGTCTAACACAATGTGTACCTGCTGAATGGCATCAAATTTGTCGACTAAGCAAAGTGCAGGAATGTGACAGACGAAAGAAGACAAAGCACGTTACGGAAAAATGTATGAAAATTGGCGGCCGCCTGAAATATTTTTTTAAAAACTTACAAAACAAATATAAAAACACGCACATAACTAAGTTGTTGACAGTAGCTTCTGTTCCTATACCTGTTGGGCGCAGTTTGCGCCCAAAGAAAATAGGGGGAAAGTTTTAATTTTCAACCTTATCAAAACTCCCCCTCCTATTTTCACTTCTCCTCTGTTTTTCACTGGGCAATCTACACCCTTAACAAAACTTTTTTCCTATTTTTTATTTCCCTTTATTTTTAATCTGCACCTTTAACCCCAAAACTCCCCCCTATTTTTCACTTCACCCCTATTTTTCACTGGGCAAACTACACCCTTAACAAAAACTTTTTCTCTAGAGGGCGAAAGTCCAAAATGGAGGGAAAAACTTGAGTCAGAAATTGGCGGGGGAACCTCAGCCCAAAATTGGGGGGCAGTTGTGCCCGATTTTGATTCCAGATTTGGGGGATAAAAGCCACTGTTTGTTGACCTAGGTTAGGGTTATTCGCAATAATTTCAACTAACTACAGTGTCAAAAATTGCTTTGGACTGACGGAACAACTGCTGCCTAAGCCCATTGACCCAACCATTGACATTAAATGAGAGGGGTAAAGATAGGGCCTAATTTATGATTTTCAACCTATAAGTTCCTGGCTCTGGATTGGGGTTTAGGTTTGGGTAGCACAGTTCTAGGAGTCACATATTTGTTTCTAAGCCTCCTTATCGAACAAAAAAAGCGATAGAGGCGACGTGTACGACCGACCTAGTCCAAGTCGTTCAGAGCAGCCGGGCTGGAGCAGAAAAGCGACTGCGGTGAGAACTGAAAAGAGACAGCAGGGCAGGATGAGATTGATCACGTAGTAGAGGGGTTTGCGTCGTAGCCGCAGCGTGAAGGTAATGCGCGAGTACGGCGTCTCGCAGCATTCGTACCACGTTGACGATTCGCCCGATAATAACTCTGCGCATACACAAATACACACGCACACTGATTTTTCACCGCCATTTAGCCGTCAGGCGCATTCATATGCACTGTGGACACAAGTCATTCGTACGTTTGCTCATCCGCAGACGTACATGACATCATTCTCAGTACTGGAGTTGTAATAAACGTCGCTAGTAGTAGTTGGATATCGCACTGACGGCTGACCTAATGGACTGGGACGTCGGAGGACAGCTTTTATTGTAGGCTATGAAATTATGATTGTACGGTTGCCTGTTATCATGTGTCACAACCGTGATGTCGTTTACAACAGACAAACTGACGGAGATCGTGATTGGTAACGATACCTTACGGTTATTTCTAGTCAACTAACCTTTTGGCAAACTTTCTTCTAATTTCTATGCAAGACATATAGCAAAATTACTTACTTACTTAGTTAATAAATTTTGTAAGTAGTTTGCATGGTGACTTTGGTCCAATCATTACGCGGTAGCCTATGCTGGTTACTCCTCAGTCAAAACCCTAGCACTCGCAAAGTAAAATTACGTTTAGGCGCATGATCGTCACACGTCGTCAGGGAAGAGTTCAGACGACGCCATGTAAGTGCTATATTCACACACCCTTTAATATGACGTAGATGTCCAGAAATCATTTTATTGTTTGAGAGAACTGCTAGTAAATTCAATGTATAGGCCTACCATTGTGAATTGTAAGTTTTGCTCGGTTTTTTTGTAGTTTCGACTTTGTTGTATCGCACATGTAGACTCCGCTCAGACCCTGGCTGCTATCGGCGTTAGACTACGACAAGTGGTATTCAGGTACATACCAACGATGTTCCATTCGCCGCTCCTCTGGTAATGGTTGAGTACTTCGCGTAACTGCTGAACGCTGGCCGACAGTTCCCGGCTCTCGTAGCGCTTGGATTCGTAGATGAGCTGACAACGTTGTTCATCGAACGGAAACCAGGTTATGTCCATTGGACAGTGAGTCACCGACAGCACGAATTCACGGTACCAGATGCACGATCCGTTGGCGAGAATTTTGACGTAATCCACGTCACAGCACGCCGTCTGCTCCTTCGCGCTTGTACAGAAAAGAAACATTCAAACATAGGCCTACTTTAAGGGCTCGAAGTCACAAGTCACAACCGTGCCCTCAAAATCACTTTTCGTCTGGTGGACTATAGCCGTCTATAACTCCCTAATTGTTTGAAGATTTGTACTGACTTTGCAGTTTGTACAGTTTATACGCGCGAAAGCAGCTACTGTGTTCAGCGCATCTTAGCCATCGCAATTCTGTCCGTCTGTCTGTCTGTCCGTCGGTCCGTTCGTTTCTCACACGGGTGCATCAGTCAAAAACGGTGCAAGCTAGGATCACTCAATCTTCAACGTCGGCTGCCTGGAAGACTCTAGTTTCAGGAACTGTAAAGCTTTTCCATAAATTCGAAGGGGGTCACCCCGAACGAGGGTGCTAAATGAGGGGGGTAGGAAAATTCGTAATTTCTAGCCAATAAGTCGCTGTATCACACCTCACACGATAGTGTGTGTTGTAAGGACGACCTTCAAATTCTATGGGAAAAGGCAAAGTTTGACTCTCAGCCAACCAAAAACCCCTGAACCGATCGTCACCAAATTTGAACGGCGTGATTATGTCGTAGACCCCTACCACCAAAAAAAAATTTGGGCTCAATCGGTAGGGAGGGTTTGCTCCTCATACAAGTGAAATATACACCCCTTCTGTTCGAAATTTACTATACACTTTTTTGGGTTCTTCAACTCGCCTAATACGCTTAATACGTCAAATGACGCGGTTCTGCGCAAAAAAGTGCCTTTTTGTTGTTATAAAATAATTTTTTTTCACTTATTTATTCGAAAAATTCGAGAAAAAAATTACAATGGCGCCTATGGGAAAAATTTAAAAAAATTTAAACTGTCATAACTTCGGTTGTGTGCACGATAAAGTCATAATTTTTGGTTCTAGGATATGGTTTTCGGGGTCGGCATAATTAACGGTGACATTTATATTTACCCCCGATTGACCCCCGTCCCATGGCAACGAAATGTAAGACAAAATTGGCTATAACTCGGCTTGTGTAAAAGATATCTGGAAGATTTTTTCCATCTGTGGAAGAGTTTTTGGAAATGGGCCATCAAATGCTGTTAACTGAATTTTACCCCGACCGACCCTTGTTGCCATGGCAACAAAATTTAAGACAAAATTGGCTATACTTTGGCTTGTACAACAAATATCATCAAGATCCTTGCATCTGACGGAGGTGCGGGTTGAGGGTTTGGCAATTAGATGACGTCAGTCGAAGTCTACCACAGCCAACCCTGATTTCCAGGTATAGCGAGCAGCAGCGTAG
>Ga0209671_1009477_pt1 | contig 10207 bp, 8 predicted proteins | sample WorMetHERISLAND2_2_FD_187401 | JGI IMG/M metagenome (GOLD analysis project Ga0209671, IMG submission 187401) | Marine gutless worms symbiont microbial communities from Max Planck institute for Marine Microbiology, Germany - Olavius geniculatus... | ecosystem: Host-associated > Annelida >... | reverse complement strand
AGGTCAAACTCGTGACCCCAAAATCTTTGAAGCCCCGTATCTCCGTATACGTGCAAGATAGACGCATGGTCATCATTGACCACCAATAGGAAAGTGCCCACGCCGAGCCCGGTGGTCACGTGACCGATGAAGTCACGTAACCCCAAAAGTCAAGGTCGTGACCCCAATATATTTGGGGCCCCATATCTCCGTAACGGTGCAAGATAGATGCATGGTTACAATGGACCGCCAATAGGAAACCACATATGCCGAGTCCAATGGTCACGTTACCGATGACGTCACATGGCCCAAAAAGGTCAAACTTGTGACCCCAAAATCTTTGTCGCCGTTAACAAGTGTATAAACTGATGTTTTGTACATTTATCACTGAGTACTGACATCAGCACGCTATTATTTAATCAGCCTAAATTAATTTATTAGTACTATAACAACAATACGGATCCTAATTTTCGGTGTTTTAATACTGTTCGTTGGGCAACAAAGGGTTTATGCATTTGAGAGTTTATAATTTTTATCAAACGTTTTTTCTGCTTACTAACATATTTAATGCAATATAGGGGCCTAGTAAGAAGTACAAACCAAGAGCGCTTCAAAAGCGTCCATTGCACCCTATATTTGTAGTGGTACATGAATGCAACCTGCGTCTTGGAAAACAAGAATCTCAGCTGTTGCTGGGGTGTGTCGAACGTAGGCTCTCCCTTATATCCGTATGAAAGCGTCTGACTTCAAGTCGCGGAAAGAAAGCAATTTTCCAGAGTGACTACATTCTTATTCACGCCATGGTGACACTGTTTTAGTGAATGCTAGAATCAACATAGGGAATTTTAGGGATACGATACGGTGGGTGACGGCTGCAGGCAGCAATGTTGCATTCAAAATTGGAGCCAAACCGCTGCAGATAGAAACGTGCACATGGTTACTTTTGACAGCCTATATAAAGTCGCCGTCGCTCTATCCAATGATACCATTGTCGACCCCCCGACGACGTACCGTTTAGCCACAGTACATGCATTACGGACAGACAGACGACAGACACACGACATATCGTACCCTAAAAACAGGGTCAATAAAATTATGTAGATTTTCACGAAACTTGGAAAATACTGTTCTAAGATAATGCTAATGTGTGTTTTTTTATTTTTATTTATTTTTTAACAATTTAAAGTGGGGGAATATCTGTGTCATTTTTTCCGGGGAGATAAACGTTCTTGCACTGCTGTTTTGCAAAAATTGGGGGCTACATGTACGCAGGTTAGGCGTCTGTGGATATGGATATGGATATGGTCCAGTGGCGGCGATTTCTTCTAGACAGTGGGGGGACGACATGGCTAAAAGTGGCAATTGTTGGGGGGATGCTTGCATTTGCGTCCCCTCAACCAAAATTTTTGGGGGGGACGCGTCCCCCCCGTCCCCCCTATAATCGCCGCCCCTGATATGGTCCATATCCATATCCATATGCACAAATTTTCCGTGGATATCCATGGATATATCCATGTGTGGGGGTAAGTTATCCCGGGCTTCGCGACGTTTGGGGGAGGTCGCCGTGGCTCAAAAGTATAAAGTACAATAGAATGCGCCATTTAAAAAAATAAAAAAATTTTCTCCCCAGAGAGGCCCCCAGCGAGAATGTTTCACCGGGCCCCGCTGTGGCTTTCGACGAGTCTGCACTGAATAGTGCATCTGAGAACTATAGTCGATTAACCTGATGCAAACAGTTTTTCCAGCAAAACTTGCAAAGCAAACAACAACTTTTACCGGTATTTTTGAAGATCCAATGAAAATTTTATGAACGGAAGTTTTTATGGACGGACGGAAACCGGAAGTAGGCCTATAAGAATTTGTTTACGCGCAGGCCTAACGCAGAAGCTGCAGCAGACAGCAGACAATTTTATAGACTTATAATATTATACAGAACCCAGCACATCGCCGACAGTCACTGAGCGGATGCCTTCTTGCCACGTGACTGCTCAAGTGTCACGTGACCTCGTGACGTAACGTCGATGCCGATAAGTCGCATCTTCTGTCAAGACACCAGCCGTCCGATAGGCAGCCGGTTCACCACACTGTCTTAGAGCTGGGAGATTCGGCAACTCATCGAATTTTCGCCTGTACAGCCTAGCAGCTCTTCAGTCAATACTATACATAGCATGGAATGGAAGACGTGTTTCTGTAAAGCTGTAACGGAGACATCTTGCACGATCCACGCGTTAACACCGGCAATGCACCCAGAACTAAAACTACTGCCACCTTGCGAATGCAAACGAGATGTCTGATTACATTGGCGCTAGGCGGCCGCTCATAGGCTACTTCTTCTTCTTGTGGCGTACTCTTCCAGAGCGTAGCCGTGTCCACGATGCGGCGCCAGTCCGACCGCCCAGAAGCTTTTCTCCACGCAGAAGAAAGACCACGTGGTAAAACGTGCAAATAACAAATAATCGAACCTACCAGGGGATCGAATAACGATTTCGTTAGGGGATACCCCATTTGACGCCGTCGTTCAAGGAAATCTCCCTCACCCAGCAGCAGGAAATTTTGCAGCAAAAAAACTAGAGACTCTACCCTGTCATAAACTTAGAATATATATCTTACGTGGGCTTGAATCGGTACAAGGCCGTGTCAGACAGACAGACAGACAGACGTACATGTAGTACGCGCTAAGCAGTAGATGCTGTCGTGCGCAAAATCAAACACAAAAAAATAAAGGACCGTTTGAAGTAATTTGCCAAACACACGGTTTTTTCTCAGTCGCAGAAACATTCCCATTTTGGGGCGGTAACAAATACAATGCTCTGTGAATGACGGGGAAAACGGTCATTATGTCATGCGAGTAAACCACAATGCACAAGAAATGGAACGCCGTCCTACACGAAGCAGACTAAATTCCACGGCGGACAAGTTCAACTGATAACAAGAAGTCCAGCTGTCGCTAGAATAGCCGACCGTACTGGTTGTCAGTAACCTTACAGGTCATCCAAAGTCTATAATTTTTATTTCATCTGAAAAAAACATATGCCACTTCCTCTTAGTGATTAATGCAATGGTAACCTTGGCCGTATCTCTCGCCATTTCCAACATATGGCCAGTTTTCCCTTAAAACGCACATTTTCCTATCGCCCGTCCATTCAACCCAGAATGTGATAATGTTCCCCTTGCACCAGAACGCTGACATTTTGCATGTCTAGGTTTATGACACAGGGCTAATTATTCCTGTAAAAAATTTCACCTAGGACCTACCCGTTAACCAGGGTGCATCCGTTACAGACGACGACGACGGACGGACAGACGGACAGGCGACAACCGTATCAAAAGCTCGACCGTTACTTAGTACGGTGGGCTAAAAACTGTGTCTGAAGAACGTTGTAAAAGGTAAAGCTAATCCAGTTGGACTTACGTAACCGAGGACTCTGAATCTCCTTTAGACTGGCAGCTGATTGGCACGCGCTAAAACCACACGTCGTCACGCTGGGCGCCGCGGGGTTCCGCGAATTTCAACGTCAAACCGAGACCACAGCAGACCGCGGGGACCGACCGGTATAAATTATTCCTGGATTCACGTCACCGCCGCTGAAAGAGGCGAGATGTGTGGTATATATACGAGACTGATTGATTGAGTGCTAGCTCAGAGCGGTATTTTACTGGTCGGCAGCGGCATTCAAAAGCCAAAAAAACGTCCGGCGAATATTTTAGTCACTAGTCCGGGTCGTGTTTTCTCTGGCAGATTTGTTTGTCGTTGGCCACTAAATCCTGAGACTTGTTCGTCGACGCAGTATAATAAATCCAATTAAAAATGGCAATAATCTAAAATATTCATGCAAAAAGTTAAGTGCTACAGAAAAAAATACTGACAGCTTTGTATTTTAATTTATTTAGATAAAATTATTATAGCAAAAATTTAACAAATAAAAAACTACCTTATTCTGAATACGTCAGGCAAAAGGATTCACGTTTTTAATTCAACGTTTTAAACGTTTTTATTTCTGAAATAAAAACGCGTTTTCTAACTTCTTCAAACACTTTTTTCCAACGTTCATTACATCAAAGATGAAAATGACGACCATTGAGCGGACCTCGATCGTGGCTTCGTTTGCGATGTCGGTAGACGAGGCAGCACCGGCAGTAGTAGCACATGATGACAGCCGCTGACGTCAGCAGTATCAGTGTACCGACCACGAACCCGACCAGCAGAAAGCTATGACGTCATCAACATTGCGTGGCTAATTCGACTTCGCATGCAGACTGTGGTCATCAGTGCTATTGCGTCTGATACAAATAAAAGATTCTTTTAAAAGTTAAAGGTGGTGTTATAACTATTCATGGAAAGCTCATGTCATAGCTACGGAGCGTCATCTGCCGTATGGGATCACAGAGTGTTATCTGCCACCCGACACAGGTGAACGTGCCCCACCTTAACCCCGGTAATATAGGCTGGTACTCGATTTACCTACCCCGAAGGGATGGAAGGCTGAGTTGACCTGCGGCTGGTTACATACCGAGATGGTTTACCTGCCCGCAGGCAGTCATCCATCCAAGTATTAACCCGGCCCGGCGTAGAGCAACTTCGTTGATCGGACACAACGCGTTACCGGTACGCCAGGCCACCAGAAATTTAGCTACAAAACATGCAGAATCCACGAACTACTAAAACCGCATTACGCGACGCGTTTCATTGGGTAATAACATATTTTTAGCTGACCGTACTTAAGTATGAGTTGTCGTCTGTCCGTTTGTCACGGATGTATTATGGCTAAATGGTGCGAGATAGGGCCTACAGGGTGAGCCAAAAAATGGCACCATTTTTCATACACCTTATAATTTCGCCAAATATTAACCAATTTTTAAAATGTTTTACTCTCAGAATCAGGAGAAAATTTGTAACAAAATTATTGCCATAGATCCCACCACACCTCAAGTGTGTCGTTACACTACCTTGTGAAATGTCAGTGTCTTCAAAGTAACAATTGAAAACAAGACAACTTTTGCAACAATATATTTTAAGAAATTAACAGCAGAAACAACGTGGTTGCTGTCTTAGCTATTGTCTTAGAAGTCATGTCTCAGTTTTTACATCAAATGTTTAATGTGTCCGCTTTGCTGCTGGACGACGCATCCAAGACTGCAACGCCACTGACCAATGGCGCGATTAACCAAAGGTTGCGGCAGTTTTCCCCACTCAGCGACGATCGCCTGCTTCAGCTGGTTGACTGTCGTGAATCGGCAACATTGATAAGCCGTCTGTTGAAGAACATCCCAAACAGTATAACTAACCAAATTTAAGTCCGGGCTGTTTGGGGGCCACAGGCCAGGTTCGATCAGCGTTGATCAGTGGCGTCGCTGGCTTAAGTGCATGGTCTGACATTTCACAAGGTAGTGTAATGACACACTTGAAGTGTGGTGGGATCTACAATGACGGTGTATCCTGATTCTGATAGTAAAAAAAATTTAAAAAATCGGTTAATATTTGGCAAACTTATAAAATGTACGAAAAATGATGCCATTTTTTGGCCCTCCCTGTATTTTGCCATTGATCACTAACAGGAAGTCGCATATTGATTTTGAAATGACATGAAAATAATTGACCTTAATTGACCTGAAGGGTCAACGCACTATGGTATGCCAATCAAGCGGTATTGTATCTAAACGGTAAATCGTAGGGGAAGGCGATGGTACCATCGGATAGGACGCTGGCAACTTCCTACAGGCTATCAATAGTAATCATGTCTATCTGCAACCGTTTGGCCGCATTTTTCAATGACAAATGTCAAGCTATAAGTAGCCGTATCTCGGAAAAGGCAAGAGATAGAGCCAAGGTTACTATCACTAATAGGAATAGGCATATGCCTTTTCAGATAAGATAAAAATCATCGACCTTGGATGACCTTGAAGGTCACTAAAAATCAGGACGGTCGGCTATCCGAACGACAGCTTGGCTTCTTGTTTTGCTCCGTGATGTAAACTGAAAGACAGGTTTTATCATCTCACTAAAGCTGATCAAAACCGATACTGCTAAACAGCGGCAGTCTTATTTCAGCCAAACGTTGCATAACGCTATAACGTCATCCATTTAAAACTGACTGATTATAGATTACCGGTAACAGATTTTGTGTCTCTGGCCGACCGTTAGGTCGAGCCTTGACTACGATATGTCGTCTATCTGTCTAGAATCTAGATGTATGTCTGTAACACATGTATCGTGGCTAAACAATAAGTTGTAGAAAGTCGGCGATGTTGCCGTTGGATAGAGTGATGGCGACTTCCTAAGCTGTCAACAGTAGCCAATAGCCATGTCTCTATCTGCAGCGGCGTGGCCGCAATTTTAAATAAAAAAAGATGCTGCCTGCAGCCATCATTCACGTACGCCAAATTACCGTATCATATCGTAGCGTTGGTTGTTGCGTTCGACATAGCAGCGTCACTATAGTGTGCAGATGGGACTGCAATCACTCTGGGAAATCGCTCAGTAAGCACCATTGGCCTTTCTGTTTTTACACACGATTGTTTAGTATTCGGTCCACTGATTCACATTGTTGCCTAACTGTCTCTGTCCGAGAAATAAATGACGATGATGGTTAATGACAGAACGCATTGCATAAATTCGTAGTTAAGCTCACTGATAATAGATGGGGCTTGCGGTCTGCTGAGCCGGCAAGTTGGTCGATAGCTCGTCATCGAGGTGATTGTACGGCTGCTGGTGGTCATGTTGCTGATGCTGGTTGGGATGAGGATGCTGAGCTATGGTACAGCAGTAGCGCTCATGTTCATCCCCGCAGCAATACCGGACGTCAGGACCGCCCCACTTGGGACAGTAGAAACCGTTGTTCCACTGGCCGTGCACGTCGACAAACCCCGCACAGTACTCGCTGCCGAAAGACGCTGAAATATATAGCAAACACAGCAAAACACTTCATGATTTCAAAATAACAAATTTTATGATGACGTTTTGGGGAGCGTATGCGACTTCATAGTGTCGTAGTGTAGAAACTCCGCAGTGTTCTTTTCAGTCGATAAAATATTTATTTAGAATAATGGTAACAGAATGGTAACAGAATAATAATCACTGTTCATGCAGTTCATCGTAGATGTAAATCACTGAATTGGTCGTTAGCCAATGGTTGACGGTTTTTGCCAGTTACTTTGTGTTAAGTACAAACCTCAAATTTCGTACTGTCTTCACGGATAATTGACCAGCTTATCGAATTTTCAAGCGCATCGGCTTCTTTTTTACTGCATCTTTTACCGGTTAATAACTTTGGTACTGCGCGATAGACTATATCAAGCGCGTGTTAAAAATTACGTTTTTATAATAATAATGATAATGTCTAACAGTGTCAACTTACAGCGGAGCTGAACAGTCTATAACAACAAAATACGTTTAAATAAAATACAATAAAATGACTAAGCCTACATAAATCATGCTTTTGCATGGCATCGTACAGCTTATCGCGCCTGTCGTATCAACGCACAACATCCACAGGTAGATGAAGTTGGACAAGTGAGCGACATAATTGGACGTCGTTCTGGTCGCGGTGACGTCAACACGAATGGCTGATCACAGGCTGAACGGTAGTTCAAGCCATGTGTTAACGGCGACTTATCTTTCCTATGGGAAAGCCAAAAATTCGACCCCCACAGAATCAAAACCCCTGACCTGATTGAGATAAAATTTGGCTCGGTTGATTACGTCGACTAGCTGACCCCTCATGCAAAATTTCATGTAAATCTGCGCAAGGGGGGCTTCTCGGCAAATAGGTGAAATAAACGAAAAATTTTTTCTAGCTGTACATACACCTTTTTTCAGAAACTCACCTACAGGTCAGACCCTTCGGCGAATTTTTGCGTGCGATGGCTCAAACGACACGGATTCGCGCAAGAATGTGCGTTTTAGGGGTTAAAAATTTGAAATTAATATTTAACGTATTTACTGAAAATTTTTTTTAAAATACAATGTGTTTCCGGGGCCTATATTAAGCGGGTGATGCGCGCAATATTAGTGTGTTTATTTATATGGCCATTTCGTGGATATAAAAGGAATTTTGTCCAATATTGTCAGCAATGCAGGCCAGCGGAGACGTCATGTCTGACGCGTATCGTCTGCTTTGTTCAGTCACGCCATTAGGTAGTAAGTAACAGTTATAAGCGGCTTGGCTATACTGTAACGAAACGATACATACGTTGGTCAAGTAGCGCATTTCGAAGTGGAAGTATGGAAAACTACTGTTCAAACATTACTGTATTTTTTAAATAAAGAAATAATTTAAGCAGCAATAGCAGACGCATGTGGTAGTCGTTATTCGCCATTCGTTCTGCGGAGAAAACTTCCAAAAATTTGCACAACATCTGTCACGAGTACTATACACTATCTCATGCTTGTTGTGTAACGTTCTACCTATTGTCAAACATGTTACTGCTATAAATGTGCGTACGCAGATTAAAATTGGGCACTGCGATGAAACATACCAAGCCAATGCCTGCGGTAAATGCATAACAGTTGTTCTGACTACTGTCGGTATATTACAGCCGCGGACAAAATTGTCATGAAGGCAGTGAGCGCACTCCAGTCATCGGATTACAATCATCAGACTTGTCGGTGTCACATTAAAATGTCTCCCCATGAAAAATCCGCCCGGGGTGAGATAATCACGGATTTGATATGTCTCTCCCTTATTAAACCATCGGCAATTCCATTAAAAAAACCCTATTATAAGATCGCCACCCAGAAAAGTCTCCACGGCCGACAATTTACCGGCAAAAATTCGTCCCGCCCGGGTAGCCGCCGGGCGGGGCGGATTTTTACCGGTAAACTGTCGGCCGGGGAAAACTTTTCTGGGGAGGGGCTATCCTATAATGGGACACCGGCCGGGCGCAATTAGCGACATCCGAGAACAATACCGGCGTCGCTCACTGCTCCCGCACAAATCTTGTTGGCAGCGAGATCGGCGCGAGAACGAAAACCGACCGACGGGTCCCGGTAATAAATCGGTCGTCGGCGAGGCATGTGCGCCGCGTCATTGATATTGGATTTCGGCTGAACGGCGGCGGCAAAGTATGGCACAAAGTGTGAGCCCTGCTGCGGCATGCACGATGTCTGAGTAAGAACTGACCATAACAGGAGACAGCAGCTGTCTCGATGGTGCGTGTGAGACTATTCGGTAGTTTAGTTTCCTGGCGTATACGGTCTGCGGTCTTTGGTTGGTGTCGTGGTGTAGTTGGTAGCGCGTTTCGGTTGAAACGAAGTTACTCTACGCCGGGCCCGGTTAGTACTGCGATGGGTGACTGCCTGCGGGCAGGTAAACCTTTTCGGTGCGAAGCCTGCCAGCATGTCGACTCAGCCTTCTACCCTCCGTGGGACAGTAAAATGAGTAGTAACTTATTTACATGGGTTACGGAAGGTGGGGACCTTGTTACAGCTGACTAGGGTTGCCTAGCCGGCCGCTGTGCCAGCCTGTGTCTGCAGGCTGCACACGGTGGCCGTGCGGCAGGCGGCTCTGGTTAGTGACGAAAGCGCATTAGAGGCGTGTTTGCGACGATGCGCTATACAAATTGGCGACCTTTACCTTTACCTTTCTGCGGTCCTTGGTCTTGGGTATAGTGGCGTGGCGTGAGACTGTGAAGTTGTGAACTGGGGCTGTCTGTCGAGTCGGTAGCGTACGAATGTCCATGGAAGTGGGCAGATTATGTCGGCGACTTGTCTGTGGAAGTATAAAGCGCCACTCGCCAGTCCTTAATGTTACCTACTGGCTCGTGTCAGCAGTATCTACGTTATTTCACGAGCTTTGCACAAAGAGATACTGTCTCATTTACTTTGTTTAAAGGATCTAGCAAGGGTGTATTCTGCGATGGGATGCGAACAAGAACATGATGCGGCAGTAAACCTTCTACTCCGACGATACCTTGCGAATTAAATACCGCAATAATGCTGTGTCATTTGGCACATACAAGGCATAACGTTAAACAAAATGCTATTTGCGGATGGCCAGTCTAAAGCTTCGTGTAGTTATAGATATCGTCAATTTGTCTAATAACCAGTTTAACTAGCACGCATACAACTTACTATGTTGACCAAATGCAGACGGCCTCACGGTGACGTAAAACACGTGACCCGTCATCGTCATCATCATCGACAACCGTGGGCTCAATGCCCGTTGGTGTCTGACGCCATTCTTACTATCGCTGCCCACCGCTGCCTATCTAGGGCAGCGTGGCTTAACTC
>Ga0209671_1009476_pt1 | contig 10207 bp, 7 predicted proteins | sample WorMetHERISLAND2_2_FD_187401 | JGI IMG/M metagenome (GOLD analysis project Ga0209671, IMG submission 187401) | Marine gutless worms symbiont microbial communities from Max Planck institute for Marine Microbiology, Germany - Olavius geniculatus... | ecosystem: Host-associated > Annelida >... | reverse complement strand
TAAATACACAGGTTCAGATACACGGTACTTAATCGTTTCGCTATCATCAGTGCAGTAGTGATTGTTTTAATCAGGAAAAATTATCTTTTTTTTCGCTTTTTTTAAAAGTCGCTCCTTTTTAATCTAGTTAACTTAAGGAGTCTAAGGAACACAGTAAGCTCCCCCAGCAAGGTTCAAAACTGAATCCCGGCCGAAAAAATATTTTAGGGCATTTTTGCTTCACAGAAACCTTATCTGGTCACACCAAGTTTTGTGTTTTTTTTGTTTTAGACGTTCAAAAAGAGGGGCAATTTTTTTTACTTTACTTTAAGAGCTCTTTAACTTTTTATTTTTTTGCAGGCCTCTTGGGAACGCTGCTGTATCACAGTTTCCCCTTGTCCGGATATTATTTGGGGAAACAGCATTTCCTTCCGAAAATGTTTGGGAAAGCGACGTTCTCCCGCGTTACCCAATTGATTACACCACTATAAGTTGTGCTAACAGGCGGCCACATTACGGGTCGTGCCCGTCCGTCCGTCTGTCCGTTCCACGGAAGCAAACTTCCAAGTCTAGAACGTTGACTTTTTAACTGGTTAATTGTTGTGAAAAATATTTAACAGTAATTGTTACTAGCAAACGTCTTGAAACTTTGTGGAGGATTTTTCTCCCAACATTAAAATCAAGACTTTTTATGCACGACAGCGCATAGTGCTAAGTGCGTCTTAGCTATCGTAGTGACGTTTGTGTGTCTGTCTATAAACTTTGTTCGTCACACTTTGCGATTGTATCAAAACTGTGCAAACTACGATCACGAAGTCTTCACTTTGGGTTGCCACAAAGACTATTTTTATGTGACAAAATTTCGTGCCGCTGGGTGAAGAGACTCCGCTCCTACTAGAGCGTCAAAGAAGGGTACCTTTCTAAAAAGTCATTATTTTGGCATAAAAAGGCTGCAGGTAATCACAGATTTGCTGCTTATTATAACAAGCAGTGCTGACGGGCTTTCCGGGGGTGCCAACATCGATGACTTTGAACGACCTTGAATTTCAAACATACTACTACTAGTACTACTACACTACAACTGTGTGTATCTGTGTGCGGTGCAGTGATCGTACACAGCAGCCCCTGCACCGCGTGTCGCTGACGGCCGACAGATTGGACAGTAAACTCAACACTCTACTCATACAGTCGGTGAACGCAGACAATAAACCAATGACAGTCGGCGTACTTACGTCTGAGACGCTGTTCAGACACTGGGACGAGAAAAATTCGAAATGGAATCCCAACGCCTGCCAGGTTGTAGCACTAGTAGTAGTGGTAGTGGTGGTAGCGGTAGTCTTGCGCGGAAAGTTTGTTTGTTGGTTGGTCTGTCGTGCTTGTCATACCCCTCTGCCGCTTTCTGTGTTACACGATCGCGGACCACGACCGCGTCGTTTGAGTCTTTGGACTCTTTGGGCTCTAGGTACGTGCGCCTTCACCTTGCACCCACCTTCTCCCACGGGCAGCCTGAGGGGGGGGGTTGAGTTGCCGTGGAGTGACCCACCCGTAAGGCGGGAACTTTGCCAGTAATACCCCCGTTTACACGATCGAGCAAACATCGAGCAGACATCAAGCAGGCCTGATGGAACCTCGCCCCCTGGCTCAAATGTAGGCCTAGGCTTAGCCCACATCTGATCACGTGTTATATACAGTAGGCCTTCTACGTGACGTCACGTGACCCCACAAGGTCAAACTCGTGACCCCATTATCTTTGAGTCGCCATATCTCCGTTATGGCGTTAGATAGACACATGGTCACTATGGACCACCCATAGGAACTCGGCCCCCTGGAGTCGAATGGTCACGTGACCGATGACGTCAGGTGACCCCAAAAGATCAAAGTCGAGACCCCATTATTTTTGAGGCGCTATATCTCCATAACGGTGCAAGATAGACGCATGGTGACGATGGACCTTTTATAGTAAAGCGCCAGTGATGAATTGAATGGTTTCGTGACTGACAGTGTCTGTTGTTTAGTTAAAATAATAAGAGAATGATGAAAGGATCATTGCTGCTGTACAATTTGAAATTAAACTGTTTGATTTTATCTACCGGTCTAAACGACTCACTGATTACATTTATACGGACATATACTGTGAACTATCGAAATGCATTGGACAGACTCCGTGTTCGTATGAACATTATCTTGTTCAAGTTACACTCAATACTGTCGCGAATTTTTTTTCTTGGCACACAGTGTAGCGTTAAAATTTTAAGCGGTTGATCAGAAAATGGCAAAAAAACTTTGTATATTGTTTTTTGCCGCATCTTGTAGGTCAACGACGCACAGACGACGATGGAATACTCGGTGGGCATCTGCTCTGAAGTCGGTACGTATGCAGGCGGGTTCTTCGTGCGACCGAACAAAATCGACTACGCCAAGAGCCTCGCGATGTTTCTCCAGTTCTGGGAAAATCCAGTCGGACTTATCCTCGTCGGCGTCATATTTATACTGTTCCTGATTCTGCTGTATTGGGCTCTCCGCAAGGACAAGCAGGACGCACTGCTCGTAAGTAGTAGTAGTAGTAGTAGTAGTAGTAATCTTCATAATGTTTTTCGTCGTGCTCTGTTGGACCATTAGGAAGGACAAGAAGGGTAAACTGCTCGCAAGTGGGCTAGTTGTTTAGTTAAGCCCAAATTTTGATACGCCGACTTCCCGTTACGACCGCGACTCGTGACATCCAAGCAGAGCATTAGCACGTGTATTTTGAATACATTTGCTGGAAGTTTGCTGGATCGTGTGAACACCCCATAAATTTACACGCTGAACTGTCGCCGCTGGAACTGTCATCAGGGCTGCAGTCCTTAGAGTCGTGTATCTTGAGTTGGTTGTTTCTATTTTTCTGCGCTTTGTCCGTGCTGAGTTAATTTCGTTGTATTTGACTGCAAAATTGTGTATTTTTGAGTTTCCATTGTATTTTTTGTGAATTTTATTGTTTATTTGCTTGTTTGTTAAAAAACTGTCGAAAATGAATTTTTATAAGAACGTTCCTTGTTGTTGTCTGTAAACTATATGACTTTACCTGAGATTTGACATTTTGTCTAAGCTGCGTATTTAGATTGTAGAGACTGTGCTGTGTTTTATGTTTGATTATTGGTTTTTTGTAATTTTTCTGTATTATTTCCTGATAATATTTTAGCTATTTTTTTGTATTTTTATATAAAAGATCAAACTGCTAATATTTGGACTTTCAATCTGCTTTATTGTTAATTTTGCTTGGTTTTTGTTTGTTATTGATTGTATTTGCTTATATATGAAAAAGAAAGATTTGTGGATTACTTCCCCACAAGTCTTGAGTTTATTGTTTTACTAAGTTGGTTGCTAGTGTCCTTGAGCTCGCACAAGCCACCTCCGCCAAGGACGTGACAGCGGCCGGGCTCTGTTTGGTCTTGCAGGGGGACTGGGAGGAGCTCACAGAGCTTCCCCAGACTCTTTATCTGGACTGTGGGTTTGTGGCGCCTGGAAAGGGGAAAGTCGGAAAAAAGAAAAAGGGAGGGTGGAACGGACAAGAGAGAAGAGAAAGGGGAAAGGAAGGAAAACCTGGAGAAAATAGTAAAGGAAAGGGGGTCGGGGGATAATGGATAGGGAAGGTGAGTGGAGAAAAAAGAAGGGAAAATCAACGAAAGGAAGGAAGGAAGGAGGGGTAACTGAGCCCAATGGCGGTTTCAGATTTGGGGGACACAAGCCCCTGCCTGCTATTACCTTACTACTAGTACTACTGGTAGTAGTGGGTTGGTAGCGTAGCGTAGCAGTAAAGCGCTGTGTTTGTATTGTATTTGCTCTACACCGGACCGGGTTAGTACTTGGGTGCATGACTGCCTGCGAGCAGGTAAACTATCTCGGAATGTAACCAACCGCCTAGGTCAACTCAGCTTTCCATCCCTTGGTAAATCGTCTACCGGCCTATCTGGCTGGGGATAAGGCGGGCGCGTCACCTGTGTCGAGTGGCAGGTAGCACTATGTGATCTCGCGGCAGGTGACGTTCTGTAGCTCTGTGATGGGCTTTCCGTGAACAGCTATAACACCACTTTTAATCTTTATCCTTTAACTTTAGTGCTGTTGCGGTGCAAGGCTTTGGCGATAGACTTGGCTGACAACGTAGACAATGCTAGATACGTTTACTTCGTTACTGTCTTCACGGGTTCACGCGTTGGATCAGGCACCACATCAAAGGTCTACCTCAGCATCTATGGTATGTCGCCAGCCTCTTCATACTACTACTACTACTACTACAGCTACTACTGAGTGACTGACTGTCTGCAGACGGCCGAACCAGCACGGTATATAAAACAGCAAGGCCAACTCAGCCTTCCATCCTTATGTGGTAGGTAAATCGAATAGGCTACTGGGTCTACTGGCCTCTGGCTGGTGTTTTGGCAGAGCACGTTTACCTGTATCGGCCCTGTGCATGGGCGTATTTACAGTAGGGGAACTGCCTCCCATGTCACCCAAGAAGAAGAAGAAGAAAGTCAGATCACTCGATTTCGATCTGTATCTGAAACTGTTTTTTTGTTCATTTTAGCGCATATTTCGGTTGGTCCAAATTTTCCCTGGTAGTGCAGTCTAAGCAGACGTTGGATGAATTAGGTATTAACTGAACCGTCATCTAATGGCACGTTGCGTCAGGAATATTCGTACAGAAAATTATGAAAATCTGCTGATCCTTTCTCTAGTTATAACCGAAAATGTCGGGGATGTTTTAAGACACAGTCAGTAGGCCTAGTATCAAACATGTTGTAGTAATTGTAATAGTTGTGGTGGTTTTGTAGTAGTTGTCGTATGTTCAGGTCAGTACGGACACAGTGCGGCACATTGTCTGAGCTGCTCGCTGTTTCCCGTGCTTCAGCGAAGTCACGAGAACATGTTTGTCCTTCGAACCGTCGCGTCACTAGGAGAGGTGACTGCTATCCGCCTGTGGCACTACAACCTCGGCTCACATCCCAAGTGGTTTGTAGAAGTTGCACCAGTAGTAGTAGTAGTAGCAGTAGGTGGCTTAGTGGCGTAACGGTATAGGTGTCCGACGTACGAGTGCGATGTAGTGGGTTCGACTGTCGGTCGGGTCTCTATCATGCGGTTACTATTTGGATGGGTGACTGTCTGCGGACAGGTTAACCATCCAGGTATAAAACCAGCACCAAGGTCAACTCAGCCTTCCATTCCTCCGAGGTAGGTAAATCAAGCATCGGCTTGTCTGGCTGGGTTTATGGTGGGATGCATTCACCTGTGTCGGGTGGCAGGTAACACTGTGTGATCCCATATGGCAGGTGATGCTTCGTATCCTCAAAATGTGTTTCGTATAAAGAGCTATACATTACCTCTACTGGTAGGCTATAGTATACTCCGAATTTTCGACAGAATTCGGAAAGACGCTGGCAACTTTCTGATAAAAGAGATTATGGGTGCTCAAATTTTAAATTTTGCCTGCCCATCAATTTTTTTGGCACTGCGTTTTGATTTTTGTAGGCTACGACAATTTTCAGAAAGAAGATTTTCAGGCAACTTTTGACAGTGGTAATCTCCATAACGGTGCAAGATAGACGCATGGTGACCATGGACCACCCATAAAAAGGCGCCCGCCGCGAGTTGAATGGTCACGTGACCTCAAAAGGTCAAGGTCGTGACCCCATTATTTTTGAGGCGCGATGTCTTCGCAGCGGTGCCAGATGGACGCATGGTCACAATGGACCACGCATAGGAATTCGCCCGCCGCGAGTCGCATGGTCACGTGACCGACAACGTCACGTGACTTTAAAGTCAAGGTCGGAACCCCATTATCTTTTAGGCGCCATATCTCCACAACGGTGCAAGATAGACGCATGGTGACGATAAACCATTTATAGTAAAGCGCTGGTGACGAATCAAATGTTCTCGTGACTGACAATATTTATTGTTTAGTTATAATAATAGCGAAGCATGTCATGAACATTGCTGCTGTACAATTTAAAATTAATTTTTTGATTTTTTTTCTACAGTCTAAACAGCTCACTGATTATATTTATACGGACCTATACTGCATTGGACAGACTCCGTGTTCGTATGAACATTATCTTGTATTAAAAACGTTTACTGCAAATTTTATCAAGAACTTCGAGAAGTACTTTTAAAACCAGAGAAACGAATTAATTGGCCACAACGGTGGTAGTTTACTTAGTTTGTCTGGTACGGATACTTGGTTTATGACCGCCCATTTGAATGGAAATTGCGTAAAGTTTTCTTCTTTTTTTCTAGTTTCAGCTGTACTACACCTACAGCGTTAGCATTAAGCAAAATGTTAAAAAATAAGGGCTAGTTGTGATTTGGAATAGACGCCTTTAAATTCGTGAACTAACTTACTAGCTAACTATTTAACTAACTAGTGATTTTCGTTCAACTTTTTAAAAACTTTTTATTCGTGCCACGTGTTTTACGTTTTTAACGTTTGTTTTGTGAAAGGTTTTACATTCGCATGGTTGATTCTGTATTGCGTATACAGGTATGTGAGTCGAATCATAGTGCACGACTGGGCGCAGGCAAAGAAATATCTGTTTGTCTGTAAGACTTGGCTGTCTACTAGTGTTCGTGGAGGATCTCTGGACAAAACCTTCACTACTGCAACCCACTCGGAGGCACTCAGCTTCCACAATCTATTTACCATTAACTCGCTCAGGTCTGTGAACTACTACTACTACTACTACCACGATTCACTATTAACTCAGTCTAGTGTTGACAGTTCGTTAATCTACAGGTTCAATAGTTTGAAAGTTTTAATTTTTTCTAGACACTTCGACTACACGGTGTCTCAAAAAGCAAGCCACTTATATTTTTTTAGAATAACTCTGTAAAACATTGGCTGATTTTGATGATTTTTGGCACGCGACATCGCGAAGAAGCTACCTTAACGAAATGACTGTAGTTTTGTCCACTTTATCTTAATACTGTTGCTACACTACCTTGTGATATGCGAAAGTTGTAGTTTGACCATTTACAAAAATGAATTCATACGGGTTATAGATGCAATAAACTTTTTTTAACGTTTTTTTTTAAATTTTTGTTTGTTTTTAACGTTTTATACGTTTTTTCCCATTTTCTTAGCTTTTTTATTATTTACAAGAAATTTGAGCTAATGCCTATAGCAGTTCTTGTTCGCAGGTAGGCCTTGGTATTTGTCTATCAATTTCGCCGCAGTTTATTTTATTTGCAGCCAAAATCGCCAAAAAAATCGCCAAAAAACTCTTACTTTAAGGTTTAAGGTCATTTTAGGTCATCGATGTTGACATTTTTAAGAAGCTCGTCACCAGTGCTTGTTAAGATAAGCAACATGTTTGTGCCTATATGCAATCACTTTCACGCTAGACAAGCCAACAGCGGATAAATAACCACTTTTAGAGGGGTACCCCTTTTTGACACCGGCGTGCGCAGGCCTTCTTGAACGTACAGGGTTCAGACGTGGACTGCTAAAATCTACATTCAATGCTGAAAATTTCGTATGCAGCTCGTCTCAGTCTATGTCCAGCCATTTCGGCGCAATTCACTTTTGAAATGCGTGTCGCAGCCCGAAATCGCAAAAAATTCACTATAACGACTACTTTCGGGGGTTCAAGGTCATTCAAGGTCATCGATGTTAACGCAAAGGGAAACGCACGACAGCGGTGCATGTTTGAAGGCACACTGCGAACAAAATCGATCCCAGCAACGATGTATTTACATACGCCAGATCGCCCCACGTTCGTGGAGACCCCCTTCGCCTAGCGACATGAAATTTTGTCACAAAATACTAGAGACTCCAAGCTATCAAACAGTAAAAAGCAGAAATCTCTATCTCACCTGGTCTCAAAATGGTACCGGGTTGTGACAGACAGAATTACCGTATTAGGCAATGGGCAAGAAATAGAATATTAGCCTAGGGCTAATGTTTCTTGTTCAAAGTTTTAGAAGCTTTTTATTCTTGCAGCGTTTTTTTGCGTTTTTTCAACGTTTTTTAAATATTTTTAGAACGCTTTTTACATCTATGATATCTACCGATTGGGTCGACTGTTGTGCAGCGGCATCAATGACAAACACATCTGGTTCTCGGTGTTCGGTCGGCCGTGTCGTAGTAACTTCACACGTGCTCAGCGGCTGGTCTGTTGTCTGACGCTGGTACTCGGCTACCTCATCAGCAACATCATGTTCTTCGGCATCAGACCACCACGTGATGACTGGACGCTCCGTCTGGGACCGGTCCAGATCACCATGACCGAGATTGCCGTTGGTAACTACCAGGCTACTCTGCATCTTAAAAAGAGACCCCAACATTATCGATCGTAACATGAAAACGGATTATTAGACTTTAATAATTACTTCCGCCAAGGAGGTAATGTTTTTGCCAGACTTTGTTTGTCTGTCTGTGTGTCAGCAAGATAACTCAAAAAGTTGTGGACAGATCTTTCTGAAATTTTCTGAGAATGTCGGGAATGGCAAAAACTACAAGTGTTTTAGTTTTGGTGGTGATCCGGAAGGAATCCTGGATTCTGGATCACTTTGAAATTTTCGTTAACATTGCTTTAAAGAGGGCATAAGGGAAACCGCTGCCAAACCGAATATGGTGACGCCACCTGGCGAACAACATGGCGTTGGCGGAGGTCTGCGGTCTCTGACTGCATACTAGTTTTCAGTACGAATATTTTTGACGCAACTGCTTATTACATGACCATTTAAGCCCCCACTTTACCATGGTGTGTGCTTTTACATTACCTGGAGAAAACGAAACACACGAAGTATGTGTTAAATGAACACTAATAACGTCATAAAAACATCCCCTTTTTAAGTGCAAGCGATCTATTGGTTGGTGTCGACTTAAAACTTTTAGTTTATGGTTCGATTTTCAACTTGGTGTATCTTGCAAGCAGCATTGAGCAAGTTGTTAACCTGCTGTGTGTTCAGGTCAACTCAGCCTCCTAACCTCAGTGAGACGGCAAATGAGTAGTAGTTTACAGGCTACTGGGTGAAGGCCTTTTTGTGTGGCTATAATTAGGGCAAGGCTAGCTGCAAACCGTGGGTCTAATTGTTCGTTATCGCGGGCAATGGATGGCCGCATAGTGCGCTGTGGTATCATTAGCTCATACTAATCAGCTGCCACTTCCGAAATTGCAAAGCGCTTCTGGTCACAAGTCAGACTCATGTATGTGCTGTAGCAAGTACAGGACCTTTTACGTTTACTTTTGGTTATCGCGCTGTGTCTGATTGTCTCTTTCAGTTAGTCTGTCTGTCCGTCCATCCGTCTGTCTGTCTGTCTTTTTGTGTGCGTCTGTGCGACAGCGAGTAGCTAACCTACTGTGTGCTCAAGTCAACTCAGCCTCCTACCCTCAGCGGGAAGGAAAAGGAGTAATAGTAGACTACTGCTGGTGTTGTGTTGTAGCTATTCAGAGTAGCATCATAATGCTTCCGGTGAGCATTCTGGTGGCGATGGTGTTTCGCAACTGTCGACCACGACCTACTGAACAGCGCCTCATCAAAGATCTTCTCGTCTTTGACGAATACGACGAATTAGACCACATAGTATGTAGCAGTAATAGTAGTTCTTGTAACAGCAGCCGCAGAAGCATTAGTAGGCCTAGAGAGTTCCCGTGCCTCCTGGAAGGTTCTGAAAAATTGAGATTTTGGATAGTTTATCAATTCTCGGGGCTTCAAAATACATAACGTGTAGCATTAGCAAAATTCTAGCATAAGATAGCACTTACTAAGTGAAATACAGTGATGTCAGAAATTTTGAAATATTTGGCATTCTGTACGTCATTCATTGCACCATCGTTTACAGTACTTCTGCAGGCGATTGTTTTTACGCGCAAAAGCAGGAACTGCTCTAGCGCGTTTTAGCCATCGCAATTGTGTCCGTCTGTCCGTCCGTCCGTCTGTCTGTCTGTCCGTCAGATACACGGGTGGATCAATCAAAAACGGTGCAAGATAGGATCACCAAATCTTTACCTCGGCTGCTGGGAAGACTCTAGTTTCAAGATTCGTAAAGCACTTCCATAAATTTGAAAGGAGTCACCCAGAGCGAGAGTGCTAAATGAGAGGAGGGTGGGCAAAATTTGCGATTTTTGGCCAATAAGTTGCTGTATCTCAGAAACGGTGCGAGATAGGGCCTAGGCTACTATCATCATCATCATCAGTTTATTTTGGAAACACAAAACATGACAATGTCAGAAAATACAGAACAGAACAATAAAAC
>Ga0209671_1009474_pt1 | contig 10207 bp, 8 predicted proteins | sample WorMetHERISLAND2_2_FD_187401 | JGI IMG/M metagenome (GOLD analysis project Ga0209671, IMG submission 187401) | Marine gutless worms symbiont microbial communities from Max Planck institute for Marine Microbiology, Germany - Olavius geniculatus... | ecosystem: Host-associated > Annelida >... | reverse complement strand
GTTATAAAAGGGTGATATTATTCAACATCACATTGACAGTTAGACGATATTATGGTGAGTGATATCACCTTTTTATGATTTTTGCTGTTTTCGACGTGTCAGTCATTGCATGTCGCCGTTAACAACTGTATAAACTGATGTTTTGTACATTTATACATAATAACAATGCAGCATTGCATCTGAATGAGCTTGTCTCTTCATACAGTGAGTTACACGGAATAAGTTTTCAGTGTTTTCTTTTTATGCTTAACATCGGTAACCATAACTCATTAAAATGCTTTGTCACACACGTACGATGCTTTCAGGGGAAAAGCTGGTTAAATAGCAGATGACCTACCACGTAGGCCTACTTATAGCCTACGGACAATCAACTGTCATAAGTTCGCACAGTAAGTAGCATGTTTACGCACAACAGCGAACGCGCGCCGAGTGACTACTGCATTTACGTATCGACAATTCTGTTACGAACATTATCAACATTCTGGTGAACAGCTTACACCGTTACTCACAGCGACGCCATGTACAGCTTTACAGACAAAATCGATTAAAAAAGTTTTTAAAAATCTTTTTATTAGATTCTCAATGTGTCACCACTTGGAATATGACATCATTTGAGAAATGTGCTAGTACCTTGATCCAGATCGCATGCACATTTTTGTTCCTATAATACGTGTTTAGGCCTATAAACATTCCGCAGCGCGACATTTCAAGCTGGTGACAACGGCGCATGCCGAACGATTAAAGTCCCAACTCCACTACAGTAGGCCCATTTCTACTTGTTGTTGACTTGTTGCAGAGCATGTTTTACAACAAACTCTAACAGCTCTGCCTTTGTGTTACGGTATGTTATTTTGCTTCGAATCACACGATTTTGTCTCTCTGAGCCTCATCTGATGTCGGAATAGTGTCCATCGGAATAACGTCCCGTAACAGAAATACTGTAGTGAGGTTTGAGCTGTTTAACGGCAGCAGTAACTGGACTGACAACGAGCGTAGAGCGTCTGCACGGCCCAGTAGAGCAGCTTGGCGGTCAGCAGCAGCACGACAAAACCCATCACGGCTCCAGGCAGCCACAACATCAGACAGTTCTCCACCTCCTCCAGGACGTTCATCAGCAGAGCGTTGGGACCGCGTGGAACATATTCCGCCGCCTCGAAGCCAGCACGGACGAGGTTGATGGTGGCGACGACGACCAGTGCGACGGCGGACGCACTGCCGGCAGCGTTGCCTCGTCGGTCACGGTACGGCAGAGTGTGAACATGATGCAGCAGGTTGATGAAGCAGAGCAACATCGTGCACTGCGTCCGCATCAGAGTGTTGTTGACGAACGTGTACAGCAGCACGAGCACCAGCCGACGACCGATCAGCATGCCCTGGCCGCACGTCGACCCGAACACCCGGTTCACGTTGTCCTTGAACGGACCTTGCAGCGTCTGGATGACGGCCTTCGCCTCGGGACCAAGCAGCACCGGGGCGGTGTCGTCCTGCTGAAAGCAGCCGCCGTAGCGACGGTATCGGCGGACGCAAAGCCAGCACCAGCGCAGCAGAAACGGCAGCGGGACGAGGAACGCCAGGAACAGCTCGGTGAGCCCAATGAGACGGTCCTTGAGTAGACCGGGACCGATGAGTAGCGCCGCACAGAACGGAATGATGCACGTGGCGGCGTAGACTGCGACGCCGTACTGCCAGGTCTGATAGCACTCGATCGTGCCCTGCGCGAACAGCACGCTACGGTTGCCGACCGGTACGCAGTTGAGCAGAGTGAACGACGTCGTCGCCAGCTTCTGATAGGTGAAGAGCAGCGCTAGCACGAAACCTGTTGACAGCTTCATGAAGAACCCGTGCTGCTGCTGCGGCTTACTCGAGCTTCTGTACCTGTCAGGGCAGCCAATCAATCAGTCAGTCAGTTATTTAACTAACTTACTCGATGGTTTAATCAATAATAAACCAATTACAGAAGCTGTCCAATAGTTATAGTCTGCATGCAGATACATTATACAGGCAAAAATGAAAACTCGAATATCAGTGCCATATGTATACACCGGACCATAAAGCGATGTGGCAAAGTAAAAGGAGTATTTTGGGATGTTCGTCATCTTACTTCTGGGTCCTAATTTTGTGTCTGGTTTTCCTACGTTAGGCCTAAGACCAAAAAACTTATGAAATTAAAAGATCAACGGAACAAAACATACTTTTGAAATCAAGATTTTTATCGGCCCTAGTAGAGACCGTCGCGAGTTTTTTTCCTGATAATGGTGCTGCGCCTTCGCCCTGTGATTTCGCACTGCCACTTAAACCAAAACACAACTATAAATTAAATAAATTCAATTAATACAAAAAAGTAATGACATAGACCAGCGGTGTAGAACGTAGACGAGACCGAACTGGAGGAGAATGTACGGAACGAAGGTGACGTTGATGATCATTTTCTTGACAGGAGTCAAGTCCGCCAGAAAGCAGAAACGTCCCATGAACTGAAAGATCTCAATCTGGAACCTGAAAAGTCCGGCGAGGAACTCGCGGAAAATGACCTTAGCGTGCTGCTCGGACGACGCGAAGACGGTCTTGATGTGCAGCAGCTGCGCGTCCTGGAAGTAGAAGAAGATGATGATGAGAAAACTGACGCCTTTGTCTGGCGGAGGAGACGGAGAAGAGGTTGACAGCGACGTCTGAAGAACCTCCTGTTGCCTTAATGGTTCCAGTTCTTCCACGTCTGAGTCCTCGTGGCGGTCGTCTTCTTTGTACTTCAACTCGTCGTCGCCGCTGGGCGGATCTGCTTTGCTCCGGGCGTCTGGATCGACGCTGAGGGGCTGGAGGTTATGCTGCGGCGACATGGCGGCGTCAGTGGGGCAGCCTTCTGGCGGGTGCGGAGTTGTCGTGGTGGAAGGCGACTTGGAGTCTATGGTCGCGTCGTCGCCGGCGATCGTCAGCGAGCCGAAGCGCGAGAACATGAGTTCACGGACGTCGCGCTGGAACAACAGGAAGACGAAACAGAGGATCCCGGAACAGAGCATCACCAGCGGAAGCACACGACTCGAAACAGTAACTGTAAAGTCCACAGATTTCAGAGCATCACCGGCCAGCCGACGGTCGGGTTGCAGTCTACGTTCGGCACGCAATCGGCCGTGAAGATTGCTTCCGAGAACCCCGGCTGACACTGGCCACACAGGACGCCGACACGGTCAGACCGACACACATCAATACCGCGCACACAGTCCTCAGGCGTCGTGCAGCAGTAGCCCCGCGGACAGCCCTGGAATCGCACCCTATCCCCGGCCCCGGTCACGTACCCCCAGAAGTTGGGTACGGCTGAGATACCGTTGAGGCAGCGGCCGCCATACGGACACGGATGACAGTTGATGTCGTGGTGCACAAACGTCGCTGTCGATGTGGGCTTCGGCTTCTGGCCATTCACTAGCAGCGTATAGAACTCAGCGGGAGCGTTCACCGTGCTGTCAACATTCAAGCACACACAACATTATCTAACCTTCTTCAGGCTAGCCACACTATCCTTCTTGTATTTTTGGCCTATTTTTGGGGTCTAGCCTTTCGTACGACATTTTGTCAATTGTCTGTCTGTCTGTCTGTAAGGCATGTATTGTAGCTAAAAAGTAAATCTTATCGAAAAACTTTTTACACGATTAATTAGCCCGGTGTCGCAGCTCCTAGCAGGCAAAATTTTAGCAATCCGCGCAAATAAAACATTTTCAAATTTAGGATTAAACAAAGTTAAAGTAAGAAAAATGTGCGTTTTTATACCGATACGTCGCTGTATCTCAGAAATGGTGAGAAATAAAGCCAAGGTTGCCATGGATCGCTAATAAGAACTCGCATAAGCTTTCGGTGACACAAAACTATCGACCTTGAAGGGTCATTGAGCACTCTGCTATGCCAATCGTGCGGTATGGTGGCTAAACGGTACGTCGTAAAGGGTTGGCGATGGTACCGTTACATACGGCGATGACGATGTCACCACAGCGACAATCTGACTGCAGTCAATCTGAAAAATCGCTTTCTCCGCGACCGGAATTCGGACGCTGACCTTCGGATATAGGTGGTACGGTCGGCCTACCATAGCGACAGCTAACCTTTTTGTAATAATCGTGACAAAAGTAGTAGTAGTAAAGCATACTTGTGAAGCGAAGCTACAGAGGCGCTAATGGTAAGATTGTTCAAGACAGAATGCTGCCTGATTTGTTACTGGCTGGAATAATAGCCTAACCATGTCAACATATTTCGCACTGGCTAATGAAGTCTATAACGTGTGAACTCATCCAGAGTCAATTAGGCGAGCAGACATATAACGCGCTCTAGCTGGAAGCATTACAGCAGTTTATGACAACTGGTTTTCACTTTCGTGAAAAGTCTTCTGGGAATAATTGAACCGAGATATAATTTACATTTACATTGGCGCAATTCTACCTTTTACCCAAAAAGTTTCTTTTAAATCATATTAAATTAAATAAATTTTCCTTCATCTTTAACCAAAAAAATCATTTTACGGTCTAAAACGTGACTTTTTAAAGTCCATATAATAGAAGAAGATGAATGCACTAAGCAGTGGCTGCGTCACTGCGTCCATTCTTCATGCTGTGTACAGTGTGTGTAATTACAGCAGATTCGTCATTGTTTAACGATAAAGCGCTGCGTGATCTAAACCCGTACGGAGCCATTTAGCTGTCGCAACGCATTATGCACTCTTACGTATGGTATATTGTTATAGCAAAAAAACTGCACTCATTTAGTAAACCGACAGTGTGACTTAAAGAAAACAATGAAATTTCGCCATTGTTTAGCCTACAGAACTCCGTCGTCGAAAGTGGAAATAATATTTGAATTAAGAATTACGCCATTCGCTCGTCATCACTTTACGAAGACAGCGCGTTACACTTAACCAAAGAAATTGTCTCGAACGAAACACTGTACTGCTAGGTATCGTGTACAATATTCAACACATTTTAATTAAAATATAATAAAATATTGCCTAGCTGTAATTTACGTTTCATGTGCAAAATCTAAAAAAACGCGTTTTCTTTAGTTACTGTTATTTTTAACACTCAAAACGCAAGTAGGCCTCTAAGCGTGTGTCTACAATGCTAGACACAACAATTTCCCATACCTTTTTATAAAAATTAATATTTCGGCAATTGGCAGGCTAATTTGCAGTACACGTGGCTGTTAGTGACAACAAATAATGAGTTTAAGTCTTTAGTTATGACGTTGCCTTGACAAGTTTGTGGGGGCGTTTTCCCTGGATCCAGTGCAGATAAACACTGAAGATAAGCAATACGTATGCCTATTGCTCGAATCCGGCAATGGACTGGAATTGGACTACTGCATGCCTCCTGTAAAAAGTAAAATCTAGTACTTGCTATAGCGCTTCTTACATGAGACGAATTCGTAGATAAAAGCGCTTTACAATTTTGGAATGAAAGCTGATTGGCATGAGCTAGTGATACCGCAGCGCACTATGCGGCCATCCATTGCCCGCGTTAATGAACAATTGGACACGCGGTTTGCAGCTAGCAGACATATCACCGCCCCAATCAGCCACACTAGGCCTTCACCCCCTGTAGTCCGTCCCACGGAGGGTAGGAGACTGAGTTGGCCTGATCAGACAGTAGGTTAGCAACTTGTTCAAGGTTGCTTGCAAATGACCGGCAGTGGGAATCGAACTGCAACCTGAAAGTTACGAGTCGACAACAACCACTAGACCATTTCACCTACACAGACACATAGGTGTAAACAACTTGCCCCGAGTTGTTACTTGGTAGTGCACCAGGTGATAATTGAACCGTGGACTTTTTGGTGTCGTATGCAACGCCCTAACCGTTGAGCCAACAAGCCACCTATAGAAAAAGGCTATAAAAACAGTGGTCGGATTCTTGTCTATTTTTCACTACTCGAACTCGAACTCAATGCCTCGTGACTTGAAAGATAACTAATGATTTTTTTTTAACAAAAGGAAATGTTGACTAATTTCTTATATTCTGTTGTGCTGTTTTTTTTGTTTTCACCACACGCTCAAATTGTGCTTACGAAATTAGGACCTCGTCGAGCTTATCAGACTCGAACTCAAACACTCAATACAGACTGGACTACATCAGTGAGGATAGCACGAAAAGGATAACTCTAACGGACCTGTAGATAAAAGATCCGGCGCCGAGGCTGTATTTATGACGTGGACATGACTCGCAGAAGAAGACCAACTGATCCATCTTGCGCGAACGCACCACGCCCGCCGTACGGATCCGGTATGTCGACGCGTTGTTTGTGCGTAACCGGTAGCCGACCTGTAAGTACATTTAAACCGTATTCAGCTCGAACTGGTACTGATTTCACAATTCTTGGTTGCAGTCGTGCATCAAAAAGCAAACGACTGTGTAGTGTAGTCTATGTAGTCTAGTCACGCATTACTGAACTCTAAATATTTGTGCATTATCGGAAAAGAAGAAAATCTGAGCATGGTTTAAGTATGTTACCGCACTGTCTAGAGTGGTATAAGCTGATACTGCGTACTCGCTTACCCACTAGAGCAGCGCGGCATAGTATCTGTAGGTAGGCTGCACTGTACAACAACGCTGTTAAGGCGCTCGCGCGTGTAGGCCTACCGTGGCTTTTTTTCGGGGCAATACGGCTACACATTTGGCATCATTTAAATCTAAACTTCAGCTGCACGTATGTGAAAAGAAACAAAAATAAAACAGAAACAAAACATAAAACAAAATAGTTTCGTTTCATGAAACAGTTTTATTTCAACGCATCACATATCATGAAACAAAACACTGGCTTTTGAGACTGATTTTTCATCAATTCGATTATATTTAATGTGTCGGCGACTGGAGTGCTTTTAGCATTATTGACTGAAATTTTCATGTATTGTAATGCAATTTGATAAGACTGAATGCGCAAACATCTATAATTAACTAGCCCTCGCCATCGGTAGACAAGCACTACAATTATACGAAAGCTGCTTATCAATCAAACCTCTAATGAGCTGTTAATATTGCAGAAATGACATTTGGGGCACTAATTGAAATATAATAATAAATATGGTCTACATTGACAGCGTATTACAGACCGGACAGTAAACTTCGATAGTGGCTGCCTCGAAGGACCACCGTGTTCCGCTGTGACACAGTACTGAGACGTGGTCTGAAGCGGACCGTGCTCGCAGGTAGGCGCTGACGACACTCACGTTGCCATTGGAGTACATCAGATCTCCGTCGACGGCGTGACGTTTGACAGCCTCGACCACCATGGTGACGTTGTCCAACGTCACGCGAGCCACCAAATCCACGTAGATAGCGCCGCCGAGCAAACGAGCCGTGTTGTCGACGAAGTAACAGTCCACCAGCACCGCACTGCCCCGCTGCACTCGCACAGCGCCTCCCTTGCCGACCAGCGATATCACGCCCTTACAGCAGTTGGAATGAACCCAGACCTGCAAACGACAGTTTGAAACACTACACTCAGCATTGTGACGCCACAGCGTGCGTATGACCACATTTACGACTAAAATAACAAACACAATGCAGGGTAAGCTTATGAGCCTTCCGTTCAATTAAACTGTTGGTGATTTTAACCAATTCTTACAGATCCTTTTCGTGGCCGGGTGGCGTAAAACGCATCTAAACCCAGTTTTTAGTGTTCAATGCTAGTTTTTGTTTACACGTGTGAAGTTGTGAACACAATCATTGTTTGTAAATAATACAACCGTTAGAGAGAAGGAAAGAGAGAGAGAGAGCAGCGGAGAGAAACCTCGTCGTCGTGAAGTCGGAATGAGTTTGCGTAGGCGCCTAACGCCTCGGTGTTGACGAAGCCGGCTGCATTGCCGACGAAACGACAGCCGCTCACGTTCACTGCCGGGTTACGGGCGTAGGTAAATATGAGCAGTCCGGCGCCGGCGTGCATCGCCGCGTTCCTGACGAATGTGCTGTCAGTGACCGACGCCGACGCGATGGAGCCGAGGAAAGTCAGGCCTCGCTCGTTGGCCTCAAACCAAGACGAGTCGACACGAGCGGTGACGTGCGACGGCGCCGAGTAGTCAGGTAGATCGATGTTTTCAACGACGTTAATAAACAGCGCCGCCTCGTACAGATTCATGAGCGCTTCTATTGGACTCTCGTTCACCTGCCCATCGTGCAGTGCACATTGCATTCGCTCATTACAGTCAGCTGCCCTACTAAAAACTCACTTGTTTTCTTCATCTTTCCCACAGTTGACTGTAAAGTGACTGCAGTGCCATTGGCATTTTTCATTTTAAATTTATTGTATTTGTATTTCCGGACAGGACACAGTCGAAGACTGGTGACAGGAGTTTCACGGCAGCTGGTCAGCGACTATGAAAAAACACACTGGTTGAAATCCGACGGAATGACACTTTCGAGTATTATAGGCGACTACTTAAGGTGTTTCTGAACGTACAAGTTGAGGCGCATTGTGACTTGTTTTCTCAATTGTGCCGACTATAAGCATTCTTACTTACTCACTTTCGAGCTTGTGAAGTGTTTTCGGTCAAGAGTTTTAACACATGCACATTAGTAAGTAGCCTTTACCCGACAACTACTTTTACCCTTCTAACGTGGCGTCATGGACAAACAGCAAACGTGAAAATTAAGGTGTCGGTTTGTGGCTACCTGTTGTTCAAAGCGACATCTCTTGACGTCGACGTGACTGGGAAGAGATCGGTCGTAGATTTCAAGGTAGATGCCACCAAACTGTGTCGGCAGACCGTCGGCGGCTGTCCAGACGCTGTCCACAGCCGTCAGTTCTATGCTGTTGACCTCGAGTTTAACCCGAGTGCGCCGCAACACCGCTCCCACGAACGACATCACGACGTGATTTACCTCCGTGACGTGAATCTGAATTGATTGAAAAATCAAGCTCAATCAAAGCAGATAAACAAGGAAACCGTTATTATTTTTTAAAATTTGTTATATGAGTTTATTTCGCAAACATTCAGACAATTGGTGACAGCGCCTAACGCTATATCGTATATTATTATATTTATTGTTGTCAAGGCGTTAATTTTTTAACGGCGTTAACGCATGCGTTAATATTCTTTGGGCGCCAGCCACTTGACTGTTGTTTTACGCCTCACTTCCAACGAATCATCACAATAACCACACCGACCTTATACCACGCATTGTCCGATACCGTCATTTAACCAACACTACATCAACGGTCGGATAAAGCAGGGGCGCCACTCGCCGTGAACCACGCAAGGATCACGCCGAGTGGAGAGGACGCTGTCAACAGACGCACCGACGCACCTCGCAGCTGGTGAGGTTATTTCGGCGGCTGGTCCACGTGGAGTTGATGACGTCAACGGTCACGTGATCAGGGTAGTTGTAGGCAATGACGGAGACGTCGATCAGTGTAGACTCGACGACGGCGACGTGAGCATCACGTACGAGCAGAATTACTCCTTCGACCACCGGACCACCCAGCCTCACACCAGACCACACACCGTCATACTATAAACCACCTAGAATCGCTCCTTCGACCAGCAGACTGTCTAGCGTCAGGCTGACGTCCGACCTCCCGTCAGTTGCGGTGACGTTAAACATGAGCACACGCCGGACGCTGGTGTCGGTGCCGCAGCCGAGTCTGATTGTGTGAGAATTGGTCGTGGGTGGTCGCGGTCTGATGGTGACTGATCCTCGACGCACCTGTACCGGCTCTTCGTGACACAACCAACCGGAAGTAGTGGGAGGGGTGGAGTCGACGTGGATGACAGAGTGATCAGAGTCTGCGGCGACCTGCATGGCGCGACGAAGTGTCCGACATGCGGCCGCAGCAGATCCACAGTCCAACTCATCGCTGCCGCGTTCCGACAGGAATATCTCCGTCGTGCTCGCTGCTCCTATTCACACAACACAAAGCTCACAAGTTGTAGAGAAAGCGCTCGCGTAAAGTGTCCTAAAACATAAACTTTTCCAAACCACGGAGGTCATGTTTTAATCTATGTTCGTCTGTCCGGTTGTGCGCAAGATTACTCAAAAAGTTATGACATTATTTTGAAAAAAAAATTGCAGAAGTGGTCCTAACTCAATCAACCACAAATCACCATTCGCATCCGAAAATCAAAAAAGTATCGGCGTAGGTTTGTGCTATTCGACTGTTTCAAACTAAATCTGATTTCCACAGAAGACCCATCAAAAAGTCGGCCAATTAGAACGTTAGTACACATACAGTTATTCCT
>Ga0209671_1009471_pt1 | contig 10209 bp, 10 predicted proteins | sample WorMetHERISLAND2_2_FD_187401 | JGI IMG/M metagenome (GOLD analysis project Ga0209671, IMG submission 187401) | Marine gutless worms symbiont microbial communities from Max Planck institute for Marine Microbiology, Germany - Olavius geniculatus... | ecosystem: Host-associated > Annelida >... | reverse complement strand
GACTCTGATATAATACTGAATAAGCCTGATTTAAATACGTGACAGTGTCGTGGCATGGTCCTATGACTACCAGGAACATAAGTTTTACCATGTACCTAATAATGTGCCTACCCGATCTACCTCTAGCTTTTTTCAGTGCTAACAGCAAGATCGCCGATCGACCGCTAGAATTATTGTTCTTAAAAAAACTTTGAAAACCTTAAAATCTAAAATCTCGTAGTAATGTCTGCATGTGATAAGCTTCAGTGGTAGGATATATGTATTGGACTCGAATATACCGGAAATACCTGTGATCGGTACTTTTACTTAATCTCAGACTATCACTTCTTCTTGTCTTCTAATATGGCCACAATGTGCCAGTTGCCTCCACCAGTGTAAAATTCGAAGTAAGTTCACATATAGAATCCAATATTCATCATCCAGTCACAAGTGAAGTCCATTGCAGATGACCGAAGTAAAAACACAAGTAGAATCCAATGTTAAAATCAATTCGCAAGTAGAACCTTCTTGACAGATCACAGTCTTCTCCTTGTAGCGGCAATAAATCTGAACACTGACATTTTTATCATTCTGTTTTGAGCTCTAGTAATCCTGTTGTCCCAGTCTTGACCCAAAAGTAGACCAAATGATATTTTAACACCTGATGATTCTTTGCGCAACTGTAACACCTCATTGATGTCTTTATACATAATTGTTCTGTGATGACTGTGCACTTTACATTTACATACGAAATGTTCCACAGCGAAACATACTGCTAGCATTTCATTGCATACACAACTCCTGCAACATATTTTAGCTTGCACATGTGTAGAGTTAAGAATAACAGTTAGAGCTGTCAAAGCGTTAATTTTTTAAACACGTTAATGCAATGCATTGCTTTGATTTTTTAAAACTCATGAGTTAAGATGTTAATAATGCATTATTAATATTGCTGATATTGTAGGTATACTACATCAAGCAGGTGAGTGGAATGAAGTCCATGAAGTCGTTTCTGTGTCGCAGGACAGTGACAGTGGTGATGGAATGGCAACAAAACAATTTTTAATTACTTGGATATTATTTGATCGTCAAATAAGCATAGTTTAATGGAATATTGGAACTACTGCTTCACAGAATTAAGTAAATTTACGTATGTGCATTAATTTTTTTAACGCACATCAATTCTTTAATGAGTTAAACACTTTAAAGCATTAATTCGACATCTCTAATAGTAGTGGTAAGTCAGAAATTCTTTGTTGAATTAATGACATGAGCCTTTGCTCATCTGTGAATGGCTACTGGGCTGTGTAAAGAGCAGTATTTTTTGGCATCTTTTGTGGACTCTTTTTTTCATGAATTTGTTTAAATGGGTTTCTTAAGTCATTTATGGAATCTAAGTCATTGACTGATCACATTTCTGTTATGCGCCGTAATGTGCTCGATGACTGGTGATGCTTTTAGATGCTTGTGAGTATTTCATCAGAACAGTTGACTTCTCAAGTCGTCTGAAGACCCTGCCAACTGTACGGCATTCAATACCCAGTGAAGCAGTTGCTTTTATACTGCGTCTGGCTGGACATGTTGCCGGCACTCTTAGTCCAATGCCTATCAATAATGAATGCTTTGGAGAAGCTGTAGACACACTGTTTGATACAGTAACTAAAACAGAGGATTTATGGAGTCAGGCACGCATCAGGGCAGCATGGGTGATTGGCTTACGGAATACTCTAGCAAACAGACATCAAAACAACCGCATCTGGTTATCTGATCATGGTAAACTTCCTGAATGCTTCTTGGTTTGTGTAGTATATATCACACTGGTGAGAATTATTATTGCTCATTTAGAATATGTATTTGAGCTGTTGAATTAATGTGTTAGTGAGGCCTAATACACTAAGGAATTAGTTGACGTTAAAGGAAGTTACATCCATTAAAATTTGATGCAATACTATATTGCATGAAGCGTGAGTGCCAATATACAACAGTAGCTGTAGCTCCACATGTGGTGGCTTATTATTATTGTAATGATACTACCATAATATTCTTGAATGTATATATTTAAATGGTGAATGATTTTAGTGTGTTGCACAAAGTTTGCTTTGTAGTTCTGTGTGCATTTCACTCATGCTGTGCATCGTAGGCTTTCTGCCTCGTGTCACGGAATGCCTGACAGATTCAAGTTGGTTTGTGAAGAAGGCAGCCTTCGATCTCACATCTAAGATCATTTTCAGCATTGTGTCCAACATAACAGCAGCAGCAGCTTGCAGTGATGCAGAAGACAAAATGCTAACCACTGTGTTTGCTCCCATAATCACTGATAAATGCTGTGATATAAGCCGGTTTTCCATTTGCTTGGAAGTTCTGGAGAACCGAGAATTGTTGGTGCCAGCATTTGCAGTGTTACACCTTGACAGAGAACAGATTGTGGAACGACTGTGCACTATATTGAAGCATTTGCCGAGCTCTTTTTATTGTGACGATGTGACAAGAATATTGGAGATATTATCTTCTGTGTGTGAGTTTTCCGATTACTGGAATGAAGCTAATCGGGAACTGTTACGCCTGGTTACCGTTCTGATGAATGACGGCAGAATATTACTGGCAGTGACGGTGGCAGTCTGGCTTCTTCAAAGGTCTGTTGCAGCATGAGGTCACTTCATCGTATGTGGTAATGTAATTAAGGTTCATTTTTTTCACCATTTTTGATGGTTAAAGTGGTTAATGCTATAGTTTTATAGAAAATTGTCAAATTTGATCAAATTTGAGCTACGGAGCATCACTTGTGATATGGGATCACACAGTGTTACTTGCCACTTGGCAAAGTGAATGCGCCTTGTGTTAATTCCAGCCAGATAGGTTGGTACTCAGTTTACCCAGAGGGATGGAAGGCTGAGTTGACCTAGGTATCTGGTTACATACTGAGATGGTTTATCTGCACGCAGGCAGTCACCCATCCAAGTACTAACCTGGTTCGGCGTAGGTTAGCTTCATTGATTGGACACAATGTGTTACCGCTATGCAATGCCACCAATCCAAAAGTACTGACGATATATTGAAAAAACAAGCATGTCAATTATTTTTAAAATAACCGGTTGTAGCTAAACATGTTGCTAAAACCACTGATCCAATTTGTCATTTATAGGATCTGCCTGCTTTCACTTTTTTCTGTTGACGATATTGGATATTTAACTATTTATTTGAGCTTTAGACTTTTTCTGTGTACTGTATTTAATAGTCTGAAGATGTTATGGCATTAGTGTTTTGTGACATTATATGTTAATGTTGCATGCAACATCATGGTCTGTCACTAGCAGTCTTTTGCACTCTTGCTTTGTAGTAAATTTGTTGGATGGAATTGGATGTCATTAAGCATGGACAGTCATATGATCCTATGTAACGTAGTGTTAGACGAGGGTCCTGGGTCTCCATGGGAAATGGGAGATTTGGCATCGGAACCTGCAGTCTTGATTAAGGGTGCTACATTCGGAATTATTCCCAATCTTGTTTGAATTCTCTTATTTGAAAATGTAATTTGCATAGCATGTTGCTCCCGGACCTACATTGGTCTTTGGCTCTTGTTGATAGCAATAGCAACAGTAGATTTGTGTTGACAGAGCGGATGTTCAGCCAGAGGACGTCGTTATGCTAACATACAAGCTTCCATTTACTGTGGCTGGTTGCTGCATTAGACTACAAGACTCCACTGTTGATGAGACTTCTTATGATGACAGTGATGCTGGTACTGCGTCAGTTAGGTGGTCTCAGGCTCGTGAAACTCTGCTACAGGATGCCACAATGCACGCTGCTTCACTGAAACTTGCTCTTTTCACTCTTGCTCGGCTTGTGAGTGGGTCTTGCTTGTTTCTTATTACACTGTCATATACTGTCATGTGTTGTGTAGGATAAAAACATGTTTTTTTAGCTGTACAATGTATTGTTTGTTTATTATTATGTCTATTATCTTCTGAGGATTCTGCTGTCAAGAGTGCCTTTTGTGTTCGATGATGTCACTTTGTGATTTATCTTGTCAAATTTTTTTTGTTCACCATTAACAACTTGGTGTCCACTTGCTGTTCCCAATCAGGAACACTGTCATACTTTCATGCTTTTGTGCTGTTGGTGAAATCACAGGGAAGATGTCCAGCTTGTTTAAATTGTGCCAGATGAATTTTTGAAGGTGACTTTTTGGAATCTGTGTAGTCTGGACTGATCATGGAGTATGGTAACTCCTAAAAATTGCATGCTTAAACAAGATCCAAGTCACGAGTATGGTTGTACTCTAAGAAAGAATCTGTGTCCTTACCATATTGATAGAATAGGTTGTTTGAACACTTTAGACACTTTTAACACTTTTAGTTAGTGTTTGAATGGGTGAACAACTAACAGTTTCAAGTGCCTTCAGTGTGTTGACATTTTTTGTTTTTGCCGAAGATGGTCATCCCGGTGTAAAAATGTCAGGATTGTGCACCATTATTGCACAGCTGTCTTACTCTAAGTAGACCACATTATGGGTCTTGCCTACATGTCTGTCCAGTGTTTATCTGTTCATTTCATATGGACTTTAAGACTTGAAAACGGTGCACAAGTCCAAAATTGCTATGCTTGTTTCCCAGGGCATGGGTAACTGGTGTGCCAGTTCTTTGTTCATAAGGTCATGGTTAGTTTTAGGGTTAGGGTTGCATAGCTGTAGGCGGATGACTGCATAATATGTCAACACTGGGCCAACATATTATTCTACTTTTGAGACCTTTGCATTATTTTTTGGCATATTCGTTATTATTCCACCTATATGTAGTAACATTAAGTTTTTGCTTTTTTTCTTGTTTTTTCTTTATTTTTCTTTTCTCTGATCTAAACGGAGGAACAAAACTAAAATGGCGTGAAGGATGTCCCATACCTGGAGGCCAGCTTTTAGCCGGATCCATTTTGGAGGAAGGGGCATTTGACTGCATTATAATGAATATGCAGCCATGAACCAAGAATCTCTCAATCAGACTTTGACCGTGGGTGGCCTTAAGTTGTCCCAATTTTTTTTAGTATTCTGGCATGTAGTGGTGTTGTTATCGACGATTGATGTAGGTAGTGAATGAGCACTGCCGCTGGTCAGCTGGCACTGAGTGCGTATGTTTGCTGCTTGCAATGACCTATCAGCCCAGCACTGTGCCCAGTCGTCTGTCAGACATCTCCAGACTGAGACTGTGTTGTCTACAAACCATTGATGATTTGCTACAGTGCCACGGTTAGTTTCAATGCGGTAGACAGTTACTTGCTGTTAGCATCACTGACTAAGGCTGTGTTCACATAGACACAAGTACGAGTACAAGTCCAGGTTATGGTTTACAGCTCAAAGTAAGTAAGTAAGATTATTTAGAAGGTGCAATTTAAGAATAGCCACAATGCCCTGTACAAGCTTCACTTATACAGTGGAGCATTCACGGTCACTTGTACAAGCAGAATAGTGCGATGCGTGTCAGCCATATTGAAAATTTGCAGTGAAGTCGAATTGAGAAAATGATTTGCCATTGAAAGAACAATATTCCACTACATCGTTATACTTTTACTAACCGTGCATTTCTAACAATGAACAGTTTTACAGTGACATTAGTTCTGATGTCAAACGAGTGCCACAGCTTTTATAAAATATATTAGTACTATTTACAGGTAATTTACTTTGCACGGGTTCGATAAAAACACGACCTGCACAGAAACTACTCATACGAGTGAAATTTATAGGTAGCCCATACTCGTATGTATGTGAACGGCCGCCATTGAAGTACACGCAAACTTGTGTTTGCCGGAACTCATATGCAGGTACCCAGACAGTGCTGGACTCATACTCATGTCTATGTGAACGCAGCCTAAAGGCGTGTACAGCAGTACAAAGTGACTGAACTGAACTGAACGGAAGTACATCAATGCAAGTTGCATTGTGTGCATTGAAAGCAAACAAGCTGGCAGTTTACTTTGCTTCATTTTATTTTAGTGTATCGCCAGAACAGATTTTTCATGAAGCGTGCAAAGCAAGTCGAGTTTACTTCAGTCAATATTATTTCGTTAATGGGGTCACAAGTTTGACCTTTTGGGGTTACGTGACGTCATCCGTCACATGACCATTCGACCATTCGACTCCCGGGGGTCGACTTCCTATGGGTGATCCATATTTTACCAAGCAGTTACTATGCAGGTTGTTTGTTTGTATGGTATGCATTGCGTTATATTTGCATGTCGAGAATTAGTAAAAATCTTTTATCAGTTATGAGTGTATCGGTCATTTTTTTTTCATTTTTGGACATTGGCACTGATAAAATGTTATTCCAACTGTTGGTGAGTCTCTGTGTAAGCAATGCTGTTGCATTCGTCTGATAGGTAGTGTTGACTGTAGCCGACTTCACGGGATATATGACGTGTTGATTACTGTCTTTGAGAACTGTGCACAAGATCACATGGTGAGCATTTGTTAATATACTGATATATTGATATTATCTGCAGTCCACCAGAGACTGAAAGCAGTATAGTATTAGCTTATTTATTTTATTCATCATTGAACTAGTTGTATTTTGGAATGTTTTAAATAATTTTATATCATTTCTGAAAATCTAAATTGCCATGACTGTACTGTGCACTAAAATTATTTGTACTACTCATTTGATATTGAGTAAAGTCTAATTTTGGATGTTTATTCTAAATATTAGTAATTTTCGTTTTGAAATAATTGAAAGTTATTATAGCATTCTTAAGACTTATGACAGAAACACAATTATTTGCAACGTTATATTTTGATGAAATTTATTGCTTTTATCTTTATTTTTATCTTTAGGTTATCTTTAGCTTGCTCTTAGCTGGATTTTATTCAGATTGATGTACAGTTTAACATTAATCCATTTTATAACACAATATGTGCATGAGAGGCGAAACTCATTTTATGTTTATGCATTTGTGATGTGTTATTGCTTTGCACAGTTGTTTGATTATGAATGATTATGATGGCGACATTGTTAAGTTTTTGTTTTAATATCAGATGTTCTCAAAGGTGGTGGTTGTTTCTCAGAACTGTCTAAAGTTAACCTCTAATAGTGAAGAAGATAATGATGATGATGATAGACTGGGCAACTTTCTCATCTCTCTAACACCAGTACTGAGGAGATCTGTTTGCAGTGTAGACTGGAGTCTACGTGATACAGCCATCGAGTTTATTCACAAAGCATTTCTTAGCGGTCAGTGCTTGCTTTGTCAAATTTGCTTGCATTTATGACAGGGTTTTAAAACGTTTTAAAGCTCAACCTGGCGTGTTTTGGGGTTTGATTTTTACAGGTTTATCGTGGGTTTTGAGGACAGGCAGTACTAGATGAGCACCGTCAAATAAATGTAGGAAGGAAAATGATTGAGGGTTGGTTTCGCATTTTTTCGTAGTTAACTATTTTGTTGGAAACCACAATTACATTACCGTTGTTAGTCATTTCAGTTAACCACTGCACATTGTTTTATGCTGGGAATTTTCTGTATCATTCTACAATAGTTATTGTCTCCTCTTATTGCAGTTGATATATTAAGTCATGTTGCACAGAATTGCGTACATTTCAAAAACTAAGATGCTTTGTTACGTGTGATTTTGAGAATCATTTTACATGTGGAGAATAAATAGCTATTTTTATCCATTCGCTAGCAGTGAAAATCAGTTGTGTAAATATGCTGGCTGTTTGTGTGGCACAGGGAGTGGGGTTGCAGAGAAATGGATAATTAGCAGCAATCTACATTACCTGGTATGGCAAACGGTCGAGGATGGAGAGGGTTATGTAAGAGCTGCTGTAGTTAATGCACTGTCCAGTCTTCACACTAGCGACATCTTGTGGCGGGATTTCACGCTGAAACATGTGTCACAGGCATGTCACAATATTACTTATATTTTTACATTTAGGTTTATTTAGTTATTACTTATTTATGCCTTAAACGTTTTTTGGAGAATTATTTCATTGCTAGATCAGTGTTGATTTGAACTGTTCCTGTTGTTCATATTTTACGAATGTATTTCATGTCATATTTTCCAATAGCATCTAAAGCAAGTCTTGATATGTTCGTAGGTCCATCTGCACATTTAGTTTAGAACAAGTTTTCAAACTTTGAATGGAATTTGGTCTGTAGAAAAAGGTTGCTGAGAGATACTTGATACATGATGGTATGCCACGAGACCTTCACACTTCACAATTTTAAAAATTTTTTTAATGTCACTCTTTTCCTCGCTACTTTGTGAGTCGGATATTTCAAACCTGGTGTGGTTATCTCGTGAAAAATTGTTACCATAAGCTGATTGTGTAACGTTGCTTTTACCTGACCAGTTGCAGTCAGTAGTAAGAATGGTTTTATCACGTGCCTGGTTGCAGGACGACGTCGTGAGTAAAATGCTGCAGCTGAGTCGAGCCGATCCATCCGAGTTTGTTCGTCGTGCTGTGCTGAACTTCATCTCTCAGTTCTGCTGTACTGGGTCATTAATGTTCGTTGCCTTCTTTATCACAGTGTCCCAGGCTCTAGTACACGACGTCGACTGCGATGTCAAATGTGCCGCTGTCAAGTTCTTGCGCCGGTATTTGTCCCACACCAGTCAGTTGGCCACGTCGTTGTGTTGCCAGTCTGCGATCCTTGTTCGAGGCATCGGCTGTCTGCTGTCAGCTGTCTCCGACTGCGATCGGCCAGTCCGCCTGGAAGCCCTCGAGACGCTCATCGATGTACGCAGACTCGCGGCAACCCAGCCAGATTTTCTCTTGCCTCTGAGAGATGGCTTGGTTTTTGATGGCTGCAGTTCCGGCTGTGATGGAATCTGTAAAAACTCAGACTTTGTTGGGAAGCTGGCCGGTTTGGCCAACCCAAGGCTTCAGGACGGTGAGCTTTTTCGCGATGAAGCTACAAGCCAAGCGGAAGTAAACTGCGCTGATGCTGGTACAGACCAGCTGTCAACTAATGATGATAATGTGAGTCGCAGATATTCCAAGTTACTCGTGACCAGACTGAGGGTCTCATTACTGACTACAGATTGGAACTCGATGCTTGCTTCGGAGTTGGAACAATGTGGCGACTGTCATGTCGGTAACCCATCGTCACTGTTGGATGATATACTGAAGACAGTACGCCGGGACAGTGCAGTATCTGATGAAAATACCAGTGATAGCGATGACAGAGACGATCAGGATCCGATTATCATTGACTGCTATTAGAGAGCATTTTGTACACCTATCTGGTGGATTTTTTGTTTTTTTCTCAATTTCGTGTTTCATGTGAGGCTGCCTAGTGAGGGTCGAGTCCTAGGCCTATGCTTAACTTAATATAAAGCCATCCTAGGCCTAATTTACAGAAACTGGACTCAAGAAATTGAAATCAAACAAATATACGATTTAATAAAGCAAACTATGTACAGCAGTGCATACATTTACGTGCAATGCAAATGCCAGAGCAGAATAAAGCACACGATTAAACAGTTCCAAATGTCATGCAGGCACAGCTGCCATTCAACAGTTCAGTCAGGTTGTCAGACAGTACTGTTCATCAGGTGATACAATATAATCACATTCGCTATGCAAATCAAATATAACTCAATGAATACACGCTTAATCGATATCAATCAATGAAACAAACACAAGCAATATCTCATCTACTAAGCCACAAGAAAAGGCTTTATATCAAACAGTTACAAGTCTAACTGTACATCCAGGAGCTTCCTACCCCTTATTCTCCGTTTCCCAGGGTCTATGCGAGCACTCCCTTCTTCAAAATCGCTATCCTGGGGTCCTCAACGGCCTTCCATCTAAACAGTTTTACGCCTAGGGGCTACACAAGCACCCTATCGTTAATACAAGCCAAACAAACGGCTGTACAACCTTGGCAAAACGCATGCCACAAAACGCGTATGACCCACAGGTCTGCGTTCAGATCAACATCTCACATCAAATTGGCTTCCAAACAACTAATTCGCGCCTGTAAGCTCCTGATGACCTAATTACTGCTGGGACTATCCAATGGTAGCCAGCGATTTCAATCAGTGTCCTACATACAAAGGCGCCAATCCTAGCACTCGATCTACGATTGGACAGCATCCAGAGTCTATTATAATAACACAGTCACGTAACGTAGAAATCGCCTTACCACCACAAGCTTACTTACAAGTACAGGTACAATCAGCCATACATTCACAGTGATATCTACACATAGCATTAGACACACACCTACGATGCCAGGGCAGAG
>Ga0209671_1009468_pt1 | contig 10209 bp, 7 predicted proteins | sample WorMetHERISLAND2_2_FD_187401 | JGI IMG/M metagenome (GOLD analysis project Ga0209671, IMG submission 187401) | Marine gutless worms symbiont microbial communities from Max Planck institute for Marine Microbiology, Germany - Olavius geniculatus... | ecosystem: Host-associated > Annelida >... | reverse complement strand
ATATATAACCTCGTGGTATAATATTATATGCTGTGGCCGCAGTGTTCGTGCAGTGCAACGCTATTTATTTACTTGTATTCGATGTTGGCTCTGGTCCTACTTTTATCGCACTTTTTTTTTGTTTTTTGGTACTTATGTTTCGTTAAGAGCATACAGGGTGGTCCAAAAAACGGATACCCAGTTTTATGTTTGGGATAACTTCGGTAATTCAGCACCGATTTTAACCATTCTTTCACTGTTACAAGCAGAAATTTATGGCACGTAAACTTGAAGTTCTTCCAGCCACCGCACCTTTATTGTGTGACCACAATACCTAGCAAAACAAACAAATGTCAAAGCTACAGTGGTCTCGGAGAACACGCAACACATAAAGATATCAATTTCGTAGCATAAAATAGTTAAGCTTACTTACTTATTCGCAGTAGTGGCTTGTAACGTCATTGTTACGTCATATTTACGTGTTTATTTACTTTGTTTACAAGTAATAATTTTTAGAATAAATCGTTTGGTATAGGCAGAATAACAAAGGATGATCGCTGTTTGATCATGGGCTTACAAACTGAGAACTGTTTTGCTAGGTAATGTAGGTAATGTAGACATAGGTTAAGAGTAATTTACTTCTTTCTCAAAGGCGTTCTTTCTTGACAGGGCCGGATTCAGGCACGGGCAACATGGTAGATGCAAGGGCCCCACAAAACGGGGGCCACACATTTGTCTTGAAAATCATTCCGTGAAAATCTTGTGAAAACATAAACATTTTCCACAGAGATATAAAGAAAACGCGAGTGGGTGTTTTTTTCCGATCACAGTGTACTAATATTAGTAGCAGTAGTAGTAGCAGACATGTTAGTAGTAGTGGCCAGCATTATAGTAGTGATACAGAGAAAGCTGCGCCTCTTCGGCCATATCTGCAGAATGGACGACAGCAGAAAGATAAAGACGCTGGTGTTCGGAATGATGGATGGTTGAAACAAAAGAGGACGGCCTCACCGAGAAGGGTCAGATGACATTGAGCAGTGGTGTGGGGCAACCCTGCAGGAGTTAAGCCACGCTGCCCTAGATAGACAGCGGTGGGCAGCGATAGTAACAATGGCGTCAGACACCAGCGGGTGTTGAGCCCACGGTTATCGATGATTATAGTAGTGGACTGTGGCCCACTGCTATAATGCTGGTCAGTGTCGTTCACCTATTTGAACGCCCGATGCATCAGACTGACCCAACACCCGTGGAGTGAGTGACTGAGTAGGGTTTAACGTCCCACCCAACACAGTATAAATCATTTCGGGGACCGCCTTTCCAGGCGGAATGCACACAAACACATAATAATGGAACAGTAAGTTTAACCTTTACAGAAACACAAAACACAAAATGCAAAAGAAACAAGCTAAACCTAAAATTGTAAGAACTCCACTATACGCGTGCATATGTAATTAACATAATGGTAGTTCTAATAATCTTCCCTGTTATCCTCCAGACAGACATCAATGTCATAATGCCGACACCCGTGGAACTCCAGCTACAACGCAAGGAGTGCGACTTACTTAACATCATTTTTGCACGATAACACAGACATAAATTTGTGATTTTTTTGCATCTCCAAATATTAAAAAGCAGGCAAATTTGCGGCTTCAATTGAAGGTCCAAAACCTAAAAGTGTTACTTCAGGGGGGAAAGGGTAAGGGGCTATACCCCCTGATCCTCCGACCAAGGGCTCTGCCCCTAGACCCCACTACGTCATTTGGGTGTGCAAAACAACTGAATAATGTTGATATTTGGCCAACACACACAAAAAAATTATTGCCCGCCTGTGCCCTGCCCCCTAGCTTCAGATTCCTAGTGCCGCCCATGATAGTCAGCTGCATATTTCCGACCTGGTGTGCAAATTTTCAATTTTTGCCACTAAGTTTCCTCAAAATGGCGATTTTTTTAGCCCCAAAATCTGCATTTTTGGATGAAATTTTTCCGCCCAGATGTAAATTTTCCGTCACTTTTCCAACAGCCCAAAAATTTACAGTTAGGGAATGTGCCCGTGGCGCCCTCTGCTGGCAGGATGCCACTGACACTATGAAGTCAGCAAGGAGCGCAGAACGTTACTGCATCATCATGGCGCTGGCGCCTGCAGTGTCTGCATCGGTATAATCATCGTCAGCAATGCACAGATCGTCGAGCATCTCTGCGAGCGTCACACGAGGATAACCATCGTTTTCATCGTCTGTATCAACTGCTGGCACATGAGCACCTACACATCAGACACTAGTTGGTGGCGTGGCGTAGTTGGTAACGCGTTTCAGCTGAAACGAAGTTACTCTACACCAGACCCGGTTATTACTGCGATGGGTGACTGCCTGCGGGCAGGTAAACCATCTCGGTGCAAAGCCTGCCAGCTAGGTCGACTCAGCCTTCTATCCTCCGTGGGACGGTAAAATGAGTAGTAACTCATTTACATGGGTTACAGAAGGTGGGGACCTTGGTACAGCTGACTGGGGTTGCCTAGCCGGCCGTGCCAGCCTGTGTCTGCAGGCTGCACACGGTGGCTGTGCGGCAGGCGGCTCTGGTTAGTGACGAAAGCGCATTAGAGGCGTGCGCATGCTCGCGACTATGCGCTATACAAATTTACGACCTTTACCTTTACCTTTACCTTTACTATGCCAATACACCATTGACTGCTGAAAGCTACATGACACGAGACCATATAAACTAAAACATATGGCAGTGTCATTGTCATTATCGGCAGCAACAGTTGCTCACACAGCAGTGGCGTCAGACAATACATGAGAGCTACATTCTGTGGTGAGGCCCGCCATAGCCAGGGGCCACCATAGCCAAGGGCTGCCATAGCCACAATTCCATAGCCAACCAGAGCCGCCTTAGCCAGGGGCCGCCATAGTTAGGGTTACGGTTAGGGTTAGGACCCCACATTCCTATAGGCTTCCCATAGAATCCCCGCTTGAGGAAAGGGGTGGCCGTAGGGGGTCGCCGATGGTACGAATGACTAGCTCCGCCACACTTTCCTATAAGCTACTAGGGTTAGGGTCAGTGATAGGGTTAGGGCTAGTGGGGTCCTAACCCTAATCGCAACCCTAACTATGGTGGCCCCTGGCTATGGCTATGGCTATGGCATTGTGGCTATGACGGCCCTTGGTTATGGCGGGCCACAATCCATTCTGTGAGGCTATTCGCTAACACACTACACTACAGTCTACACAGTCCTCAGTAATGCAGAGATCATAAGGCATTTCTGTGAGTGTTACGTGACGATAACCATCATCTTCAGTATTATGCATAAAGTACAGTGTTATAAACTGCACATGAAAAAACCACCGCTGGCACAGTAGCATTAGACACGCCAGATACAGACAGGTGTGAAACCCACATTCCATAACATCACCCAAACCTCAGTGGTGTCAAGCGGGACAGAAGTTGCCAATTTACATTACAGTAATCGCTTTTGTTATCTTGCATTTATGACTTTGGCAACCTATACCACAAACTTCTGCTGCACGCAAAAAAGAGTTGACAGCATCAGTGCCATCCATATATCTTATGCCATATATCGAATGAACATTTTTTCCGAGTAGAAGCAGCAGTAAACAAGAGGGTGCGGCCGTTGAGGGGCCGCCCGCTATGGGGCCGTCCTTGCAGTTGAGTACTTGCGTGCTGTTTTGGGGCTCTCTAGGTCTGTTTGTTCCTGCGGTAGAGGGCATGAAACCGAGGTCTAGTTCAGTCAGTAGTCAGGCGAATGCGATACTTAGTCGTAACAATGTAACATTACTGGCTTTGTTAGATATTTTTCGGCGCAAAGTAAAGCAAATGGTTGAGGATTTTTTGCAAACTGCGCAATTAGAAAGGGTAGGGAAAATCTGCGACATCCAGCCGATATGGCGTTGCCAGAGCGAGATAGTGGCGCCATCTGGTGAGTACAAGTAAGACACTATAAGCTTAGGACCTACGCGTCTGGCGCCATCTGGTGAATGATTATGTTTTACTGGGCCTTCACAAAACTAGCCAAAAGCCGTACAGATGAGATCTATGGATGATAGCTGCCGTGACCTTGACCTCTGACCCTTTGACTTTGAAATTGGTCCACGGGGTGCTCGTGTCCCAGGGACCCTTCCTACCAAGTATGGTATTGGAAGGCCTTTTTGTTTTCCCTCTAGGTGGAGGCACGGGACAGACAGACAGACGGACAGGATCAACACATGATAGGGCCTCCTTCTAGGAAAGACGGCCCCATAATAAATACCAGACCTTTGTAGATGTTGACGTTCTGCCTGTAGAAAGGATCCTCTTCCAGATCCTCCAGGAAATCATTGTAGTCCCTACACACGCAATCAGCAATACAATCCAGCGTTGCCGTCGAGTTGTTTCAGTTCAAGACTGAATCCATGTCACAACTAAAAAAGCAATCGTAGCCCGCACACCTCTGCCAAGGGCTTGTCAGATTGTAATATAGATTTTGTCTACGCGTTTCCAACTATAGTTGCATTTTCCACAGTGACCTAGTTCTACGTGACCTAAAAAACCGTGATTGGATAGGCCTACACTGCCGCTTTGCCAGCAGTTCCCATATGCCCGCTTTAACGCAATGGTAACGAAAGTTTCAAAGTGATCCAGAATCCAGGATTCCTGCCGGATCATCCCCAAAATTTAATCACCTGTAGCTTATGCCATGCCCGACATACCCTCAAAATTTCAGAAAGATCCGTCCATAACTTTTTGAGTTATCTTGTACACACACAAACAGACAAACAAAAACCGGCAAAAACATAACCTCCTTGGCGGAGGTAAAAATAAGGACTAGTCCACTGCTGGACTCAAATGGTACACGACTGCAAGGGTCAATATATAGCAAACACACCAATACACAAAACACAGGCAAAATATGCAACAATTTCTCCCAACAAATGAAAGAAATGACAGATTTTCTGTTAGTTTTAAGTTATTACACATAAAAATCTGGAGGGTTTGAGTCCAAGTAATAAGAATAAGAACTCGAATAATACATCACCGATAAAATCATTACACCATAAACTTTCTCCACAAAAAGGTGCCCCCTTAACATTTCGGGCTTTGAAAACGTTTTTTGGAAAAAATGCAATTACGATTGGAATGGTGGAATTTGAAATAAAAAGCCTTAAAATGCCTGAGAAAAAGGACACGTATTGTATACTGACTACAGTCCACAGACGCTGAACCAATGGTGTAGTGGTGTAATTTTTTTGTTTAGAAGAATGCCTATTTTTCCTTCCCACTAAGCCCCTTAAAATTAAGCCCCCTTTTCTTCCAGCTACGAGATCTGGGGAAATGCTGTAAGCTCCCACAGTGTTGACACATATTTCGGAGCATTTTTGCAGCCCGGAAACTGCATGTGGTGACATCAAGTTTTGCTAATAAAAAACTGCCAACTTTTAGAACAATCATTAGGGGAGGACACAAAACTACAGAAACAGGGGCTCATACACTATTGCACCTAACAGTGATAGACTATTGCAGTAATTTCCTAGGGTTAGGGTTAGTGTTAGAATTAGTGTTAGGGTTAACCATAACCCTAACACTAATCCTAACAGGCTAACCCTAATTCTAACACTGTTAAGTGCGATAGTGTATGAACCCCCAGAAAAACACGGAACCAAAGGTGGTAACAACAATAATAAGTAATAAGGACACACAACAGAAAAGATTGGCGGGTGGCATGCCTGCCTTGACTATGCAGTATGAATTCATTGTCGTTAACAGCCAAAGTGTGACTTCTGCATTTCACAAAGTAGTGTAGTGACAGTATTAATGTGATGCGGGCAAAACTATAGTCATTTATGTCGAGTTTCTTCGTAACGTAGCATGCCAAAAACTACCAAAATTGGCCAGTGTTTCGCCGAGTCAATCGAAAAATAAAAGTGGCACATTTTTTTGAGACGCGGTGTTGACAGACCTCTGCAGTGAGCTGCCTGTGTCATCGTTGCTAACGCCGTCAAGATGGCGCAGTTTCCACCTGCGCCTACTCGCACGCTGACTGCTGTCACCGTAGACTTTCTTCACTAGCACCTACAGAGCAGACTCCGATGACTGTGGCCTGCCATAGCCAAGGGCCGCCATAGCCACAATGCCATAGCCATAGCCAGGGGCCACCACAGTTAGGATTACGGTTAGGGTTAGGACCCCACTAGCCCTAACCCTAACCCTAACCCTAGTAGCCTATAGGAAAGTGTGGCGGAGCTAGCCATTCGTACCATCGATTGTGGGATTGTGGCTATGGCGGCCCTTGGCTATGGCGGCCCCTGGCTATGGCGGGCTGTCACCCACTCCGATATCATGGCTGGGTGAGCAAGTAGGGTTTAACATCTCGCTGGATTCACGGGTCATGTCGGACATATTCAACGTTACACAACTGAACCACGAACATGTACATTCGCAACACTGCCACCCTATTCAGTTTTCGAAAACTTTCCAGGTCCTGAAAAATGCTGAATTTTTTTTCCATGACATTCGAGGACCTGTTGTCACTACAACTAAAGTCCAGTGCAAATTAACGACAATAAGTCAAAATTTCCACAAGGAACCATTCTACCAATTCTGACAAGAAAGCCTAGCTAAGGCAAAAAGGAACATGCGACAGTCAATTAAGGTGAATTTAACCTAAATTAATGAGAAGTTTGCGGTCTGCCAGCCGGTCTGATAACTGGTCTGCAAACCGACGTACCATTACGCCCATTAAAATAGTTCCATACAAATTGCACGTTATCACGTGTTTTAGCACATACTGTATGTACTGCTAATACAATAATAACACAATAAAGTGTAAGAACGGCAACACAATATTATACAAGCACACACGGCAACGAAAATATGCAGCAAGCATAGCGGGCTCAGCGTGTGAATTGGCTTGGTAGCTATGGAAAGCCAGAGGTGACTACTACCACAAGTATAGCCTGTTGCAAATATTACACGCCTTTGGCGTGTATATATGTACTGTGGATCAATTATCAACAAGGTGGAAAAACCCCTTTAAAAGAAACATAACCGGGTTCTGAGTATTAAAATAGGTCCAACTTGAACTTCGGCTGAAAAGTCCGTTGGTTTTATTCGTTTCATCAGAGTTTTTACTTGTTCCCCAGAGCACAGAACATCCGATAATTTGCAAAATTACAGGATTAGAGTTTCTAAAAACTACCCGTGATAAAAACATTTTAGCATGAATGGAACAAAAAACTAAAGCAGGATAATTTTGGGTTTTTGGGTCGGCTATAGCAAATCTTAGGTGGGTTTACCCAATAAAACCAACAGGGTCTTTGGGCATCCGCCCAGGTGTCGCAATCCTGGCTACTCACAGCAACAACTACATACGACATCAGGAAGATGCTCGGCTTTCATTTTCTCGCAGTTGTCATCATTAATGTTGGCATTCTTCAAATCAAACCTACAGAATCACGCACAGATGTTAGAAGCAGAGATGTTTAAAAACCCAGGCCAAGGTGGTCTGTCTCGGGGCCAAAATTTTGGCCTTGGCCTCAGATTTGTCCTTGACCTCAGTCCTTGACCTTTGACCTTGGCCTCAGTCTGGTTGTTTTAGCCTTGTTAAAACTTAGAATCCATGCAAAAGTAAACATAAACTAGAAATTTGGGCCATGAGGCTGCACGGCGACGTAAGTCCGATTGGGGGGGGACAGTTAGGGGTTAAAAATCTATTCACAGCAAATTCATGTGGCCCAAACGCAACTGCATTATCTTACATAGCAAGCGCATTAGTGCAATGCTGAACTTGGGTGGTTCAAAAACTTTGTTGTTAGTGAATTTTTTTGCACTTGACGTGGAATAGATTGTATTTGAAAATAATGGTATATGTGATGTCCAAATTTTTAGACCGGATTATAAAAATGAACATGCTTCTGCCCATGTGGCAGAATTTCACAGCGATCAGCTCAGGGACCTCGGAGATCTCGTGTTAAAAAAGTAAACACTGTTGTAAAACATAAGGCCTTCCGGACTAACGTTCAGGGCAGCCTAATGACTATAATAATTAATAGAAATCAGTTAATTTATGTGAAATAAACTGTGTAGATTAGCAGACTAAAACAACAAATTTGAGCTAATGCTCACAAGTCACACAAAAGCCGATAGCAGTTCCTATTCATTAGTTGTCATAGTCTATCTCCAGCGATTTCATCGCAATACTGTGGAAGTATGCGCCGCAGCCGAAGATCGCAAAAAACAATATTAAGACCCCTTATTTTCGGCATTCAAGGTCTTTTGAAGTTATTGATGTTGATACAACTAAAAAGCTCGTCACTAATGCTTGTTGTGATAAGCAGCAGCATGCCCATGCCTATCTGCAACCGTTTTCATGATAGACTGACCAACAGTGGCAAAATAACGACTTTTAGGGGATACCGCTCTTTGATGTCCTCGCACACAAGTTTCCTTGAACAGAGTAAAAGACCAAACTAACCCGAGAACCACATCCCCGGCAGTGAGCAGATGACCGAGGTGGGTTCTACAATGAACCTGTTGACAATCAGTGCTTCCAAGCTCTCTTTCCTTGACCACCCACACGTCCGCCGGAGCGTGCTGCAAGAACAACAATTACAACTAGAAACAAGAGGGTGCCGGCCGTTGAGGGGTCGCCTGCTATGGGGCCGTCCTTGCAGTTGAGTACGTGCGTGCCACATAATCAACTATCATACCATATTGATAACACAGTTTTACCAACAACACAATTAGCCGCCGTGACCTTTAGCTCTGCTTATAGTTTTTTCTTGTGTTTTTTTTTGTGTTTGCTTTTTTTACGTCATTCGTGCATTTGTGATTTTATGGGAAAATGATGATGATATTTGTGATTTGATCCCATAGCTGTGTTGTTTTGTTGTTTGACTAGCGTGCTTGCTTTGCTAGTTCGAACTTGCAGTGTCACATCCCCAGTGGTGAGACATAAGGCTATTGGAAATACCAGAATAATGACCAATCTCTAAGCCTAATCCTGAAAATGGGATCACAAGATTTTACAAATTTCTTAATTCCAGACCCTGGGATTAAAAATTCAATCCCAGGATTGCAATCACTGCTCCACACACGTGTGTTTTGCACTTCACGTGCTGACTGCAATTATCACGAACAGTTGACTGAGTGCTTTTGCAACTGCTATGGTATGAAAACAAGAAATTTGAGCTAATGCTCACGAGACGCGCGAAAGCCTATAGCAGTTCCAGTTCAGTAGTTTAGCTGAAAATTGGAGTGTTCACGCTAAGTTAATATACAAATACCAAATTCTCTATCTGGATCGCATAACGATAGTTCCGTGGCGCCACTTTGTGAATGATATGGACTTGTGTCTCAGCCCGAAATCGCCAAAAAATCCACAAAACTCCCTATTTTGGCGTTTAAGGTCATTCAAGGTCATTGAATTTGGCGCCAATCGAGAGCCAGTGTACGACTTCCTATTAGTGACTAATAGTAACCTAGGCTCTATCTCGCACCGTTACTGAGATACAGCAACTTATTGGCCAAAAATCGCAAATTTTGCCCACCCCCTCTCATGCAGCGCCCTCATTTGGGGTGACCCCCTTCAAATTTATGGAAAAGCTTTACGACTTCTGAAACTAGAGTCTTCCTGGCAACCGAAGGTGAAGATTTGAAAATCCTAGCTTGGACCGTTTTTGCCTGATCCACCCGTTTGACAGACAGACGGACAGACAGACGGATGGAATATATATTGCGATGGCTTTCGCGCGTAAAAACCAAACGGAACTGGCGTTCTATTCATACTTTGTAAGACTCGTGGCCCTGTCCCGGGATGCGTCGTCTTTCGGTCGCAGAGATCACTTCCAGATCCATGACAACAAAGCGACTGAGTTGACGTGAGTCACAGAGGCGATGAAACGGCGACCTCCAGAACACTTCACTTTGCAACTCCGCAACTGTTAACAAACCACTTTTACTGAAACATACATTGGTCTCTGTAACTCAATTATCCCAAGTCGCACATCTGATGAAACAACAACCCCCAGAACAGTTTGCAGACGATTCGCTAAGTGAGTGAGTGAGTAGGGTTTAACGTCCCGCCCGACACAGTATAGGTCATTTCGGGGACCGCCTTTCCAGGCGGAATGCACACAAACACATAATAATGGAACAGTAAGTTTAACCTTTACAGAAACACAAAACACAAAATGCAAAAGAAACAAGCTAAACCAAAAATTGTAAGAACTCCACTGTACG
>Ga0209671_1009467_pt1 | contig 10210 bp, 4 predicted proteins | sample WorMetHERISLAND2_2_FD_187401 | JGI IMG/M metagenome (GOLD analysis project Ga0209671, IMG submission 187401) | Marine gutless worms symbiont microbial communities from Max Planck institute for Marine Microbiology, Germany - Olavius geniculatus... | ecosystem: Host-associated > Annelida >... | reverse complement strand
TCAAATTTTTGTGTCGATCGGTTGAGGGGTTTCGGATTTGCGCGGGGTCGAATTTTGCCATTCTCTATTGACTTAGCCGGTCGCCATTAACACAGGGCTGCGCTACCGCTACCACTAACCATGCAGTTTTTTAACTGCATGGTTAGTGGGCGGTAAGGCAGAAAATGTTTAATGGGAGAAAAATCAACGGCCAGCTTCAACTGATGTTGTGAAGGTTCGGTTTAGAAGCAGTGAAATTGTCACCGGAAGGCTGTCTTGACAATGACGTATGTAAACCAGACAACAGGTCTAGACCGGAAGACTAATGAACATCGGTAAACGATGTTAGGCGTTACCGGATGAATAATTGACAGCGTCTTGCTCATAACCGTATGTTTGCTGGCTGCTGGCCGTTTTACGTTTTCAGGTTCTCAGTTTCAACCGGAACGGTCTTGTTAGAAGAGCGTTATCAGTTTTTAGGCCTACTCGGTTGTAACTTACGATGTGAACAAACATGATTTCATTGATTCGACAACGAAATTGTAACAGCTCTGTAACAATTCTTAGCACCGCGAAGAATAAGAAAAAAGCCGGAAAATTATGGGCAGATCTGTGTTAGGCCTAGATAGTTGTGCAACAGTTGTGAATATATGCCTAATGCTGACACCTGGGGAACACAACCGAAAAAAATTGACATAACGCTGGCGGAGGTTTGCACTCTTCTAGTCTTGTTGCCAGTGGCGTAGCCAGAAATGTAAACTGGGGAAGGGCTCGACCTTTTTTTCTTTTTCCTTTCTTTTTTCCTTTTTTCCGGTTACCCTTAACAAAGGGTCTAGAGAGCTGTGAGTTTTACGAGCGAGGTCTGTTGCAAAGCCACAGCCGAAATCGAATTTGGTGCATTATAGCTTCACAATATGAGATCTGGTGACAGCAATTTTTATTAGTTTCCTGAGAATCATCTGGCCAATTTTCGTTCGACTGAAACGTGTATTTGTTTTGTTCGGAAAGACTGAAAAATTGGAAGCTTAGGCCCCTGAGCCCTCTTTGTCTACGCCACCGTTGCTGTTACAGACGTGGAAGGTGGTCTTCAGAATCCCGTCGATTCGCCGTCTTCGTCGTCGTCGTCGTCATCATCATCATCTGAGCGATTCACATCTTCGATATTTTTATCCTCTGACCACACAAAGTCCGGTCAGTCCGCTCGCTTCGTTGTCTGCACATCAGGCACGTATCGTAACCTTGAGATTGCGTTATTTTGAATCTAATTAGCCTACTAATTACAGGAATAATTCGCGTAGTGTTTAGTTCCCCGGAGCCCGAATTGCGTGGAATAGGCTATGTCGCCTTCTGCGTTATTCAGTTATTTATTTATTTGACGTCCCGGGAGGCACGATTTCAAATGCAACGCACAAATCCTCAGATTTGAGTAATGTCGTGCATGGCAGGTGTGCATGAACATGAAGTGCTTGTGACAACCGATAGCGTACAAATCAGTGAAGCTGATAAAAACTTGCAACGGTGCAAAACGTGCCGCGATAAAAACTGAGCAAATGCTTCTAAAGTGACGCTTAAGTCGCCGCGCTGCCTGCTAATAGAGACTTGAATGCCTTGATGGGAAGACGTAGCACGGTTTATTCGTTCGTTAAAAAATTCTATTACTGTGATGATAATGATGATTTGCCGGATTTTGCTATGGTTGTGTTTGCTATGTCGTCGGAAGACTGTAGTCGGTACGTGGACAGCGGCCAGCACCAGTCCGGTACGTTCAGCTCACCCAACTATCCACGCGACTATCCGTCGGACGTCGTCTGTCAGTACACGTTTCAAGCGCACGCGCGACAGCGTGTCCAGATCACGTTCACAGATTTCCTACTGCGACATCTCCTCACGGATGACCCGGCCGTGCGTCGGTCTGGCAAGTTAGTCGTCTTTAGCACCGTAAACGTAATAGACGGTATAAAAAAATTCAGACTACGTAAAGTGCGTTTTATGAAACATAATATTTAAAAAACGTATTCAAACATCTCATTTATTTATATAGCTTTCTGTTGCGTGGTTTCATGGCTTGTTTGTAGGTTTATGTTTGTTAGCAAGATTACGCAAAAGTTACATGCGGATTTGACAGAAATTCTGAAGGGCCAACTTAGAGGTGATTAGATTCTGGTGGTTATCCAGATCGGCATCTAGATTCAGGGTAGAATTAATTTTTACCGCTGCTATATAGAAAAAACTTTCGTCAAATATCGTGCTGCCACCTGACTGAAATAACGGTAACTATTGACATAGCATTGACGGAGGTTTGCGTTCTCTGAGTGTCCGTTTACCTATGCATATTTAATTGTTTCATATGGAGTTAAAATGTGGAAAAATACTACATCTCAGTCGGCATCAATCACAGCAAACACTGAAGGCGAAATGTTCCAATTTGTCCTGCAGTAGTGCTGACATCTCGTGATCACGTCGGAGTTTGACGGACACGAAGGTGCCGTGTACGGAGTATTTGTCCGGCTGCCTTCATTCTGTGAATTGCCGTGCTACAAGGCGTGTCCGTGTTTGTGATGCTTCAGCTGTGACGAGGTTGACACGTTGCGTGTGAGCGTCACGTCGCCAGACGGTTTACAGAGCGTCATTGGCGTTTACTGTGCCGACAAGCAGCCTCCGATGTTAATGAGCGCCGCTTCCGGCAGTTTACACGTCACTCTGATGTCACGCATTCCCTCAGCATCAGCAGCAACAGCAGCAGCACGACATGGCTTCAACGCCACGTTCAGCTTCGTCACAGGCACGCACAGTCTACATGTACTTGTTATTTGCGTTGCCTTCTGTAGGCAGCAGTCATGTTTTACAGCATGCATATTGTTAATGTCGTCTGTCCGTCCGTCGTCATCCATCCGTCGTCTTTTACGGACGTATTGTGGCTAAGCTTTAGGTCACAGAGGAAAACTTTTTACACGAGTAATTAGCCATGTGTTTTAAACATAGGCGTGCAAAATTTCAGCGATCTATAGTGAAAGGAAAACATTTTCAAATTCGGAATTGAATGGAGAAAAGTAAGGAAATTGTGCGTTTTCAACGGAAAACTGGCTATATCTCGGAAACGGTCAGAGATACGCCCAAGGTTACTATTAATCACTAATAGGAAGTGGTATACGCCCTGTCAGATGAAATAAAGACTATTGATTTTGGATGACCGTGAAGGCCGTTTCACGCTATTGTGGCTAAACTGTGCGAGATAGGGCCTAGGTTGCTATCGATCAGTAATAGGAAGTGGCATATTGGCTTTCACTGACAACCAGTACAGTCGGGTATCCTAGCGACAGCTGGGCTTTTTGTTTTGTTTTACTTCGAGTTGCAGTTCTGCTTTTAGCCTGTAACATTTAAGTTACTTTTTATGGCTATTGCTGTTAGACGCCTTTGTTATGTCTTTAGTGTACTTAGCTTACGTCGCCCTAATCTTGACTTTCTGATTGATTTTGATTGAATAAAATAAATTGACCGCATTACAGATCTTGCCCGTTTGTCCGTCCGTCTGTCTTGTACAAGCTGTGTGCCAAAAATTATCAAATTTGGTGGAGATTTGACGAAGTTCTGACAAAAACAAGTTGGGTCATTTTTGGCACACCCTGTACATGACTGTATGATCAAAAGTACTAAAGGAATTTCGTGCTTGGTGATACGTTACAACTCTTTAGGCAGTTTTATCAGTTTTTTTGTTACATTTAAATATATGACAAAAACTGTATGCTGTAACTTTGTCACTATCGCATTGCATCGTGTGTCTGTTAAGATGTGCTTGTTGTTTCAGATCTAGGCATTAAGACGGGCAAACAAAACCACGAAATGGGTAGGTCTACGTTTTACTTTGGGCCTAATTTAATTCCAATGTGCGTTGTGTTTGGAACAAAATCATATACAATTGATAATTAACTCATAGTTTGGATAGAACATAATCCGACTTTAGTTATTTTGTAAGGCATGTTTTATTTTCAGTCGCATCTGTCTATTATTCAATCTAGTATCCATGTTCGTGCATTGTTTACTAGACTAATGCAGTGTTGAATATTTTCTACCCTATAGCAATAACAAGCCTAGGTGTAACTTGTAAGCGCAGTTCTTAGCATCTCAGGGTAAACGTTGTGCGTATAATGAGGACACATAGGGCCTAGTGATGTAGATTGCCCTGCATTGCGATTACTTACTGCCGACAATATCCACAGTTTGTGTTAAACTACATTTACGGTACGTCTGCTTCGAACACTTTTCTGATGATAGGATATTTAAACTTAAAGAAAACCACAAAATGTGCCAATAAAAGAATTTTTCAAAAATCGGTCGATGTTTGGCGAATTAAGTTTGCAGCTTAATTTTTCGGCTCATCCTGCACTTCTCGCTCTACTAAACACACCGAGCGCGTTCGTTTGGATTATTTACAGTTATTGGACCGTTTTACGGTCGCGATCGTAGTGCCTATCTCTAAAACTATGTCTGTAGCAGTCGACTATAACGGACCAACTGTCGCCAATCGTGGAACGAGTGTATCGAACCACTGTCCCACTTATCCCACTGCCGACTATCAAACACTTAGCACGCTACATACTTACTTTTTAGCCTGCTGTACTAACGGTCGCGCCTATGGCACAAGCAGTCGTCTGTCTGTCCGTCTGTCTGTCTGTCTGTCGTCTGTAACGCATGGCCTTTATGGACACCTGTTCTTACTAAAAAGGCGTTCCGACTTCCCAAAATCTGCATGGCGCATTACGGTCAAACCGTATTAGCGCAGTGGTTACTAATAACATTCTACAGACATTTTCAAACGCCCTATCTAATTCCTCCATTGCCGAAACTTACATTTCCCCAAAATGGGTACAGAACTGACCCCTCATTTACACTTGCTAACCTTCGAACACCAGCGTAGGTCGGCTTTCCCTAGCGACAGGAGGGCTTTTTGTTGCAGTAAGGCGTCTGCAGCGTGAATGTATGTTGGTTGGTTGGGACAGATTGCGCGTTCAAGTTTGACGACGAAGCGACACCTAACGGCACGTTTACATCGCCCAACTTCCCCGGTCTTTACCCGCGCAACGTCCAGTGCCACTATCTGTTCTACAAAACACCGGCCTGATCCATCCTTTCGCGGTCACACTGGCACTGTATACCCATCTCTGGCATAATGTCTGGAGTGGTATAACTGACTCAACGCCATGCAGTGTCACTATCTGTTCTACGGTGCCGACAAGACGCGCGTCTTCATCACGTTTGCGTATTTCGACGTCGACGGAATTCCGCCGCGGTACGCAAGCACTTGCCTCGTTTCCATTCCACTGAGTGGATCTTGGCGGGGGGACGAGGGGCAGCTACCCCCTTTAAATTTTGGGTTGGCGGAAACTTGTCGAAAAATCATTTTCTTGTCAGAAATTTTTTGTCAAAAAAATGCAAGATTTGCGGGTGAAAACCACCATTTTGAAAAAAAAATTATTCACAAAGTTGAAATTTTGAGCAGCCATAATCTTCTTTTTTTGGAAATTTGCAACTAGAAAACGGGAATTCTGTCGGAAAATTGCAACTTCCTGCCCCGCCAATTTTTTTTAACCCACGACGTAGCTAATTTCGTGATCCATCACTCAACATGTGAGACGCAATGCACTCTTCTAAGGTTTCTGAGCTAATTCCAGTTACTAAGCAGTATGTTTTTGAAGTAGGCGAAGAGGGGAGTATTACCCCGTTTACATGATCGAGCAAACATCGAGCGAACGTCCAGCAAATGTATTCAAAATACACGCGCTAATTGCTTGATGTCTGCTCGACGTCTGCTCGATGTTTGCTAGCATTCAGCAGCTAGCTCGACGAGCTATGGTAATTAGCATGCTAATTAAGAAGGCGGGGGCTGTAATTGGAAGGCCTATATAAAACGTGATTAGCTGTGGGCTAAGTCTAGGCCTATATTTGAGCAAGGGGTCGGGTTTCCATTAGGTCTGCTTGATGTTTATTCGATGTTTGCTTGATGTCTGCTTGACGTTTTCTCGATGTTTGCTCGATCGTGTAAACAGGGTATATGACATCAGTGTGTGTACATTGTTACTGACGACCATACTCGCATACTGACGGAAAACTTTCACGGTCGTCCGAATTTGATCTACTTCCTGTTTGGTTCGAGTTAGAGTTTGCGGGGCCAGCAGAACGAATAATTAACGCCATTTACAGTCCCTCCAAAATCCAATATTTCGGCCGGATTTAGTGAAACCGGAAGAACTGCAGGGTAGCCTCTCCATGGTATAAAAAGGAGCGATTAATGACAGAGCAACTTTGGGAGAATAGAAAAAAATAGTGCGTCAGGAGTAAATTAGATTGCTCGTATATAGTCTAAAACAGTTTTTTCCCGATATAATTTTTAAAGCTTACAATGAGTGTCGCTGCTTTGTGCTAAGGCGCGTACAAAGCGACGTAACTGAACTGAACTAAACTGAAATGATACAACGTCTCAGTTCAGTTCAGTTCAATTCAGACGTCGCTTTGAACGCGTCTTTACTGTGAACTGCAGGTGCAACGAAGCGACCCAGAGCGACTTTGTCGAGTTTTCCAACTTCAACGTGGAGCTGATGGACCGTAAGATGGCGCGCTACTGCGGCACGACAGACAACCTGGCCAAGAGAACGGTCAGCTCGGACAGCAACTTCTTTCGCGTCACCTTTCACTCCAACCACGTCTACGATTCCACCGGCTTCGAAGCCTTCTACCAGTTCCGCAGACTCAAAGGTAAGCAATCAGTCCCTTCTCGTGCGTACAGTGTGCACGGAAGCGTAAAAAAGTAAACGTAAAGTCTTTCCCGAGCCTTAATGCCCATTGGGCGGCGCTGATCTCCGTTTCCTTAGCTCTCAGCCAGACACCAGTTTTTGCACTGCGTGACCACGAATACGGGACCGGTGCATCGCGCACTGTGCCTGTTTACGTCGCAGCTTTCGCTGGTACTCATTGCGCCTACCCACGGAGGGATGGCCAGGCTGAGTTGACCTGGGTGGCTGGTTACATACCGGGACGGTCACCTATCCAACTACCAACCGGGCCTGGTGTTGATTAACTTCGTTGATTCAATCAACGACGCTACCAACTGAGCCAGACCACCGAACGGAAGCAACAACCGTGAAAATTACGATCAAGAATCGTGGGTTCGACTTCCGGTCGGGTTGCTATCAAGTGGTTACTACTTGGATGACTGAGCGTGACTGTCTGTGGACAGGTAAATTATCTAGATATATAAGTTATACCGACACTAAGATCAGCCCAACTTTCCATACTTCCGGGGCATGTGAATCAAGTACCGGCCTGTCTGGCTGGGATTGAAGCGGGTGCGTTTACTTGTGTCCGGTGGCAGGTAACACTGTGTGATTACATATGGCAGGTGACGTTCCGTAGCTCTGTGGTGGGTATCCGTAAAAAACTTCATGCAACTTTTAACCTTTTTATTATGCTGTCGTCCTAATAGGCCTGTATGGGCTATGGTTTTTATCTTGTCTGTCTTCTCTCTGCCCGTCTGTTTATTACGGTCTCCTGCCTCGTAAAGGAAAACCATAAAAACAAAACGTGGTTTATACGTTTTCCTTGGCAAAAGTAACCATATGCCAAGTTTTAATTCAAAAGGTTAACCTCCAAAAAATGACACATATCATGATATCAGGCGTTAACAACTGTGCGGTGGCAATCTATTGTGTTTTATAACCGTACAAGGCCGACATGTTTTTTTATTCGACGCTGCAGGAGTAGGCCTACTCTGCTGTTTACCTCTGAATTTACCAATCAAATAATTATTAAGATCAGTCAGTGCAGTAATTGCCATTATTATCATCGAAGTAAAACTGGCGCCTTATGATCGTTGTTCGACTGTTTGCGTTAATTGAATTTGCTGTGCGTAGACCCGTCGGCGTCGGGACGTAAAGCGAAAAGACCGCGTTCGTCCGGAGTGAGTCGTTATCGGATCTTGCGATCGTCTGTTCATCTCGCCGCCGCCATCTGCTCTACGACGCTGATGCGGCTACTGCTGCTGCAATGACGTCACAACTGACGTCGTCGCTATGTATGGGCCAGACTCCACTTCCTTCAATTTGTTATGCAGATTTGTTCTATGCGACGTTTTGTGCAACAAATTGTACAACGCGTCCACAACGTGTTGTCATGACATGTTGTAGAGTGGCGTAACTTCAAATTTCCCCCTTCTCTTGTAAAAATATTTTAGGGCCCCCTTTCCTTCCTTCTTTCCTCCCTTTACATTCCCTCTCCTCTTGTCCTTACCTTCTGCTCTCACCCTGTCTTTCTGTCAGTTTCTTCTCCCCCTACACTTTTTCTTTTGCAAATAGGCCCCCTTAATTCAATTAGGAGGTGTGGGGAGCGCTGTGAGCTCCCCAGCGTGATCCGGGGCAGAGCCCCGGCCGAAAACGTATTTCACAGCATTTTGGAGCCCAAGAAACCGCATTTGATGACGTTAAAATTTGTGCTTTTGTCCTGCGAAAAAAATAAACACCATAATTTTGAGTCCCTAGACTCGTTCCCCCCGCATTGCGGGGTCTGCGGAATCAGTTGTTACGCCACTGACTGAGCCTGTTGTAAAGGGGCGAACGGAGCGACAGAATGAAGGAATGAAATGAGGCCCACGCACTCCGACTTTTATATCATTTTGTTTTAGTCTAGTTCAGTTAAGTTTATTTCTGTTGCTCTAAACGCATCTTAAAACAGTAGGTCTATGGCGTCCAACTTGTTTTTACCACAAATCTAAGTAGTGGAATTTGGTCTTAAGCTGCTGTTTTCTCTAGAGCCTTCTGTACGGATGCAGACGCTGTTGTTGTTATTATTATTATTGCTGCTGATTTGATGTCGATAAAGATAATGCATTTATACGGATACTGGTAGGAATATTAGGCCATACACCGTGTCCAGAAAAAAGAGCCTACGGTATTTTCGACATATCCTTGACAAACTTAAACACATTTTCATAATTTTTGGCATGAGTCGTCCTGAAGGTTCACTTGATTAAATTGTCGAGATATTTTTTATATTGCCATGTCACTACGTAGAGTTGACGTAATTATGACGTCATCGAAAATGCCGTTTTTATTGTGTCCCAGGTGAAAAACGCTAAGAGTGTTTCGATTAATAATTTTACCAAATTTGAAGGTTTGTTTTCAATTTTTAGTAGGCAACATTAAAAAAGTAACGCGCAACTGACCGTGTACTGATAGTCCACCTTGTCCGAATACTGACGCCACTTGACCGTGTAAAATAAAACACTCTTCGTGTTCTTACTTTACTCCATACCAAAATAAACAGAAATGCGGAAAATAGTTTTTTTTTGCCTGTGGCTGCTTTAGTTGTCAGCAACAGTGAGAAAACTTGTTATTAACCGACTTTTGAGTCAACAACTTTTTTTTACAAATGTACACTACCGCGACGCTAACGCATGCTGCAGAAATGACGCTGCTTGCTGATAACGGCTGCTGCACAACGACGTTTCCGTTGTGCATGTGACGGCCACACTTAACATGGCGAAAATCAGCTTTAGGTTAAAAAATGTGATAAAAAGTAACTTTTTCTATGCCAACAATGTTTCAAGCTTTTTACTGCAATTTTCTTTTAGTAGTTTTCTAGTTTTCGTATTGCAGAGGTTCATTTAGACGTTATTTTTCCGCGAAAATGGCATTTTCCGTGACGTCATGATTACATTATCTATACTCAGTAAAAAGTTAATTTTGAAAACAAGTTTTAGATGTTTTTAGTAAAGCGTATCATTATAATATTGTGTGCCAAAAACTATAAAAGTAAATTTACATTTATTGAAGTTATTCAAAAAAGTGTAGGTTCTCTTTCCGGACTCGGTGTTGAGTCATTTGCAGATAAAATACGTCATAATGTTTTGATGGAACGAAAGTTGGTAGAAAACGTATAAACCGAAATTAGTCTGTTTGTAGGCCTATAAACATGAGTATTAAAAAACGAAATTTATGCACGTTCAATCTGATGCAGCATTCCAGTATAAATAGAAAGTAGCGTATCTACAATTCTATGTACGCACAAGTCAAAATAAATTACCGACAATAGTTTCTTCGTGACGCTTAACGCTGTAGAGACTGAGACGAAGTTGGTTGGACAAAATGCCATAGGCCTAAAATTTGTAAAAAAAAATGTGCTTCAGCAGTTTGCAGCTATTCAGATTTAAGGTTAAAACAGTTGGGTTAACGGTGCGCCATAT
>Ga0209671_1009466_pt1 | contig 10211 bp, 9 predicted proteins | sample WorMetHERISLAND2_2_FD_187401 | JGI IMG/M metagenome (GOLD analysis project Ga0209671, IMG submission 187401) | Marine gutless worms symbiont microbial communities from Max Planck institute for Marine Microbiology, Germany - Olavius geniculatus... | ecosystem: Host-associated > Annelida >... | reverse complement strand
GTCATATTGTGTTTATTTACTTTGTTTACCAGTAATAATTTTTAGAATAAATCATTTGATATGAGCAGAATAACAAAGGATGATCGCTGTTTTAACACCAATATTAGCAGTAGTGTTTGTTTTGCTAGGTAATGTGGTCACACAATAAAGCTGCGGTGGGTGGAAGAACTTCACGTTTACGCGCCATAAATTTCTGCTTGTAACAGTGGAAGAATGGTTAAAATCGGTGCTGAATTACCAAAGTTATCCCAAAAATAAAACTGGGTATCAATTTTTTTGGAACACCCTGTAAGTAATAGTAGCTGTGGTAAGTGTACCAGTAGTTGTAGTATATAGTAGTAATAGTAGTTGTATATGCAGGGGTGTATAGGGCCTATGCTTGCTCTAAATTATAGCCTAATAACAGTATTGTGCACATCATAAGTGTATTACACTGGTACGGCAACTTGACAATGTTTTAACAGAAGCCGGGAGATTCTATTAGCAGTTTACGGTAACTAGTTAGCTTTTATTAAACATTCATTGACTTCCGAGTGTAGAAGACTAAAGTGGTTATCAAATAAGTCAGATATTTTCATTATTCATACACATTCACTAAATCAATTACCTGTGTATGTAAGGCATTATTGTACTGAATAGATTGAATCGAGTCTCACTCGCAGTAGACGTACATATACCATGGAACTTTTGATCTGAAGATGCGTCAGACATAAATGCCTAGTTGCCTTGCTTTGCTATGGTAGTTGTACTGTAGCAACCATTTGGTTTACATTATTTCCCATACGCTTGCCTGACACTATGATAATTTGAATTTGAAAATATCAAACCTTTGCAAATATGCGTGCAGTGTACCTTACATTATTCTATCTTGAACCTTACACTATTATTTTCTTCACTAAACTACTTCAGTTGCATAGGCATTGCCTAGACTAATTAATCTTTCTGTAAGCTGTAACATTTGCAATCCACATTCTATCATACCTAATGGCACCCATTTTACACTTTCTATATGGAGAGTACTATGGAAAACCCGTTGGCTACAGGCCATATGCCAGTGATAGTGAGATAATGATAAGATGATGCAGAGAAAACTTCATATTCATACAGGCAGGATTTATTGTCACAGCTGTAGTGTTTCAGCCAATATCCATCACACAAACAGAGCATTATGAAGCCTAATTCTAGTCCTTGTCGGCGGATTTGCCAGTCATCTGCTTTGTGCCACGCAGTCGGCCCGTACGCCGTGCAGCAATCAAACCAACCTAGAACAACAGCATGCACATGCTTTTATTAGTCACTGAATTACATCAATTGAGCCCTGCTTCCCCAGCCAAATGGGGGCTAAGGAAGTGATGTAAGCTTACGAAAAGGGATTATGGCAACCTAAAACTAGTTTTGCCACCTTTTTGAGCTTGAGGAAAAGAATCCGCGGATCAATTTAGTACTACCAGTGACAACTAGAACTGCCAGTGCCAGTACAGCATAGCGCCTCCAAAGTATGTGTGCCAAACTGGACAGTACGGGACAAATTAATCGCTGTTGCTAATAATCCAGCCACTGCCACTGCCACCTATTGGCATTTGGCAGCCAAATCATAGGCCTACAACCTTCAGAGTTAAAAAAAACAAACTCAACAGTGCAACTGTGGTTTCATTAGTGTTTTGGAGTTGAACCTGTTTTTTAAAAGACCCAACTTGACAGATATTGGGTTTTCATTTATGAGAAAGAGCACTACTAGATAATGTCCACATATGATGATTATCCATAATTTGCAAAATCACAAATTTAAGTCTTAAAACATAACCGTAATAAAATATTTCACCAATAGTACAACAAGAAACTAAAACTGGATCGCATTTGCAGTGTTTTTTAGTTTTTTTTTCTGGTATGTGTCAGGGCACCTCAAGCCTGTCAACCTTGGAGCAAATGCTCTGGCACAAAAAAAAGTTTACTTCTTAGCCATTCAAGAGAGATGGTATAACTTAAGCCCCCTACCTAAAATAACAACAATCATCAAAAGTACCAATTTCTCAAACACTTACATACATACTGCAGCCACTCTAGTTTGTTCCAGAATGCTTCTTTTCAGCAACTGAATGTTCTGAAAATGAAGTCATCTAGCCTCACCAGACCCTACTGTTGCTGATGGACCTCCAGCAGACTCTAGATGGGTTCAGGAAAATGCTCCTGACAAAGAACTTAGAGGAAAACGCAGCAAAAGAAGAAAGGGACTGTCCACAGCAAGCAGCAAATTCCGCTACATCCAATATATGCTGCGATCAGGCTAAGGCCCTCCTTAAAAGTAACAACAAGATGATATCTAAGTACTACTGGTATTGCAAAGAAAAGATGGTTGTTAACATCAACATTCACGTCAACGTGAAGAATGCAAACATCATAGCACTCTGTTCAGGGGCAGATAAAAAGCACCTTTGTCACTAATGCTTACTACAGAATCCGCATACAGAATAGAAAGTCTGCACTAGTGTTATCACGACTAATTCAGCACCTATGAAGACCTAGCCGATAGTGGCTATAAAACACCACACAAAGATATTCGTATAATAAATTACATATTCATTCATTCATTCATGCATCCATTCAGTTAATAGTTTTTTCATCAGTATAGAAAAGAAAGACAGCTTACCTTTCTGCCGGCAGACTTGTCCCTGGCGACTGTTGAAGGCTTGCCAATATGTTGGTGATTGCCACCACCATGCGGATGCTCTACAGGCTACAGATACAACACATAGCTGATGAGTACGATACTCAGTGTCACTTGTCTGAAACTGAACCATGATTAAAAGATTAATGCCATTCAAAACTCTACTGAAGTACAGTACTTACAAAGAATTACTTTTTCAGTTTTTTTCATTACCACGCTGCATTACCATGGAGGATACATTCTACCATACCTAACAGAACTCATTCTACACTTTCTACATACAGTGTATGATTGTAGAAGGACATCTGTGGATAGGGTGAGGCTACATCTGGTTCAGCATTATATCAGCAATAACACTAATGATGTGGAACGACAATCCATTTGAACTGAAGTGCAGTGCCGTTAGTGTGCATTAAATCAATTCTTCAGTTGTGGCTTTCTGATAATGTCTACTGGTAGCAGGCAACACAAAAAAAACTTAAATTTAAAAGTCACTTTCCAAAGCTACAGATTGAATGGTTCATATCAAAAAAATAATGAGTGGTTGTCAGGTTGGTTAGCTCAGCAGCTAATACATGTTCAGAGACACAGCGACTGACCACTGATGCTACTGATCTGTGATCGGCCTTCACTGCCACTTGTGGCTCATCATCGCTAACTCAATCTCACACCACGAGCTAAATGACTGCTAATAACAACCAATGACAATAATAGTTACAAATAAAAACATAATTATGTTGACCCAGAGTCAACATATTATGTCACCATCCCGATGTATACTATTGTCCTAGAAAACATTCACACCAAAGTTGGTTCCTACCATCAAACCTGTTCATTTTTACATGTTATCTCGAAAAAGGTGAAGAGATATAACCAAGGTTACTATTAAGCACTAATAGGAAGTGGCATACAGCCTTTCAGATTACATGAAAATCATTGACCTTGGATGACCCTGAAGGTCAGTACTGCAACAGGAACTGTACAGACTGTAGCACATATTCCCTAACGACAGCGTGACTTTCTTGTCAAGTTAAAAACCCATACGGAATGAACAGAAGTCAAAACCAATAGTATGGCCAGCGAGGCGTGTTAAAGCATATCCAGGAAACTTCATGAAATCAAACTGCTAATGACAGACAGCAGGCCGGATACTGTACAAACAGTGATGTGTTGACTGGCATATACATACATTCATAGCAACTCCTCGGACTTTGGGCCAGCAGTTTCTCTTCGCCTTGTACTTGTGGTAGGCACGGCCGGCTTTCAACACAGGTTTGTCAATGCGGCCGCCACCTGCTACTATACCTGTCAATACGTATGTATTGTACGTATAACTTCACTGCTCTATCACACACTAGTTATCAGGTATACAGCATATAACAGTTCCAGTAGTAGCAGAGCTCTGTAATAGCAGTAATAGTAGTAGTGGTGTGTAGTTTCTTTAAAGAAATGCTAGTATCAGCTTATTTCGTTCCATGACAAATGGTGTGAATGGAGAACCAACACGAATGCAAACTGTCTAAAATAAAAGACGTTAAACATAGTTCAATATGGATAGCAAATACGAGGGTCATCCCAAAAGTTTCCGGCCTCGACACATTAGACAATATTTTTCCAAATCTATATATCAGTGAAACAAACATCCTTTACCAACTCTAATGAGTCGGTTGTGAATACGACGTCATTGTAATTCATGACGTCACAGAGCATTACGTGAAACTCTTTCGGTCTGTAGCTGGATTTTCCAAAGTGAGGCTCCTTGGCATCTGATTTTACGACAGCCCTAACCAATACGTTTATGAATTTCTCATTTGGATCTGTGAATATACTATAGCCTTATCTGTGGTAGCAGCAAATCAAAGCATTTTAGCCAAAATATGACACAATGTCAATATCTGATGGTATCAGAAAATTTTATTAAAAATTTAACTGTTAATTATATTGGTTATGTTAATGAAAGGCCAGTCAGAATTTGTGACTAGTTACATGGACCCCCGATGGGCAGGGGGGCTAGGAGGGGCCCAGGAGCAAGCCCTGTACAATTTCCCCAAATTTTAGCAGTGCAGTCCAGTCCAAAGTCTACAGTTACCCAGCTGGCTGTTCATGACTATGACTTTCTACACCAAGACCACTCTGCATACAGCAACGACCTTACCCCCAGTGACTGTTCTGTTTTGAAATCTAAAATCTGATAATGATGTTGTCCGCTATCCATGATGACAAATGACTCGAGCCTCTTTCGTTGACGCTGGAAATCAGTTCTATTTAATTAACAATCAGCCTGATTCAAATGCTGCTTGTGTTACCGCACCAAATCGTTTCACCTTAATGCTCTATGACGTCATAAATTACAATAATGTCACTTCCACAATCTGCTCACACGAATACGCAAGGTAGGTACCTTTTACTGATATGAAAATAATAAAAAAAAATTTTGTCCTATATATTGAGGCTCACAACTTTTTAAATGTCCATCGTATTCGCATGAAGTCGTAATTGACTCAAAGCTCTTATTTGCGGCTATCGCAAATGTAGGCTATTGTATATTCGTATATGCAAATGAGAAATTCACAAACGTATTTGTTAAAGCTTTCACAAAATCAGATGCCACGGGGCTCCAGTATGGTAAACCTAGCTACAGACTGGAAAATTGTCATGCAACAGTGAGTTTGATTTTATGCTGTTTGCGTTAGCGCTCCAAATTCCTTCGGTTCAGAGCTATATGATGTCATACATTACAATGACTCATCCGCAACTGACTCATTAGAGTTCGCAAAGGATGTACGTTTCACTGATGTATAGATTGCAGAAAATATTATTGTCTAACTTTTGGGATGACCTCGTACTATGGCTTTTGGTTACATGTACAAAATAGGTCACCAAAAATTAGTGTAGTCGAAGGGAAACGTGGGCGGGATGCGGTTCCCCCAAGTATATTGAAAGCAAATGCCATTCCCCCAAATAATATCAGGTCAAATGAGAACAGTACCGTTACCGAGATACAGCGACTTATTGGCCAAAAATCACAAATTTTTCCCACCCACCTCTCATTTAGCACCCTAGTTCGGGGTGACCCCCTTTCGAATTCATGGAAAAGCTTTACGGTTCCTGAAACTAGAGTCTTCCGGGCAGCCAACAGTAAAGATTTGGTAATTCTACCTTGCACCGTTTTTGACTGATCCACCTGTGTGACAGACAGACAGACAGAATTGCGATGGCTAAGACGCGATGAAAGCAGTAGCTGCTTTCGCGCGTAAAAATTGATAAGCACACAATGTGTGCCACACATACATATGCAGCAAATGAGTGTACAAAAACTCTAACATATAAAGGACAATTCAGTAGATCTGTCTTGGTGGCACTTACCGACCATGGCACGATTGGTAGATGGAATTACTTTCTTGGTGCCTGATGGCAGCTTTATGCGTGTCCGGCGTGTCTCAAGGTTGTGTGAGACAACTGTGGCATAGTTGCCGGATGTCCTTGCCAGCCTACCACGATCCCCCGTCTTCTCCTCCAGATTACACACCACCGTGCCCTCAGGCATCATACCAACGGGCAGTACGTTACCAACCTGCAGGGATGCTACAATTACAACAACACACAACTGCCATATGCCATACTGGGTAACAGTGGATGTCTTAAAGCTCTGACAATGTTTTTTTCTGCTGTCACTAGTGCTTGACTGGCTATCTTGCCCATCCATCGCTCTGTTGCACAGCGGCTCCTAACTAAAACAAGAAATTTGAGCAAAGCTCACGAGACGCGCGAAAGCCTATAGCATTTCCTGTTCAGTAGTTATAGTTTTGAAAATCGCATATCACTTGGACTCAGCCCATCGGGACCATAATACACATCGGCCATAGGCGCGTGTGGCGTTGGCGACGGTGGCGCCTCCTTGTGAATGATATAAACTTGCGCAGCCTGATATCGCGAAAAAAATCCGTAAACCCCCTATTTTGGCATTCAAGGTCATCCAAGGTCATTGAATTCGGCGCCAACCAACAGTCAGTATACGATTTCCTATTAGTGATTAATAGTAACCTAGGCCTTATCTCGCACCGTTACTGAGATACGAGTTATTGGCCAAAAATCGCAAATTTTGACCACCCCCCTCTCATTTAGCGACCTCGTTCGGGGTGAGCCCTTTCGAATTTACGAAAAAGCTTTACGGTTCCTGAAACTAGAGTCTTCCAGGCAGCCGATGGTGAAAATTTGGAGATCCTAGCTTGGACCGTTTTTGCCTGATCCACCCGTGTGACAGACAGACGGACGGACAGAATTGCGATGGCTAAGACGCACTGAAAGCATAGCTGCTTTCACGCGTAAAAACACAAGAAAACCAAAAATGGCATAGAAGGTTGCATGTTTCCCCAAGGCAATAGCAAATAAGTGTTTGTGAATTTCCGGTTCAAAACAACAAAGGCCAGAATTAGGGTTGAACAGGTACAGACATGGAGAAGTAAAACAGGTTGGCACTGGTGACAATATCTTCACATTTGATGTTAAGTTCGTTGTATATATTTACCAAAAACTGAGCAAAGCAGCAATTAGCTTTTTTCACAGAAAACAGCAAATTCTGCAATATGCAGTATATACTGTGATTGCACTTGAAAGTAATGGCAAGATGACATTAAGTCATTGAGATGTTGCCAGCTAGTGCTCAGTAGATAACTGTTGACATCAACATTAGTCAGGTCAACGTGAAGTAAGTAAACATCATAGCACTGTGCCACCAACAGCTGATCTGCTATATTTCAAGACAACTGGACATCTATCTAGCTAACTAGTACTACTGTAACCTAACTAATAGCCACAACTAATATCACTCATCATGTAACCAACTAATAATCTGCACTTAACTACCAACACCAAAAATATTCAAATCAAGCCAGTCAATATATGCGTGCTTCACACACATGAAATCTACGAACTGCAATGATCAATTGTTGTCAATTAGCCAATGTATTCAAGCAACATTTCTTCGAGATGTACTTGAAAATATTAAATTACGGTTCGTGAAATGAACAGAAACATAATAAATACCTTTCTTGCCACAGTACAGAAACTGGCCAGTATGCATGCCCTCGGCCGCAATAAACAGCTCAATCCTCTGCTTGTATCTGTATGGGTCACGGAACACAACCTTTGCCAACGGAGCACCACGCCCTGGGTCATGAATCAAATCCTGCAATGCATTGTGTACATCACAATGATCTCTGCATTCAAGTTCAGAAACATGACTTTGGTGGTAGGTTAATGGTTATATGTCTAGCTGGTTTGCCTGTCTGCAGGCACCCATCTAAGTAGTAACCATTTCACAGTGACCTGACTTAAGTCAAACCCAGAACCACTTGATCTAAGTCCAACACCCCAGCATTATACTATCAGTGGCATCAGCCAATGTGGGTGGTCTCCCAGGTACAGCACGGTCAGGCGCAGCCTCCCAGGCACCGTCTAGTACTACACCGTAGGCCTACTCAACACAGCATTATACTACTGACACACAGCAGCATGTTGATGCCAAGTAGTATCATTTCTGCTGTCCACCACCTGTCAATCAGTCAATTAGCCGTGGACAATTACGCTCCCAGTTGAATGGAGGCTCCCATTTACTACTCGGCAACATCGTCCGCAATCCTGGTCACTACGTAAGCTGCAGTCCTGGCTGACCACACTGTTGACTGCTCCCTGGCATGCGGCGTGCATGCTATGCCTTTCATCTTGCCATGCTCAAGTGCTCGCAGGTCGCACACTGGCGGCCGCAGGGCCGTATTGCTGTAATCCATTAACTTGTTCCTGTGCATTTAGAATGGTGGGTAAACTGCGAGGAATCTATTTATAGCCGACCAATCGCATGCCGCCTCGCATGCTCCCTCGCACTATACCCTCCTCGCACCTAGTGCCTCACACTTTACCCAACCCCCACGTCTACGCCAATTCTCACTGTTTTACTGTAATAAATCCCTTTCAACAGAAAAATAACATAGAAACCAACAATGACATATATATATATATAGTCATAAGACGTAAAGGTTTGCAAAAACGCTTTTTGAATCATTAAAATTCAAAGACAGGTTGATAATTTTTCATCCATTTAACTACAAAACCAACCCTGACTACCAAGCATCGAGTTCCGCCTCCCAGTCAAGTCCTTAAGACTCTAGTCTGTCTTGAACACGCTGACAAGAGTTGAGTAGTACTACATACTAAATACCAAGCAAAGAAGCAGTAAGTACCTTAATGACACCTTTGATGTATCCGCGACGCTCGGCATAGTCGACAGCACGAAGCTTCGGCGCGCCCTTCCTGTGTTTAGTGTGAGACTTAAACACTCCACCCGCTCCCTTACGCTGACTCCGAATAACTCGACCCATGGTCGATTCGAGTTATTCTAACCTACAACAGAATCGGGGTGATGGTAAAATGCGCAACTCGCGCCTCGCATTTTACCCTGACCCACAGAATCGCATTAACACAAATTTTAAGACATGAAGAAACTTAGGTCAACATTCAACAACATAAAACGCCGTAGGACAACTTCACACTGACCAGCCCCATAACCTTATGTCAAACGTCAAAAATGATTATTCCATAACATAAGGACAAAATGTACAAAACACACTTAGTTAAGTAACAATAATCGCTCAATAAAGCCAGATCAAATGAGATTAAATACATATAAAAAAAACAACTTCACGAACCATAAACAGTAAAAACCGGAAAGAAATTTAACATAGCCGTAAAATGTGTAAACGATATCAGTAAATAAGCAAATTCGAGAAACACTTTCGAGTCAACGTGACCACCACTAGTGACGAGTGCACGACTCGGTACTATAAGATAATGCTACGTTTCCAAAACAATTTTCATACAGCTTCCTTTACTAGAGATTTTGATAGACCTACATAGAATCGTGATTCGTGACAAGTTTTTACCGAATGTACTTAAGTAACGGTAGAGATAGGCTACCGGTGTAAGTAAGTAAGTAAGTAAGTAAGTAAAATGTTTTACAAATTTATAGCCTATAGCGCATAGTCAAAAAAAATCTCTAATGCGCTTAATACATTTTGTCATCAATATTTCTTACACCAGCCGAGTTATAGCCAATTTTGTCCCAAATTTCGTTGCCATGTCACTTTGCCTGGAACAGATGTGATGTGATGCCTCGCCAGTTGCCACAATCAGATAAGTCACCCGTCTTTGGAAGTGGGATAATAATGTCATTTTTACGCGCGAAAGCAGAATGCTTCGCGCGTCTTTGCCATCGTCTGGGCGTCCGTCCGTCTGTCCGTCCGTCCGTCTGTCACACTCGTGATCTGTATCAAAACGGTGCAAAATAGGATCACGAAATCTTCACTGTGGACTGCCCCCAGGTCTCTAGTTTATCGTGACAAAATTTCGTGCCACTGGGTGCAGGGGTTCCCCTCGAACGAGGGCGTCGAAGAGGGGTACCCCCCTAAAAAGACGTCATTTTGCCGTTATTGGCTCGAATAATGTGAAAACGGTTGCAGATAGGTGCATACATGCTGCTTATCATAACAAG
>Ga0209671_1009464_pt1 | contig 10212 bp, 5 predicted proteins | sample WorMetHERISLAND2_2_FD_187401 | JGI IMG/M metagenome (GOLD analysis project Ga0209671, IMG submission 187401) | Marine gutless worms symbiont microbial communities from Max Planck institute for Marine Microbiology, Germany - Olavius geniculatus... | ecosystem: Host-associated > Annelida >... | reverse complement strand
CGACTTATGGTCAAATTGCGGTCCGCCACAACCCAAGGCCGTCATAACCAAAAATGCAATTTAGGCTATCCCTATTCCTAATCCTATCACAAACCCGGCCTGTTCGGACTGTAGTGTCCCTTCGAACCAGTGATTGTGATCTGTCCCCTTCTGCACGTTTAGTGTAAAACACACGTGTCCGTTTTCCAGGGCCGACGCCAAATCAGTTTGAATTGCCGGGAGAGGGTTCCCTCTCCCCAACTGTTTTCCGAACCCCCCTAGCACACTGTCAAATTATGTCCTGGGGGTCAGCATTATACTATATACATACGATTTACATTACAGTTTTGGTCGGACCTCTGACCGTCGAAAAGTTCAACCCCCAGCTAATTTTTCGCAATTCAAACACTGCGGCAAATATGGGCTACTATAGTATATTCCCGTGTTCCCGGTTGCAGTCTGGCGATGAAAAGAGTCGGAGCGGAACTAATTTGTATTTCTTTTAAACTATTTATTTCACGACATGCCGTGTGTATCGAGCTCTACAGCAACCCATAAAAAGTGACACACTGAATAGTAAGCCTACACATCAGAATTAAAGTAAACAAAAAACCCAGCTGTTGCTAGAGTCACCGGTGGGCCGACCATACCGCCTATAATTTCCGGTCGCGAAAAGAAAGCGATTTCCTATAGGCCCTAGTGACTGTTTATGCAGTCTCGTACACGCTATGACGACGATCGATGCTGTATCGAACACTACAATGAACGGTATTGATACGGTAGTTCGGCGCATATGGGTGATGGCTGCAGGAAGCAACATTGCATTCAAAATTGCGGCCAAACCGCTGCAGATAGAGACATGCATGGTTAATAGAACAGCCAACTATGTTACAAGCACACTGATCGATTTGGAAAAGTGTCAAGGTATTAAGCAGCGTCAAGAATTTTTTAAAATCATGCAACTGGTTGCGGAGAAGTTGTCTTTTGTCTACTGGATTTTTAGCTGACCGCGGCCACTGAGATAACGATCGAGCTATTGGCATGATTGTCGTCCGTCTGTCCGTAACGGATGTACCCTGGCTAAAGGGTAGGTCTTCAAGGAATTTAATTTTTTACACGAATAATTAACCATGTGTCTTAAACTTAGGCGTGCAGAATTTCAGCGATCTGTTAATTGCAAGGGAAACATTTTCAAATTGGGGGTTGAATGGAGGGGGTAGAAAAAAGGTGCGTTTTTCAACGGAAAATTGGCCATCTCTGAAACGGTGAGAGATACGGCCATGGCCATTATTAATCACTAAAAGAAATTAAAGTGTCATACGTCCTGTCACATAAGAAGGAAATCACTGACTTTTTATGACCTAGAAGGCCGTTACGCGCTATTGCGGCTAAACGGTGCGAGATAGGGCCTATAGGTTACAACAGGAAGTGCATCATATGGCATACGCTCTTTCAGATAAAATGAAAATCATCGACCTTGGATGACCTTGAAGGTCACTGATTACCAGTACGGTCGGCTATCTTAGCGACAGCTGGACTTCTTGTTTTTTGAGCCACCCTGTAGTAGAACTAACTTTTGCGGCACCATGCCTATCAAAATATCAAATCAAATGAAATAGGCCTATGCATTTCTGTAGCACATCTGCATGTCTCTAATGCAAATAAGAACTTTTCCCTACAGAAAATTCTTATTATTTCAACACTAATAAAACGACGATTTAGTGATACTAAGTAGACTTAAAGTGAATCTTACGAGATACGATTCACCAGGTGCCAGCACTGTTTGCGCCATCCGTCATTGTACGTAATGATCATTCATAAATGTTGCTGGATTTCTTGCTCCTTGGGTGCAAATTTGCAAAATCTGGGGATGCAGTCTAAGGGTAAAATTTTCAAAATTCGAGGTTGAATGGAGGGGGTAGGGAAAAACGGGAGTTTTTCAAGGGAAAACTGGCCATATCTCAGAAATGGTAATTTTAATTAATTGATAAGACCGTGAGCAATAAGAAGTACGTCGCATACCGGTAAAGCCCTTTCACATGACACGAAAATTATTTGAGGCCTTCCGACACCCGCGTACGGTCGGCCCTAGATCCTAAAAAACTAAAATTGGACTTCTGAGAATTTTAGGTTTTTTAAAACTTAAAAACCTAGGTTTTTCGGACCAGTTTTCCAGCACTAGGACAGACAAACGGACGGACGCCTCGACGATAGCTATAGCACTACATGCTGTCGCGAGCAAAGATGATTGATGAAGTTCAACATGACAGACATGCACACGAACTCGAACTTGTACCGTGTGAACGCAGCCTAAAGCATTACCCGGTCAGTTTGGTGGCTTGACCTAAATTTGGGAGATGTTATCAATAACATGACGTCACTGACAGCCAATCAGCGTGGCCGCTGGCTCGGCCAGCTAGCAGGTGCCCGTTGCGTGCTGACGTCAATCACAGGCCGTAGACCCGCCTGTATTCTCAGACGTAAATATTGTTGCCACTGCGATGTCGGTGCTGCGTTTGGCGTGGATTTGCCGGCGTTGTCAGTAAATTAGTCTAGTTCGCAGTCGTAGTTGTAGCTTCTAGATAGTTAGCCGTTTGTAGTCAGAATGAAAATGGATGGCCAAAGTCTGAATGCTTCTGGGAGCGGCGTTGACGACGAGCGCCACGATCCGGGGTCAGTAAGGGCGTTTCATTCTCAGCTCTACACTGACAGCACAGCATAGCTGGCCGGTCGGCCGATCTGTAGCGCTGCGATGCCACGAGTGCACTACAGACTACAGTCCGGATCCAACGAGCCAGATATAGTTCCACATCTGGATCTAGTTCAAAGAGATCCGTGCTAAAGAGCCGCGCCTGAGTCTGCCGGCCATTGCACTCGATCAACTCAATTGAAGGATAGCACGAAAAATTTTACCAGTATTAGTAACTGGACATTTACGTGTTAGTGACAGACTAAATTTAACCATGGTTCACATTGGCTGTAGTTCAGACTTGGTGGTATGATGTCTGTGGTGCACAATCACTTCGAGTCACACATTTTTGCTGTTTGTGTTTATGAAATATTACTGAAAATTGATCAGTACACTTTCTCCGGAAAAAGTAACTCCATAGATAATGTACAATAAAAGTGTCAGATTCGAATCAATCAGAACAAAATTTCATACTCTTGATCCCCAGTAAATTGTTGAATCAACCACCAAATTTTGCTGAATAATATTGTTTTTTAGCGAAGTTATTAATTTTTAAATATCGATGACATGGTATTATAGTTTTCAATATGGCTCTCAGTGAGAGTGCTATAGTTATAGCTGTTAGCATTAGGAATAGGAAAGAATGGATTTTATTTAATCAGTTTAATTGATGGATTCATGACAGTGTGTTTAAATTACTTTTTTTGTAAAATTTGACTTTCAGACACATTCATTGTCACTAGCGCTTTCTAGGTATTATGATGACGTTGATTAATGATATTTGCTCCCTCTGCAGCATGAGTTGCTGTTGTCTGCTGGCTCTGCTGAATGCTTATCTAATCTGATGTGCCATGTCTAGTGTTATCAGTAAAATTTGTAATAGATTTGGGTGGTCGTGCATACCATAGCTCTTTATGCATAACCCGTCGCAGAGCTACGGAGTGCCACCTGCCATATGGCATCACACAGCTTGATAGGTGAATGCACTCTGCATTAACCCCAGCCAGACAGACTGGTATTCGATTTACCTACCCCAAAGGAATGGAAGGTTGAGTTGGCCTTGGTGTTGGTTATATACATAGATGGTTTACCTGTCTGCAGACAGTCACCCATTCAAGTACTAACCACATGACCAGGAGTCAAACCCATGACCTCAATCGCTATTCTACTATTACACTTCTAAGCCACCAAGATTTACTTACAGTTAGATATCCTATGCTCTTATTGAAAAAAATAACTGCACTGATGCAGCTGTTTTTATGTTAAAAGTGTGTTGAAGATTGTCATAACTAGTTTGAGTGATGTGTGGTTTTGTAGGAAAATGTTTGTTGGTGGATTGAGTTGGCAGACAACGTCAGGTAATGCACAGCTGCTATTTCAATAGGCCTGCATCGTTTGATGCTGTTAACTGCCATGAAGTTTAGGAGCTGTTGGTTGGCAGGCAGGAAGGGCAGAAAGCCCAGCTGTCACTAGGGAAGAAGCGCTACAGCCTATACAGTTTCTGTTGCAGCATTGGACTTTAGTGTCATCCAAAGTCGATGATTTTTATCTCATCTGAAAGGGCGTGCCACTTCCTATTAGTGATCAATAGTAATCTTTGTCTTATCTCTGACCGTTTCTGTTATATGGCCATTTTTCCATTGAAAAACACACATTTTTGCTACCCCCTCCATTTAACCTTAAATTTGAAAATGTTTTCCTTGCACTGCATCCCCCAAATTCTGTCTGCAGAGAGCGTCAACACAGGGCTAATTTATCGTGCAAAAGTTTTCCCCTAAGACCTAAGGCTTAGCCACAATACATTTGTTATGGACAGATGGATGGACGGACAGACAGACATACAACAACCATACCGTAGACGTCTACAGCATAGCTGTAGTACATCAAAAACCTTTCTGCAGCAATCCCAGAGGTTCTGTATTGGGGACAAACGTTTGCTTCTGGGTGCTAGCCTAGCCTGAATTAGTTTCAGAAAGTGGCTGGTTAAACTAAAGTGAATGTGTGCAAACTGTAATGTTTTGTATTAATGTCAGTATAGTAAAAGAATGAAATTTAACTCTTGGGTCTGATCTTGTTGCTCGTTGGCTAACAATCGAGGCATGTGTTTGCTGTGCAGAAGGGCTTCGTGAGCATTTCAGTAAATATGGTGAACTTACAGAATGTATGGTGATGAAAGATCCGGTCACGAAAAGATCTCGGTAATGCCTTCTAAACTACTACCTGCTTTTGGTTCACAGTACATTATGCTTGTTCTTACTTTGCATTTGTGTTGACTCGTTTTGACTTGTTAATTATGACATACCCCTGTCCCCTTGTTTGAATTTATACACACTGCTTAGCAACTAAGATAGAGATTGACTGGTTTCTGTTGCTGGCTGATTGTATGGTTTTAACAAGTGTGTTAGCATTTATTAGGTTTTATACACAAGTAAGATGCAGTGCTTGATGTCGACAGATGCTTCTTTTATTCAACGCAGTTTTAGCTAAACTAACTTTGGTGCAATCTCTTGCTCTGTAGCAATGCTTGTCTGTGTAGAATATTCACAATGTAGTCCATGTCGTGCATTTGTCGTTTGTCTGCCATTGTAGAGGCTTTGGATTTGTCATCTACAAGGACCCCACGGCTGTTGACAAGGTTTTGTCCGGCGGACCCCACCAGCTGGACTCCAAAATTGTGTGTCATTTTTCAGTGCTTCCTTTCTTTTGTAGTGCATTGGAATTCCCACTGCCAGAGATTGTAATAAGGCTGCCACATAGTATAAGGTGTAAGCAAGGATATGCTGTGCATGAAATAATAAAATTGTCATTCAGATTGTCGTCATCAGAAATTGTTTTAAAGTAACTTGAATAACACCTTTTTGTCAACTTACGTTTCTGTGCAATGTCTTTGTCTAGGCTGTAACGTCTGAGCCATTGACGGTCATGTAGCGTTTGTCATGGCATTGGAACCATCTACGTTTCGTCAGCAGCAGCGTCATGGGTTAAAAAGCAATCAGGGCAGGAATTTGCAATTTTCCAACATACGCTACAAATTTCCAACAGAAGAGATCACGGATGCTCAAAATTTCAATCCTCCTCCCCCTAAATTTTCTCAAAATGTTTTTTGCACTTGTGGATGAACGCTTTCAGTTTCAGACAAGAAGATTTTCTTCACTTTTTCGACCACTCGACAGAATTTTTTTTGGGTGGGGGGGGCAGCTCCCCCATTTTTCCTTTGTCCCCTGGCCACCACACTACTGTTCTTCAGTAATCAGATTTCTGCGGCTAGCAAATAGCACACACAGTGCCGTATGTGACTATGTGTTGTCTTTGCTGTGGTAGTGTTAATTACTGCTTTGTTGGTAACTAGCATCACTCTGGGCTATTCATTCTGGATGATTGCATTCTGCTGTTTTCTGTCCAGGTTGACCCTAAAGTCGCGTTCCCCAGGCAGTCAAATTTGGCTTCTTCTCAGCCAAAGGTAAAAATTTTCCACCTGGAATTCTTGTTGATAAACAGGATGGACTTCTACTGCCTTTAAACCACAGTTAAAGTGCTTTTTTCAAGCTTTTCGCTACGCTATTTGGAAATATTGTATTGCATTGCTTTAACAATTTCCAAGCCGACCAAGGTGACTTTGTGCACTTAAATATGTTGACTTTTTTCATTGTTTTTTTGTATCTGACGTTGAGTGAGTTCGAACAGACTTTCAGCCGAGGTCATTTTAAGTTGGCTCATGTTTGTAATGGTCTCTCTGTATTATTACAGTTATTAGGAACCAGTCAGTAAGTAAGTAAAACGTAAATTTATGTAGTGCATTGCGTTAAAAAAAACGTTTAATGCGTAGAAATTTGCATTGTTTAAGGCGTCACTGATCGGTAAAGATCATGAACTGACTTGCCTGAGCCGATATTAATGTCGCGGTGCTGTGCAAACCTGTCAGATGGTGACGCGCACCAAGAAGATGTTCGTCGGAGGTCTGTCAGCGTCTACGACCATCGAAGACGTGAAAGCTTACTTCGAGTCTTACGGCAAGGTAACGTAACGTAACGTAAAGCAGGCCTGGCCCGTGGAGAGCCACAGCGGGCCCGTTGAAACATTCTCGTAGCGCCTTTCTGGGAAGAAAATTTTTAATTTTTTTTTTAAATTGGCGCATTCTGGTGTATTTTTGAGCGACGGGGGCCTCCAAACGTCGTGGGGCCCGCGGTAACTTACCCTCCTTCTAACCTTCTTTCTCGTTGGTTCAGTTTAGTTAAGTTCATTTCAGTGGCGTAGCCAAGATCTGGATGTAGAGAGGGGGCATTTGAGGGGTGGAGCGTGCGGAAGGGTGTCACCTCCCCACCGGGAGAAACGTCTTAGTTTTTCTTTTATTACGAGGGGCGTAGATTTGCACTTAATCAACCAGTGAATCAGAAAATAACCATATGCACAGATTACCATTGGTTTACACGCTTAGAGATAAAACCTGACTAAAGGTGCACAGAAAACTGACTGCAAAAAATGAGGCAATAACAAGAACTAAGAACGTTTACGGAGGCAGTTCTAAGGATGTAGCGTTGGGGATTCCTACTGGTGCCTGCATAGTACTGAAGAAGCTGTTATGCAATACCAGATATAGGTTTTAGATTCTCAGCAACAAAGCAGTTGAAATTATTCAAACTAACTGTGTGTGTTTTAGCTCGTATGCTCGTGGATTTTCACCGCCTTTTGCTTTTGCTGCATTATGGTATAGTAGTTCGTGAAGGAGCTTATATGCCAGTAAAGGGTTAAAGTTTCTCGGCGAGCTGACCTTTGAAAAATTCTCTTGACATGTTTTTGCGGCAGCACGGCACGCTCGAGTCGACTCGTCCTAATCTGGGTATTTATGTGACTGACGTCGTCTTTCGTCCTGTGCATTGGTCACCATCTGCTGCCCGGCCCGCGATACATTGGTACACTTTGAGGGTTCGGGGGGGAGCGGGTAGGGGAAGGGGAGGTGTTGCTGCTGATTTAAGATTGTATTTTCGTTGCGTTGATGAAGTGGATTATGGCTGAGCGCGGTTGCTTGGTTCAACGTTACACGCCTCTCTCCTCTCGTCTCGGTCTCGTGTCTCGTCTGATAGAATTTGCGTGCGTGTCGTTCGTCCGTCCGTCCGTCTCGGTCTACATGACATGCTGGTGCGGGGATACGGCTTTGAGACATCCTCCGTGAGAGTTTGGGTGAGATAATGACGTCTGGGTAGGATTTATGAGATGTCGGTTTTGAGACTGGTATATATAGCCGACCGACGGCGACTGCTGTGAGAGAGCGTTCCGTATACCAATCAAGAGTTCGTCGGTTCTTGGCCGTCTCTGTCTGTCTATAGCGCATGTATTGTGGCTGAACCGTACGTCATAAGGGGTCGGCGATGATGGTACCGGTTTGACTGCAATTTTGAACGCAAAGTTCCTGCATGCAGACATCACCCACGTGCATCGAATTACCGTATCGTATATTAGCTTTGATTGTAGCGTTCGATGTAGCAACGTCACCAATCACCATAGACTGTAGTCACACTTGGAAATCGCTTTCCGCGACCGGAAGTCGGACACTAGCCTTCGGAAATAGGGTCCGTCTATTTTAGCGACAGCTGGGCTTCTTGTTGAGTTAGGTGCAAGCCTGACAGAGTGCATAACGGAGTCTTTTATAGAGTGTAGACAAGGCAGCATGAGCATAATATGAAGCAACTATATTAACGACATAATTCTGATATTGAATTCTTCGCTGGTAAAGGCATATATGGATTTTCCGGGAACGTAAGCTGTAAACGGTTTTGTTGCTGTTGTACCGCGTGTTTGGTACAGAGATTAGTGCCTATGACGTCACAGGCGTTTTTATAGCTATTCCATCCCTTTACTCCAGCATTTCATTATTGCAGTGTCCATGACGCGCGGCGACTCTACGTCGGAGTAGGGTCGCGCGGCCGGAATGGCTTGTGCCCCATTATAGGATCGCCCTTCAAAAAAGTTTCCCCCGGGCTGACAATTTACCGGTAAAAATCCCCGGGCGGGGCGAATTTTTACAGGTAAATTGTCGGCCGGGGGAGACTTTTCTGGAGGCGGCGATTCTATAATGGTGAGACTTTTTATGTGACCGGCGATATTTTCATAAGGAGGAAACATACCAATTTCGTGATTATCTCTCCCCGGGCGGATTTTTTGTGGGGAGACATTTTAGTGCGTCAACGGCCGTGCAATTGTACGGAACTGGACATGACTGATAACGGTGTCAGGCTCTGGGTCGACACAATTGATTGGTGTCACCGCTTCACGGAGACAGAGACAGACAGCTGGAGGCAGAGGGGAGGGATGAAGATGGGGAAGAAAGACACGCAGATGCTGCTGCTGCTGCTGGTGGTTGCCTTGGCGACGTCACGGACGACAGCTTTGAATGCGTCCAGTCCAGTGCAGAGCTATTGACTTGTGGCTGGATGTATACTGATATAGGGTTCATTGTAATGCTACTGTGGTTGCTGCGGGCACTGCAGTAGTAACTATCACAGAGACATTAGCCGGACGTACTAAGGGCCTATACATATACTAATATCTGTTTGTGGCTATAAATGGCTATGTTTATTAAGCAGAAATTGTATAGGGCAGACAGACCGGTCGTCTGTCGTCTGGTATAGTGGCAGTATAAGGATGTTATGAAATACAACGTAGCAATCGTGCGTTGGGCGTCTGATTTCGTACACACAGACGACGGTGTTGACAAAGAATCGCAGCTGCCGAGCTAGTATACGTCGTGTGTTTCGATCACCGCCTTCAGTCGTCTGTCTGGCGCCTAATTGCATGGTTTGCATGGTATTGGCTTGAGACGCAGGAAACATGAACACAATCGTGCGTTGGGTGCATTGCAGTCACAGTCTGCATGTCATCTGGTACGTCATGGTCGACCCCCGTATAGAGAGCTAGACCAGGTGTGCGCTTTTTCGGTATCGAAATGACAGGCCGTATGTGGTGATATTACTGAACCCCGTTTACACGATCAAGCAAACATCGAGCTGGCTCGTCCAGCTAACTAGAGCCAGCTCGTCGAGCTAGCTTCATCGTGTAAACAGGGTATAACTTTTTATACTGGTGCACGTCCATTTTGTCTTAATCTACATTGTGTTTATTGCACATCATCCTAAGGCGGAATCTCTCCAGCGCAATTGATTTCGCCTATAGCTACCCATTTCTCCGTAGCGTCGTGTGTGGTCTGTTTGTCACGCGCGTGCGCCTTGCTTAAACCGCTTCGATGGATTTGCATGCAGTTTGATTTACGGAGTCGAATGACACATAGTGTTAGATGATTATGGAGAGGGGACGTACTTGTGATCAGCGATTTCGTGTTTCACTAGATTACATTGGTCACTTGTTATTATTACTGTTGTTTGTTGTTGTTGTTATGGTGGTGCTGCATTTTGCAGTGAATATGTAAGCTAACAAGAAATTTGAGCAAAGCTCACGAGACGCGCGAAAGCCTATAGCATTTCCAGTTCAGTAGTTATAGTTTCGAAAATCGCATATCACTTGGACTCGGCCCATCGGGACCATAATACACA
>Ga0209671_1009463_pt1 | contig 10212 bp, 3 predicted proteins | sample WorMetHERISLAND2_2_FD_187401 | JGI IMG/M metagenome (GOLD analysis project Ga0209671, IMG submission 187401) | Marine gutless worms symbiont microbial communities from Max Planck institute for Marine Microbiology, Germany - Olavius geniculatus... | ecosystem: Host-associated > Annelida >... | reverse complement strand
ACTTGGATCTGAGGCCCCCAAATGAATAATTCTGCGTAACTCCCTGACACGAAACATTAATGATAAGCCTATATGACGTTGTACAAAGCTGCATATCTGTGGCGACAGAAAGTATTATAGACAGACAGATAAGAATTTTGTTCTCCCTTATATATGCGCTATGTTCACTACGTGCTGATGTTGCATAAGTAAAATCATCATGGTTAACGCACTGAAAACGCGCGGTCAATCGTTTGTCTAGCCTATACATACAGTATGCATCTTGGATTCTTGGCGTATGACGTTTCGAAAAGTAAGTAAGTAAGTAACTAAGTAAAACGTGAATTTATGTAGCGCATCACGTTTAATTAACCTCTTATGAGCTAAGCAGCTGTATTGAAATTACCAGTGCCAAAGACGGATGTTACACTGTGACCGTATAAAAATGCTGAAATTTTCAAGGACCTGAAAGGTGACTTACTCAACATTTCGCTCATGGACCGTTAAATGGCGTCTGTCTATACATAAACCGACGGCCATGTATGCGCGTACCTCGCAGACGCAAGCGACTTGTTCCTGCGTGAAACCGAACGATGACGTCACGCCGTTGGACTGCGTGACGTCACAGGGCGATGACGTGGACGCAGCGTCATAGAATGACGTCATGGCCAGGCCTGCTGCTGGACCGTCTAGCACCGCAGACTGCTGGCCGAGGGCACAGGAGGATTTGAAGCCTTCGTCAACCATTACGTCATTACCGCCGTTGACGCCGCTGCCATCGAAATGCACTGCACGTTATCATAAAAAACCACACAAGTCACTATACACAGAGATAACTTAAAAGTAAAAAATACACAGGCAAAGGTCACGTATATCCCTACTAGTTAGTAGTTAACCGAGTCAAAGTCGTGACCATGTCTCGTAAAGCCCAAATCGCATTACGCCGACTTTCACCGAAACTTCCTCGCGGGGAGTCGCCGACACAAACCATCTCGACATGTCGAGATGTTTGCAAATTAGACTTGGTAAATCATTCCCGCAAAACATAAACTGCTAACTTTTTTTCGGAATACAGTTAGAAATGTAAGTTTAGCTTGCAAATCACAAATACAACACATTTCGCAGAAAAAAATAGAGTACCTAAATTAACACTTACACGTAGTAGATTTTCTCAGACTTCTCCAGTGTTTTTAACTTTCTCGCAAAGTTTGTCAATTAAATAACACCCGAATTTGTTTGCAATATTTCATTATGTAACTAGAAAGCAATCATAGCTCGCAGGTACCTTCGCCAAAGCAATGCTATTCGCTAGGTGACGTCACCACCTTCAGTTTTGCAGCGGTTCCGCTTATGCCCCCTTTAACGCAATGATAACAAAAATTTCAAAGTGATCCAGAATCCATGATTCCTGCCGGATCACCCCCAAAATTTAACCACTTGTAGCTTATGCTATGCCCGACGTTCCCTCAAGATTTCAGAAAGATCCGTCTATAACTTTTTGAGTTATCTTGCTCACACACACACAGACAAACAGACAAACAAAGTCTGGCAAAAACATAACCTCCTTGGCGGAGGTAATGAAATAAATATTCAACTTCAGCATTTTGAAGAACTTTGCCGTTTGTAGTTAGAACGTTTAGCTATAGTCAATATGGAAATAATATATTTGGCAAGATTCTGTCTTCGAGCAACTGCAATATGTGCCATGTCGTCTGACAGAATGACGTAGTACTGGTCTAGATGTATTTACATCGCTCAAGTCAAGTGCAGTTAGCGGCTTCTGACGATGAGCGGAGATAAGTGTGACGTCTGAAAGTCAAACAACATCACGTCCAATTGACAGGAGATTGTTTAGTGCATCACGCCATTATCAACATCACACGAACTGATTGGACAGATGCCCCGACGAGCAACGTTAACAACCAGACGCGTTTTACTAACTGAAAGAAAACGAAGACGAAAATTGTCCGCTTTTGTTTCACGACATTGTTACCACATCCAGCCCGTGGCGTAGACAAGGGGGGGGGGCGCAAAGGGACAGGCCCCAATTCTCCAGATAAAACATAAGCATACGTTTGAACTGCACAAAATTTGCCAATTTGGTCAGTTTATTCTCCGAAAAGCAATTAAAATTGTTGAGACCAGATCGCATCTTTTAAAGCTAAAATGCACCAAATTCGATTTCGGTGCTCCTCTCTAGACCCTGCTGAGGGAGCTCACATCGCTCCCCTAGATCACCAAGCTGGACTTTAAGGAGCCCTACTTCTAAGGAAAAAGAGAGCAGGGCAAAAAAAGAGAAAGGACAAAAAGGGGCACAGAAAAAAGGAAAGAAAAAAACGAGCCCCCAATTGACATTTCTGGCTACGCCACTCCCTCCAGATTGAAGAAAAACGAGGACTAAATAAGAAAAAATCGCGCCACAGACAAGCAAAACAAAAGACTTCTGCGACGGAAGTCGACTTAACAATTTGTTAAAAGGCAGTTTAAGCGAAAAAAGTTGAAACAGTCGTGACACTGCTGCAGGGCACAGCATCATTGCATCTCTCATGCCTATTAGCAAAACCATTTCATATGCACGTCACACTCACACATCGCTTATAAAAACTCTACGTCAGGTTTGCTAACTGGCAATGAATCAAATTTAACACTGTGAAGACGTTCCGTAAAATTAAAATTAAACTGAATAAAACTAACGTCAAAATCAAAATCATTTTCTTAAGAGCTGTCTATACAAAGACTTAACTTCTATTTTGAGAACGAAAATATTTTCACTAATACCAGCAGCGTCCAGCTGGCAATCTTGCGAGATATTTTGCTATCTGATACATTCGGCGGGCGGACGAATGCCCGCACGGCGCGGCCAGTCTACGGTCGAAGACCGACCATCGACCGTCACCGTGCGATGCCGCGGCGGCCCCACCTGACGGGCAGATAACGACGACCACGACCGGGTAAACAAACAGAACGTAACGTAACGCGGTCGAGTTACGACATCGGCAGCAGCAGTACCGGCCCTGCCGGGGGTATTGTGACGATTTCTACACTTTTTCATGTCTAAAGTGTAACGTTCAATGTACGGGTTAGGGTGGGAGGCTTTTTCAGTGCAGACTTTAGTGCTATATCCGTCCCATCACTTTGTGACATTACTTACTGGCTTTTCATTTACAGCTTTATGAAAGGATTTCTTAACATATAACAACCAAAATCAGCAGTATTTCTTGCCAGTGAAAAACCTACCTTTATGCATATTAGTTACCGCACGTGTTCCGTTTTCTCCAGCAGCGGCTACCTACTCTCTCTCCCGCTATGTTCATAAATCGTCAATCGGGACATTAAAGGCAGCCTAAAATGAGGGTCAACAACCGTCACACAATCGTAGTGGGATACCTGGGAGGCAAAATGGACAGACAATCCTGACGGACACGCCCGAACGGGTTTCAATAATATAGCGCTTGAACGACTACGACGTCGACAAAATGACTATGTATACTGCCGGCAGCTTACGTCAAATTGATCAACTCCTCTAGTATATAACATTACGCGTCACGTTTAACCCATCGCAGCATGTTCAGGGTCACCAATAATGGAAAAACTTCTCATTATTTGCACCACGTCTCCCGTAAATTTCGCTAAAGCAACTCTCGTGGTTCAACAGATACAATGCTTTAATTTCACTTTGCCTGTCAAATTAAGATTAAGTCGCGTCCTTGCAGAAATTAACGAGAAACAAATCTCATACCGCGATACCGCACTGTCTGAAGCGGTATAAGATCGTACTGCGTACTTGCTTATCCCTTCCACCAGTGCGGTATCTATATACTCACAATTCGGTGTGCGTCGCGGGTGTGCTATACTCAAACTCAATCAAGTAACGTTCATAAGCGGCACCAGAGCAAGCAGTGACAGACTGACAGTAGAACGGCAGGTGTATTGAAAGGGCAGCGTCAGCGTCTGTATCTTCTCTCAACAGTTCATCTCAGCTCATCAGCAGTACGCAATTAATAGTCATTAGTTGTCACTCGGCCGGCCGGCCTCTCACACGTATACAGTGTATATACACAGACCGGACCGGCCAGTGTGGGCGGGGGGAGGGAAATGATGAAGATGGAGTTAGGATGAGCCAGGGGCGGTGACACGCTGCAGCTGCTGACGTCTTGTCCACAGATACAGACGCTGACAGTCAGGGTGATAGGAACGTGTCACTACTAGCCGAAAGGTCCGGACGGACAACCTCTATGATAAAACCCCCTCCGTTATTTCCCCACCTCACAAAACACGATACAATAGGTTTATAACGCTATCAGATAGGCGCGAAAAGTTTCCATACGCCGTAGCGTCCGTATTATGAAAAAGATGATTTTCAAAAAAGCGTTTCAAAAGGGAAAATAGAAAGAGTCGGATCTCTCAGAGAGCCAGGCACTGTATATTCCAGAGTCAAGTCCAAAGAGTAAAGAAAAAGTAGCACGCGGCACTAGTTGAGCAGTGCAGTTGACAGTTCTCTAGCCTTTTGCTGAGCCAGTTCACTCAGCAAAAACTTGGGGTCTAAGTACATAATTTAGCCAAAAAGGAAAGTCGCCAATTATGCTCAGTCGAACAACACTCCTTTGAATAACTTCGAACGATCTAGTAAAAGCAGCCAATACAAATGCAATTGCTACAGAAAATTAAAATACACGTTCGCGGGACATCAAACAAGACTCCCATTAACAAAAGCCCTGATGAAAAGAAATGTGCATAATGTTTTCAAAACAACACGTTTCGCCAGAAAAGGGAATTCTGTCGTGGAGGAGGTTGTGTGAGACACTCCTATCCGATAAGAACGTGTCACTATGCGATGACGCGGTGTTACTGCACTGAGCGCAGAATACACAGGGTCGTCCCATTATACCACTCCCGACATCATCTTACTGTCACCATAGGCCTATCCCAGAGCCACCACGCCCCCTAGAGCTCTAGAGCAGAGCGACACCCCGAGTGAAATGACAGAATGAAAACCCGACGAAACTAACCCCCTGTCTATAGATTAGTTGCGATAAGAGATACCGCGGCAATGACATCTTATAGCGACCTGCTTCATTATCGGAATAATCTTATACGCATTTGTTTGTCAATATCTTATGACAAATGTGTCGAATAACACGTTCCCTCCCCCGCTCGACACGCGTCATTAAAATCATGATGAAATGTCATTGCGATTTCGGCGAGCGACGAATTCAAACTGATCTCGTCAATATCTGTCAAAACTTTAGACATGCGAGCTGATATTAATTCGTTCATCGGGCCAATTTGCAAGACGACGCTATACTGTTATTACTTTTTCGTAACTTAACCGTCTTCCGTAATTTCTCCCGCCTATATGCTGACTGCGTGGCTGAATTGATTATCATGAGATTCGTTTAAGATAAATAAGCCTACATCTCAGAAATCTTACGACATGTTCGGAAACGATTATCGATTTTATAGCGATACTATGCATACTTTTCTATGAGTCTAATATTCACAATATTTGCTTTATCTTCTGGCATTAGGGCCTATATATCTTTCATCTGCGCAGATATGCAGAAATCGTACTATATACGCAGAACTCGCCAATCTGTGCAGATATTAATATCGTTACTCAATGCGTCAATATTTTGAATCATTCAGCAACATTCGACACATTTTTGCAGCAAATCATAAAACCCGAAACTGCTGGTCGCACGATTAAAGTCCGCTCGAGTTTGTTGCATCCTGATCAGCGAACTCACAAAACTCGTCGCAATAAATCAGCCGCTAAGTCAATGAATTCGACAAGCTGCGGCGTCGTACCATACTGCACACCGCTCAGCGATAATTACACGTACGTAGGTCTATTTTATAGCCGTCGGGCCGAAACCATTCCATTCGGACCCGCAAGTGCATTCATGGTCGAGCTGCCTCGCGTCACCGTGGTCGCAGGCAGTCAAGGCATATGCCACGCTAATCAAAAACATGCCGCAATGTTGGTAATCAAATTCCGACGGCACGACGACATCGGCGGCCATTTGCCAGGCTGGCCTGCCCTTGCCGTCTGAAACCCTCCATCAGCTGTGTTCCCAGAGCGGCCGGTCGGCGACGTTAATTGAAAATGACGCGAGATCAACACCGGCACGCCCTCGTGGGAGGGAGAGAGTGTTGGAGCTGCAGCGGAGAGACGAGCGACGTTCAACAGATGGACTTTGAGGCACCTGATTGACATGCAAAATTAAACAATAACATTAGCAGCAGCGGCAACTGTTTTTAAGTCTAATTCTATCGCTATGTGGCTTCTTGTGGACGGGGTGACACACGCGATCAATTTTTTTACACGCGACAGCATGTGCATGCTATAGCGCGTATTAGCCATGGCAATTCTGTATGTGCGTCCGTTTGTCACACTGGTAGATTATTCAAAAACGGCACAAACTAGGATCACCAAATTTTCATTTCGGCTGCATGGAAGACTTAGTTTCAGGATACGTAAAGCTGTTCCATAAATTCAAAAAAAGTCATCCCAAGCGAGGGCGCTACATGAGAAAGGGTGGAAAAAATTTGCGATTTGCAGACAATAAGTCGCTTTATCTCAGAAACGGTGCTAGATAAAGCTAAGGTTACTATTAATCACTATTAGTCACACGCTTTTGATTGGCATCGAAAGCAATCACCTTGAACACCAAAGTAGAAATTTAATTGATTTTGTTTGCGAGACACAATTTAAGAGCGAATTGCGCCGAAAGCACTAGAGACAGACAAAGCTAATTCACTTTAAGACATTTTTTGGCAAATTTCAGGGCAAGGAAAGTCTATCTGTGCGCTGTAGGCCTATATTACGCCTATATAACGGAGTCACCAAACGCAGGAGCTGCAAAAATCGACCACCTGCTAATCTTTGTCCCAAAATTTGCTAAAATGCCCCAAAATGACCTAAATTGGCATCTGCACCAGCTCTCGCTACTTCGAACCGAAATTTTGTTTGAAAACGCCAGAAAGATATCTGTAAATTAGCGCGGTTGTGTCCAAACCCTCGCCGGCTAAAAAAATCTAAAAAAAATATGAGCTTGTTTGATATTGGTCTGTGATATGTGATATGTGATATTTTCTACCTCTTCCTGCATCTACTGCAGCGGGGAATATCATCACCAGCAGTTTCCTCTAGCAATTTGTCATTTTCAGCGACTCGAGTTTATTCCAAGTTTTTTACCACTGCAGCGTGTTCCAATATAAAACAAATAAGTATGTAACATGAACGATCACATATAACTGCTCAATTTATACATAGACTAGAAGGTCGAGACTTGGACCATTAAAATCAACGTTCAATGCTGAAAATATCACACGCAGCTTGTCCTTATCTATCTCTGGTGATCTCGGCGCAATTCGCTCTTAAAATGAGGCTCGCAGCCCAAAATCGCCAGAAAAATTTACATAAACCTCTATTTTGGTGTTCAAGGTCATCCAAGGTCATTGCTCTTGATGCATGTTAAAAGTCCGTGTACGTACGACTTCTTATTAGTGATTAATAGTAACCTGGGCTCTACCTCGCACCATTTCTGAGATACAACGACTTATTGGCTAAAAATCGCAAATTTTGCCCACCCCCTCTCATTTAGCGCCCTTGTTCAGGATGACCCCCTTCGAATTTATGGAAAAGCTTTACGGATCCTGAAACTAAAGTCTTCTAGGCAGCCAACAGTAAAAATTTGGTGATTCTAGCTTGCACCGTTTTGACTGATTCACCAGTGTGACGGACGGACAGACGGACAGACAAAATTGCGATGGCTAAGACGCGCTATAGCAGTACCTGCTTTCGCGCGTAAAAACACTTCCATCCAGTCCCATCGTCAGATTCAGCGGACCTCTTGCGAACATTGTGCGCTCTATAAATGTACTTACTTACTAAAAGAGGAGTTGTTACTGTCGGTTACGGAGAGCAAAGATTTAACGGCAAATAAATAACGGCGTGGCAGCTGTAAATGGTTGAAAGTGCATGGTTCTGTAGGGCGTATAAGTGAGTGGACAGCCAGACAGCCCGTGTCCGTGCACGGTCGTCAGTCATCGGTCATCAAACAGTTCAGTGTGTAGGCCTAGGCTATGTCCTGGTGTGCGTCTGTGGATAACATCAAGTGGAACTGATGATGACGACGATTGCTTTCCAATGCACGACTCTGCAAGTCCACGACGGGGTACTACGACGATCCATGCACTGCAGCCTAGCCTAGCTTACGAACTAATGCCGCCTTGCGCGAAATGGGCAAAAACGAAAAATAATGTTTATGACTTGTAATAAACGTGGCCAGTGAGTCCTAACGCTGTCTGCGCATGCATTGCACAGGCCTAAGCTTATACTGAGTTTACTTTGCTCCATTTCTAGTCATTTGTTGGGCGCAAGAATTGACCACCACCAATAAAACAGCACTCGTGGATGCATTTACTCTCCAGTTCTCCCGTCTCTCCTGCGCACGAATCGTTCCATAATCTTCTGCCGTCTGCAGTCGGTTGTCGGTCGTTTTATGTCGTGCGATGGCCGCGCCCGTACATGTCGCCTGGTCCGGCCTGGCTGCTGCAGCTGACCTCGAGGTCACTGACTGATGGCGTGTGGAAGGTGGTACTTGGTCCAAACAATCATGCCGAGGACACACACACACACACATACCGGCCGCAGAACGATCCATGTTTGCTGTCACACAGACCACGGCGCTACCCCGTACGTCACCCCATACACTAGGACCCGTAGAGATGGACCATTTCAGTGGGTTTGTATATACCGCACTGCTAGAGTGGGTAAGCGAGTACGCAGTACAAGCTTATACCACTTCAGACAGTGTGGTATCGTACTTAAACGACGTTCGAATTGCATCGACTACACCGTCGTTTGCTGTTTGACGCACGACTGCAGCGAAAAGTTGTGAAAACAGTAAACCTATTCGAGGACAAGCTGCAGAGTTTAGTTCCACTGTTAAGCAAGACCAGGCCAATAGCACTTAATGGCTTTGTCGTCTTTGCAATATGCATATGTAAACAATCATTTTAAAATAATTGTGTGAAGTTAGCTTTCATGAAAACGCGCAACTTGAACTCGAAAAAGACACACAAAACTTAGGAAACTAATGCACAAGCATTTCTGATTTCTGACCTCAGTGCGGGATGAGACTGATACATCTTTCAACCGACGGCAGGGCATGTAGCAGAAACAAGAAAAGCCCTGCTAACGCAAACGGGAACGCGCAACAGCGGTGCATGTTTGAAAGCCTAGTAAAACAAAATCTAAGTCAGTCGTCAGAGGGCGCCAGACGACCGGCGGCAAATTATCTATAGTGTTTTACTTTTACTCACCAGAGAGCGCCACCTGTCTCGTTCAGCCAACGCCGTATCGGCTGAAAATCGCATTTTTTCCCACCTCGCTCTCATTTAGCACCCTCGTTTGGAGTGACCCCTTCGAATTTTTGGGAGAGCTTTACGGCTCCTGAAACTAGAGTCTTCCTGGTAGCCAACGATGAGAATTTGGTGATCCTAGCTTGCACCGTTTTTGACTAATCTACTCGTGTGACAGACAGACAGACAGACGGACGGACAGAATTGCGATGGCTAAGACGCGCTACAACAGTAGCTGCTGTTGCGCGTAAAAATCTTTGTGCATCTGACGCACAAGCATTTCCGTTTGAAATACGAGCATAATTTGTTCACAGCTTTTTGAGATATTTTATACAGACAGACCGCCACGGAAACGAAAGAGTGGTTTAAATCGCAAAAGACCCAGCTCTAAAAGCTCCACCATGCACATACGTTCAGCCGACGCTGGAGGGCCTAATGCCAGTTAGTTGATGAAACTGCGGCCCGCCGGTGAACCGAGTGAAGTGAAGTTGTACAGTGATAATCGTTCAAACAGATTCACAGCACGTATACATACAACGTTCTCGCTGGGTCGTGCATGGTGGTCGCATTGAAGCTTTTTTTACAACCTAGACCTACGTCCGTCGACCGGCGTGAGAAACAAACGTCAGTCACTATACAGCACCACGGGCGGATCCAGAAACTGGAAAAGAAAGGAGGGGCATGGCAATCGCGGTATAGCACACTCACTCACTCACTGGACCGCTTGACCGGCGACGGGTCGTTGCGCCCTGCAGACTTCACGATCACCGGCCATATCCCAGGCGGCAGCTGCAGTAAGCCCGACGTCGATCTCCAGCTGGCGGATCCATGTATGTCGAGGACGGCCACGCGGACGCTTCCAGT
>Ga0209671_1009462_pt1 | contig 10213 bp, 6 predicted proteins | sample WorMetHERISLAND2_2_FD_187401 | JGI IMG/M metagenome (GOLD analysis project Ga0209671, IMG submission 187401) | Marine gutless worms symbiont microbial communities from Max Planck institute for Marine Microbiology, Germany - Olavius geniculatus... | ecosystem: Host-associated > Annelida >... | reverse complement strand
AGCACCTGCGTTGTTGAGTAGTGATATTAGTTATTATCGCAAAAAAGTCGTTATAATCTAAATTTACTTGGCTGAGGTTTGGAAATGGCGAAGAACACTTCGAGTTCTGCTTTTAGGCGTGTTGATGTTGATCAGTACACCGAAGGAAAATATGAAGAAGACGCTCTCACTGATGACAGCGTGAATGGACCAAACGATATGGAGATTCAAACTATGCTGACCCAGTATCTTTTGCCGTTTGTCATATACAGCTCAGTAGCAGACATATTGTTGAATTTCTTTTTCTTTGTTCTGCGCTATTCAGGTTTTTTAATAACGACGTTAAATCGAGAGTGATATATTTGAAATAAGAAAGTCTTTTGGTGCTATTAACGTAACGGGTAACAATTTGCATTAGCTCCGCCACCCCAGATTGCTTCAGAAGTGACTGAAATAGGTAGAATTAGTGTTATGCATGTTTCAGACTAATTTATTTATGGGAAACTGCAAATAATTGACTATTGAGACCTGAGAACAAAGTTCAGTTTTGGGGTGAATTCCATCATTATAAAGAGGGTTTTTGATGGGGCCTATAAAGAAAAAAAGGGCTAGGTCTTTTTGGGGGAAAAGCAAAAAAACGCGATAAAAACACTAGTGGCACCACCTAAGGAATGAAACACATACTAAACTCGGTAATAACAAATAATTTTATAGCTGAATAAGCCGCATCTACAACCCATAAAACTAGCTAAAACAACTTAGTGATGCTACCTGGCGAATGAATATTATACCCAAAAAATAGAAAAAAATAAATAAGCTGAGTAAGCACCAATATAGATCATAAATGAATACAAAAATGCCCCAAAACAGCAAAATCAAACTGTCACCACCTGGAAAAAGAACAACGAACAGCAGATACTGAATAAACAGCATATAAAAAAACGAAGGAAATAATATTATTGCTTATCCCCACTCAAAACTCCAAATTTATTCTCGGGTAGCAATATGTCAGTCAATTTCAGTTTCCCATAATTAAGCTAGTCTGAAACATGCATAACAACACTAATTCTACCTATTTCCATCACTTCTAAAGCAACATTACAACACACAAATGACAAAACAAGCTAATAGCTAAGAATGAGCTGTCACTGGCAACAATAGACATAAATGAATAAATAAACATATAAACAAGATCGCAGATTATAGATAGACTTGGCCTGTAAAACACACGATGATCGACAACGCAAGCGTTAAACGAACTCCTATGTATGCTAATTTAGATCTGTCAGTGGGCTGATCAGTCGTTGCAGTGAGACAGGGCAAACCGAGAAATAAAAAAATATGACACGAAATTCGCATTTTGTTTCGCATTTTACACTTAAACAGATTTCACGCTTTCGCATTTCACAGTTAGCACTTTAGCTGCAAAATATCATGATAGGCAGTACGAGAGCCAGTGGAGAATAACAGAGACGATCAGTAAACAGTGTCATGTATAGCTGCAGCGCCAGTGCATCGACTAGGGAAACAAGCATCAAATGAACTCCGATGTTTGCCAACGGCAATTAATCAGACCCGTCAGTACACTGATCGGACATTGTCATGAGACAGAGCATGTATAAAGTGCAAACCGTGATATGCAAAAGCGTGAAATCTGCCCTAGAGTAAAGTAGGCCTGCGAAAGTGAACTTGCAAAAACTGCAGTGCGAAGACGTGTATATGAAAGTCGAATAAGAAAAGTTACGTCCTGGAACCGTTTCGCATTTTCTGTTTCGCCTTATATACGTACGCAATATATATGATATAATGCAATGCAAAATTCGCATTTTGTTTCGCACTTTACAGTTGGACATATTACGCGCTTTCACATTTCGCAGTTAGCAGCAAACGATGCAGCAAGCAGCAGCTGGCTGCTGCTTGTCAGATAACACGGAGCTATAAATAATTATTTCCACTTCCATGGTCAGAAATGTGCGTTGCATCCAAAAATTACGAAAAGTTCACTAGAAACCCCTTTTTTGGGGTTCAAGGTCGTTCAAGGTCATCGATGTTGATAAATCAATAAAGCCCGTCACCAGTGCTTGTTATGATAAGCAGCATGTCTGTACCTATTTGCAATTGTTTCCACACTAAAAGAGCCACTACGGTCAAGATAGTGTATTTTAGAGGGGGTACCCATCTTTGATGCCCTCATTCGAGGGGTACCCCCACACCCAGGGGCACGAAATTTTGTAACGAAAAGCTAGGGACCTTGGGGCAGGCCAGTCAAAAATATTGGGCATGTTTTTTGAGACACAGTGTATTTACACAGCCATTTAAGGTGGCGTAGCTATTCTAAACATTAACCCTAGGCCTAACTTTATGCTTAACCCTCTTTTATGGGGCCATCCTTCCTAGAGGGATGCCTCGTTATGTATCGATGCTGTCCGTCTGTCCATCTGTCCCGTGCCTCCACCTAGAGGGAAAGCAAAAAGGCCTACGAATGCCAAACTTGGTAGGAAGGGTCCCCGGGACACGAGCACCCCGTGGACCAATTTCAAGGTCAAGGGGTCAAAGGTCAAGGTCACAGGACACAGTAGTTGTGTCAACGTAAGCCTAATTATCAGAATTTCTAGGTGCTGATTGGTTGATTCGCGTATATAAGTGACATATTTGGCAGGTGTCATAAGAAACCCTCGTCGTCTTGCCCCGGATGACCTCGTTACCATGGCAACGGCCGTTCCCTCCGTCTGTCTGTACTCAACTGCAAGGAGGGCCCCATAGCGGGCGGCCCCTCAACGGCCGCACCCTCTTGTTTAAACAGCTGGCTGTAATGTACATGGTCTGCTAGGAATTTAGACCTCTTAAATGAAACATTACCGCTTTTTGTATATGTTGGTAATAAAAGGCATCATCACTTGACTGTGTTATTTGTGAATTGTAATGTTTCTTTGACTGTTTATCATCAGAGGGAAAAATGTGGAAGCTTTACAGAAAGTTCTGCACAGTGCACCTTTAGCGTCTAAAAACCAAGCTGTTAAGGTTTGGTGAAGTTGTGTATTATTTAATATTTAAGTAGGAAATATGTTGTTTTCTTATGCTAAGTGATAGGTGTTAATGTAAATAACTTACTGTAAGCGTGAAAGCATATAGCTCGGAGTCGGACCAAAAATGTATAATTGAGTAAAATGTTACAACTGTTGCATGTTTTGATTTAGTAACTTTATCACTTACCGGTATTTTGCTAATAGCTCTGACAATGCACTGAAACACCGTTGATGAGTTTTTATTTGGTGATCATAACATTCTTTAGGGAAAACAGATGATGACCGTAATTTCAGATTTCAGATGATTGTCATCATATGATTCGTGTCTACTTGATAATGTTTTTTTTTACTGAACTGACATTAATCGACAATTAGTAATTGACAAATTTAATTATTGTCAATTTTTATGCGCCAGAGCTAGCATAGCTAGGCATGTATTAGTAATTCTGCCCATCTGTCTGTCCTGGTGTCACGTTCCAGTACCGTTTTAAGCACAGGTGAGATAGAGATGTCGGATTTTCACCGTATGATAGCCTAGAGTCTAGTATTTCGGGACAAAATTTCATGCCCTTAGGTTAAGGGGGTCCCCATGAACGAGGGGGCGAAAGAGGGGCAAAGCTTATGAGACGCGCGACAGCCTTAGCAGGTTGCAGGTTGTCTTGATTTAACTCTATCCATTTTGACGCAATTCACTCTTGAAATCTACGCCACAGCCACAAATTGCAAAAAAACATTAAAACCCCTATTTTAGAAATTCAAGGTCATTCAAGGTCATTGATGTTTACACCAATAAAAAGCTTGTCACTATATTGCTTCTTATGATAAACAGCATGTCTCTGCCGATCTGCAACCGTTTTCAAGCTACACGAGCCAATAGCGGTAAAATAACTAATTGTAGATTCTTTAAAATGTACGTTCTATGCTAAAAAAATGTCATGCGCAAAATGTTCAGGTGCCATTTCGGCGCAATTCACTCTTAAAATGTGTCGCAACCAAAAATCGCAGAAAAATTCACTAAAAACCCCTATTTTGAGGGTTCAAGATCATTCAAGGTCATCGACGTTGACACCAGTAAAAAGCTTGTCACTATTGCTTGTTATGATAAGCAGCATGTCTGTGCTTATCTGCAACCGTGTTTACACTACACGAGATAATTGCGGTAAAATAACCACTTTTAGGGGGGGTAGCTGTCTTTGACGCCCACCTACGCCGGCCTCCTTGAACCTAGGGGGTCGGGACTTGAACTGCTAAAATCAACGTTGAATGCTGAAAATTTCATATGCAGGTTGTCTTGGTCTATCTCCAGCCATTTCGTCGCAATTCAGTGTTGAAACGTGCGCTGCATCCAAAAATCGCAAAAAATTCACTAAAAACCTCTTTTTGAGGGTTTAAGGTCGTTCAAGGTTAATCGATGTTGATAAATCCAAAAAGCCTGTCACCAGTGCTTGTTATGATAAGCAGCATGTATGTACCTATCTGCAATCGTTTTCACATTATTCGAGCCAATAACGGCAAAATGACGTCTTTTCAAGGGGGCTACCCTTCTACAACACCCTCGTTTGAGGGGAACCCCTGCACCCAGTGGAACAAAATTTTGTCACGATAAACTAGAGACCTTGGGGCGGCCCACAGTGAAGATTTCGTGATCCTAGCTTGCACCGTTTTGATACAGATCACGAGTGTGACAGACGGACGGATGGACACCTAGACGATGGCAAAGACGCGCGAAGCATTCTGCTGTCGCGTGTAAAAACCCTTTATTTTGGAAGTTTAGGTCTCCCAAAGCCATCGATGTTGATATGACTGAAAAGCTCGTCATTAGTGCATTTTGTGATAGGCAGCATGTCCATGCCTATCTGCAACCATTTTCACGAAATATTGGCCAACAATGGTAAAATTACGACTTTTATGTGGGTACCGCTCATTGATGCTCTCATGCGCAGGTTTCCTTAAACCTAGAAAATCAAGACTTGGACCACTGAAATCTGCGTACAATGTTGAAAATTTTATGTACAGCTTGTCCATATCTATCTCAATTGGTTTTGACGCAGTTCGCTCTTGAAATGTGTCTTGCAGCCCGAAATTGCCAAAAAAATTTATAAAACCCATATTTTAGCATTCAAGGTCATCCATGGTCATTGAATCCAGTGGCAATTGAGAGCCAGTGTACAGCTTCCTATTAGTGATTAATAGTAACCTCTGTCTTGCACCGTTATTGAGATACAGCGACTTATTTGCTAAAAATCGCAAATTTTTCCAACTCCCTCCCATCTAGTGCCCTCGTTTTTGGTGACCACCTTCGAACATATAGAAAAGCTTTACGGTTCCTGAAACTAGAGTCTTCCAGGCAGCCGATGGTGAAAATTTGGTGATCCTAGCTTGCACCGTTTTTGACTGATCCACCCGTGTGACAGACAGACAGACAGACAGAATTGTGATGGCGTAAAAACGGTTGCAGATAGACACAGACATGTTGCTTACCATAACGAGCACTAATAACGTGCTTTTTAATGGTATTATCATTAATGACCTTGAACACTAAAATAAGTGATTTTAGTGAATTTTTTTCCAATTTTCTACTACAAAGGAGTGAATTGCAGCGAAACGGGGGAGATAGACCAGGATTACCTGTGAACAGGAACTGCTATTATAAGCTCTGGCGCGTTTCATGAACATTAGCTCAGATTTCTTGTTAACAATTAATCCTGTATTGATTGTGACTAATCATTAGTTTCCGCAGCTGTACTGTGTAGCAAAGTCTCTGTGTGTGACTCGGCAGGACAAAGCACTTCAGATAGTGATTCGGGTTCTGTTAGCGTTCAAGTCCAGTGACATCGAAGCAGCTGTTCATACACTTGACCAGAACCATCTTGACACACTCATGAAATACATTTATCGCGGATTTGAGTTTCCATCTGAAGGCAGTTCCGCGCAGCTTCTTACGTGGCACGAAAAGGTACGTATCATGCACGTATCATGCTTGTACTTTGTTCAGTCACTATGTTTTTTTCAGCACTTTATAATTATACTCATTTGGTTCCTATATTGTGATTGATGTGCTCTGTATAGCGCTTACATGTCTTGACAGTTTTTTAAATGAATTTTTGACAGTTGCAGCATTGGTTTCATCAAATTAACTTTGTGGTTATAATTTTCACACGCGATAGCTAGCATAGCTGTAAGTGCACATTAGCTACAGTAATTCTGTCTGCGTCCGTCCATCTGTCTCTCTGTCCTGGTGTCATGTCTCAGTACTGACTGGAGCCCACATAAGATAGAGACTTCACCATGTGATAGCCTAGAGTCTCTAGTATTTCGTGACAAAATTTTATGCCACTGGGTGATGGGGATCCCCTCGAATGAGGGGCAGATGGAGGGGCACCACTGAAATTGGTTGTTTTAAAGTAAAAATGGTTGCAGATAGGCACAGACATGCTGCTTATCGTAACAAGCACTGGTGAGAAGCTTCTTAGGCATGTCAACATCAATGGCATTGAATGACTTTGAACCCCCAAAACTGGGGTTTTGGTGAATACGATTTCGCGCTGCGACACACACTTTAGGAGTGAATTGTGCCGAAATGGCTGGGATAGACCGAGACAGACAACCTCCAACTCCCGACCACCTAGGTTCAAGGAGGCCTGTGTATGTCGCACACAGGTGTCAAACAGGAATACCCCCTAAAAAGACATGCTGCTTGTCATAGCAAGCGCTGGCAGTGAGATTCTTAGGAATGTCAACATCGATGACCTTGAATGACCTTGAACCCCAAAAATAGGGGTTTTAGTTTTATTGTGATTTCCGGCTGCAGAAGAATGAATTGCAACGAGATGTATAGAGACATGGAGCAGACCAAGATTATTTGCGAACAAGAACTGCTATAGGCTTTCGTGTGTCTCATGAGCATTAGCTCAGATTTCTTGTTGTTGTCCCTTTCTAAACATAGCTAAGTAGCCTTATAGCTATTAACATTGTTTTGGCATGCACAGAACAGCATGTTGAGTACTGATGTGTTATTATCGCGGTTCCTACAGGTCAGGAAAAACTGGAAAAGGTCAGGGAATTTGTGTGGTCAGGGAAAGGTCAGGGAAAACATTATTTTTGAAAAGTCAAGGAAAATGATCTTGGATCATGCAGACTGCAGATATCTGTGATTTTTTGTGTCTTCAAATATTAAAAAGCATGCAAATTTGTGGCTTTCATTGAACATCCAAAATCTAGAAGTGTTTCTGCTTCAGGGGTGTTTTGCCCCCCTCACCCCAACCAGGGCTTCTGTCATTTGCATATTGCTTCATTAATACTGTTGAATAATTATGATATAGTTTACCATTTCTGACATTCGTACAATAGGGTTATTGTTTTGATAAAAGTCAGGAAAATTGTCATTTCATGATCGGAAAAGTCGTGGAATTTTGCTGCTGAAGACCTGTAGGAACCCTATATTGTAAAACCTTTCACTCACTTGCTCTCTGTAACTGCATGCATATTGCAGGTCGTTGCTGTTGGTGGTTTAGGAAATATCGTCAGAGTTTTGACCGACAGGAAGCATGTATAACAAACGCTACATATCTGTGACTCTCTGTAAACTTTAAGCCTGTCTCAGTCAGCTCGTTAAATGTGGCTTTATCTTACATTAATTGTCTGGCAGTATTTCGCGTATATTTCTGAGCATGCTACTCGCAAGTCACATCGATGTTTGTTTTGCAGATACAGTTCTGCGTCTGTTGTCTCCTTAACTGAGTTAACTGTTTACGTTTTTCACTGATGTATCATTGACGGGGTTTTTAAAACACAGATTGAAAATTTATACTTTGTGCGCTTTTTGAGATATAGGATTCACTTTTTTGTATTTGGTTTCTGCTCGATGTTTGTTTAACGTACTTTAACACATTGAATTTATCATGATTTTGGAATCAGGACTAAATGACCGATTGTAGTAGATTTGGCTGTATGCCATTAAACATCTGGTCATGATGTTGATTTTACCACTGTATTTACGAGAATTAGTTTGTTATTGTTTGAGTGTGTCGATCTTTATGCACAGTATTTCTGTTTGCTGATTGGCATAAACTGTTTGTTCTTTGAAGTGACTGGTAGCAGTACCATATGGTCAATGTCACTGTGGTATTGTTACCAGACATCTGTCAGTCTATGCTGTGTCGGGTGGGACGTTAAACCCTACTCACTCACTCACTTGACTAGTTTTGTTGCGTCTAATCAGTATGCAGATGTGTACTGGTCTCGTATGAAATAAGATATTGTGCTTCTGATAGTGACTTCTCTGATGCCCTCTTCTGAACGATAATGTTGTTGTATGTGTACAGTTTACGTAATAATTGTTTTTATACGTACTTGCTTTTGCTGATGTGTAGGGCTAGACGAAAATCACGAATTCACGGAATTCACGGAAGCCGTGAATTTTAGCGTTTGCCGTAATTTGCCATGAATTTTTGCACGGGTTGCACTTTTGTGTCAAAATCCGTAAAATTCGATAGATAAACATTGAAAGTTGACCCTAATATAACCTCGTTGATCACTATGATAATCATTTGCAGCCGTTCACTGCTGTGTGTATAACTGCATATAGTTACTAAAACTATTCCTGAAAGTTACTAAAAACGATTAATGTTAGTCATTTTGTTAGACGACGATACATGACTGATAGTTGACTAGGCAGAGAACAAAAATGTTTGTCAATGAGACGTTTTTTAATGCTATATATGACTGTGAATTGGCACCGTGAATTTTGCGACTTTTCTAAAAGTATGCCGTGATTTTTTCACTTTTGCACCGTGATTTTCGTCTAGCCCTACTGATGTGCGCACAGTTGGCCGTGAATTTCATGCGTGCAAGATTTCAAAATTGGCCGATGTATTGAAATTTGTCATTCCGGTGTCCGATTTGTTGCCCTTGCCAGTAATTATCTACAGTTTGGTAATAACTGTTGTCGGTTAGCGAACTGTGGTACATGCGTCAATATAATGTGCAGTGCAGTTCTTACTTGTGTTCTGATTTTGAGCAACATATCAGCTTTCAAGCATCAAGAAAAGTCATTATAATAACATGAGAAAGCATGTTTATAAGAATTTACAGCTAATTAGCAACTTCTTCTGTTAGCAGCGATCTAAAATTGCATTTTTTTTTGTACATTTTAAAGTTTTGAAACGAATTATGTATGTGACATCTTTCAAGCTTATGCATGTGGCATTCACTGACATTAGAGAATTCAGTGATTAAGTGTCTAAAAGGACCTAGACTAAAATGAACCATTGTGGACATGGGATGCATAGGAACATACTGAGGTTTACTTTGCATTTTTGGTAAAATCGACGTGAGAGCTTATAGAATACCGTTCGTGAACTTGTTTGTTTATAATATCGGAATTCGTTTATTGCACATGGCACACTTTCTTATCTACTGCACAGTGATTGGTTATCTAAGTTAACTGTACTTACTACTTAGTACCATTTATTGTCACTCTTATGGTGCTTAGATGTCTTATAATGATAAGTATAACATTAAACTACTGAAAGTGTTTCAGGACGCTGTGTCAGACACATATTACAAGTTTTCGCCACAATACTCCACGATTGGCAAGTCATAGTGTGTTGTGACCCTTCATGGTCAATGGTTCTCATGTAATCTGAAAGGATGTATGCCACTTCCTATTAGTGATTAATACTAACCTTGGCCCTCGTTCACCATATTCGAGAAATGGCCAGCTTTTCATTGAATTTCCTACCCTCCTCTTCATTCAACCCCCGATTCGAAAATGTTTCCCTTGCACTAGATGGCTGAAATTTTGAATGCTTGAGTTTCACACACCTGGCTAATTATTTGTGCAGAAAGTTTGTTTTTATTACCTCGCCGCAATACATCCATTACAGACAGATGGACGACAACAATTCCAGTAGCTCGATCGTTACTTAAGTACGGTCGGCTAAAAGTTTAGTGTTAAAACAATTATAAATAATTTTTCTTTATTTGAACCTGAACAGCATCTCCTGCTGGGCTAATAAAAATCAAACTAACACCAAAATTATCAATTTTTATAAACCTATGACAGAACTGATAAAGTGTGATGTTGCTGCTTGTTTTGAGTCACTGTCCGGGGTATTTTTGATTCGTAGTGGAAAGGAAAATTTCTCAGGTTTGTTAGAGCTGACCTGTAGTGTCATATAGTGGCTTGAAATCCTGTTAACTTGGTT
>Ga0209671_1009461_pt1 | contig 10213 bp, 2 predicted proteins | sample WorMetHERISLAND2_2_FD_187401 | JGI IMG/M metagenome (GOLD analysis project Ga0209671, IMG submission 187401) | Marine gutless worms symbiont microbial communities from Max Planck institute for Marine Microbiology, Germany - Olavius geniculatus... | ecosystem: Host-associated > Annelida >... | reverse complement strand
GCGGGTGGGGGGTAAGGGGGTTAACTTATGAACCGCTGCACTTAACTTGATACAACTTTGCAGTAAAATGTATCTTTACAATCATAAGAACTTTATCAAATTTTGACGTTAGCCTATAGGACAAAGGTGAAAATCACAAGACCGGATTTTCGGATATTTCACCATTGCGACACAGGGCCTTGTTAATACTAGCTGCTGCTAAGCAGGCCTAGGTAGGCCAATAGCTATTGGCCGATACTAAATTTATTGCTACTAATGTCGCATTTTCCCGTATATAGCCTAAAACATGCAATGTCATATGCCTATAAACAGTCCATACTGCAAAAAATGTCTTGCAGTAAAAAAAAACTTAGTGCACTTAAGTGGAAAACTACCAAAAGAAGAATTGCTGGCAAACGCAGTAAAATTGTGGCTGGAATTTTTATTGGCAAAGGTGGTTTTATTGATTCGAGCAAGTCCTCGAATATTTTTTGCTGGAGAATGCATTGGCCATCATCATCGTGGTTGTGTGGTTTCAGCGTGCTCGGCGGGTTGCGCCAAGTGTAACGAGACGACGGAGTCAGGAACTACTAACTACCAGACGAAGTGCGTGACGTGCTCGCAAGGCTACAAACTCTCTGCTGGAAGCTGCTCTCGTAAGTCAATTCCGATGCTCAGCAGACGCAAGCAGACGTAAACGACCAAGTCGTAAGTGGGCAGAACAGTGGCCGCAAACAGAATTACATTTTTGTATAAATCTAACTGCAGCGTTACGTGTATGACTTGTCAGTGAGGCTTGCTTTGTTATAGAGAAAGACTCATTCTTTAAACTAGTATTCAGCTACCTGACTTGTTGATTATTGAGCAGGTTGTTTAAGACGACAACTTTAAAAAGTACAGGTTATGAAATACGATATATCTCAGTCTGTTTGCTACGTATTCTAACCTGTATGAAATGCTAAATAGCAAGGATACGTATTTAAATTTAAATATTTAAATAACCGCAAGGACATTATGTTACGTGAGTTTTGTTCTCCCCTGAGAATGGGATATTGGAGAGCCTGAGCGCAGTATTATGTGAACTACTCTCATAGACAACTTGTTGGCGGTTTAGACAGAAAAAGTTTGAAACGTTGTTGGGCTTATCTTGTTGAGTTTATTTACTCAAATAGCCCGCCTTGTGAACTAGAATGACTGCTCTATAACGTGTGTTCACATTGTTTGTATTTATATAGGTTTAACTATATAATTTCTAGTCTTTATCTGATATGCTTTTTTCTGTACTGATTTTTTGCCCGTTTGTCGTTTTTACTTCGGTCCCGTTGCTATCTAAATTTCGCGCGCGTTTGTCACATTAATGAACATTAGGCTTACTGCTACTGTCCGTGTGTATGATTTTAGGATGTGGCGCTTACTGCGCAAAATGTGATGTAAACGGCGTAAACCTTTGTGACCCGAACCAGTGCCTCAAATCCGGACTGTCTACTGCAGTCGTCTACTCAAACTCCTCTCAATCCTGTATCCGTGAGTACACCCAGCAGAAACTGCTACTTCCTCACTTTTTACACTCTGACCTTTTTACTTGTTTCTGATAGACCTAACGCGTACGAGGTGTATCTTTTGTTACCGTTAACCTGCATGTATATTATTATTGCGAAATTGCAATATTTTGCTTTATTTTTGCTTGCTGTATTTGTGTTTTGTAACTAATTCACTGTTTTGCGTCTTTCGGGTTTTTACGATGTCGATATGTTGTGACACGTTTTCAATAAATTACTTTTCCCCTGCAAAATATTTGTGGTGTAGAATGCTCGCCAAAATGTTTGCAATGCCTGGTTAACGGAGCTAACAAGTGCGATCCTGGCAAGTGTGCCTCTCAAGCGTGGTATGACTCATCCACAAAGACATGCAAAGGTAACCAAGCCGCATTGGCAGATTTCATTAAGGTATTTATTGTGTTTTAGCGTTAGCTACAAAACATATGGGATATTAAATAAATTAGCCTAGTATACAGCAGAGTGTCTATGTAAATGCTACTTGTTTTCTCATTGCTTCGACGTGTACTCAGACTATGCGTTTTGTAAGATGTAATGTAGATTTTGGGCATAAAAGCTTGGCCTTTATGATCGTATCTCGTATACGTCTAGATTTCAAACGTCTAGGCAATGGAGCTTTACAATTTGTCAGAATTATTATGTTTGTTCCAAAATAACGTTGCTGCTGTTTTATCCGTGATTTTTTGTTTCTTTTATATTGTTTTATAAACTGATAAGTATTTTGAAAATTAAAAATATAATTTTAAATAGTAAACAGTTATTCAAAACTCAAAAAAGTATTTTTCATAAACAGCCGGAAATGCGGTACAGTAGGCCTACAATCGTCTTGGTTGTTTTAAGCACTAGACTTCACTTATTATTATCATCATCATCATTTTATTTGACTTAGACAGCAAGGTCCATAAAAACACAAAAACATATATACATACACACAACACGGAAACCCTAAGCTAAACAAAAGAAAGAAAGAAAATGAAGAAAAGATGCAGTACATTTTCGAATGAACAACTGTAGACATTTTTTCCAGAATTGTTTACCACAATACAAGTGAAATCAGTTGTGTTTTTATGCTAATAGGCCTAACTATGATGTCGGTATACAACAAAGTTAATGGTCGATGTTGGTCCATGTTGTATCATGCTTGTTCAGCGTGTACTGCGAACTGCAAGTCCTGTCAGACCAACGGGGCGGGAAAATGTGATTCTGGCCAGTGCTTTACCGGATATTACTTCGACGTCGGAAAGACCTCGACCTGCCTGCGTAAGTTTGTCGTAGTTTGAAACGTTTAGTTTTGACGTTTTTCGTTTGATATGGTATGCAACAAATTTAATAGGTAAACCTGAAGTGAAGTGATTAGTTGGAGTGGTTTAACTATAACAATGATCGTTGCGAATGAATCGTTCTTGCTAAGACTGCGGATCTACTACTGGTAAACTGCATCAATCGTGGCAACAGAATGAAGCTCGGATTTTATCCAGGCTGAATGTTTAGGTGCGACATTTTATTATTTCTACTGACTGAAGTGCAACTGCCTTCGAACTGATAAACTCAACAGACGTGACTGTTCGCATCTGCGCATTTAGCGAATTAGCCGCGTATTTTTACGACTTGCTACATGTATGTCGTTGCATTTTGATGATTGTTTTACAAGCGCACAATATTAGTTTATTTTCACGAATAAGCAAACAAATGATGATGCTGAAAGCGACGACTGCAGTAAAGTAGTTGATTTTGCACTGCTGTTGCGGATGATGATGTACACGCCACACAGGGTGCGATCCCCGCTGTACGACGTGCACTCGCAACGGTCCAGCCAAGTGTGACGATCAAGCTTTCTGCGCTTCCAACACCTTCTACGACGCTACCACTATGACCTGTAAATGTAAGTTGTCAGTCAATGATAAAAGTAGCATCAAACACCAAACGCGGTATCGCTGCATTTCCAATGTTCGTTTGGCCGCAACGTGCAATTTTGACTGGGATTTTCGGAAGCTCTTTTACCTTGGATCGCCTCAGTAAGTAAGTACTCTGCAACTGTACCCCGCCATATGTCAAAACAAAAGTACAAATCGTTGGCAAGCGTACCAAGTCTCAGTCTATTCTATTTGTAACGCAGTGTTACTTGGAATCACATGAATTTGTTGTTAAATAGCATTTTATTTCATCCAACGGTTTCCGCAAGGCCCATGAAAGTGTCAGACGGATAGAAAGTCGTACAGACCACACGCTACGATAATGTCTGTTGCAATAGCCGTCAGTGCTGACACTTTCATCGCCACTCAACTTTTGACCGCGTGTTTGACTCACGCAAGCAGCGTTCGGACCTTTTCTTTATCTTTACTAAAGACAGTGTCATCGCTTTATTGCCTTGGCGGCGTAGCCATCGTGAGAGTTTAACCAGTTCATTGGATGAGTGTAGATCAGCGCCAAAAGGCTGCTATTGTAGCCCCGGACAAAATTTGGGAAACCAAGCAGATTTTTGGAACATAAATGGCGAAATTAGCGGTCTTCTCATATTAATTTTTATAGTTTGAAGACTGCGTGTATAACTGTGCAGCTTGTCACACGCAGTGCAACTCGTGTATGTCAAAAGGCGCCGGCAAGTGCGACGATGACCAATGCAAGATCGGATTCGGTTTGACACCCACCTACGTCTGCGATCGTGAGTCTTGTTTCATCACTTATGAATTTTTGTGCCGGAGGAAGACTATAGAAAAAATTTTGAACCCAAAAAATATTAATTTACTTAAAACACCCACAAACATTTTCCGAGAAAAGCCAACATTCATCGTTGAGCAAAGTTGATACATGTTTAAAGCAACTGTCCGATTTTTAGTAATGTCATTTACTGCAAATATTCATTCACTATTCTCACACTCAACATCAAATAATGTTTTATAGATAGCTACTACACGTTTGTATGACGGATTGTTTTGATAAAGAATAATGTGTTATTTGCTCTTTTTAGTTGTAGCTGCAGGCTCGGAGACCTGCATGAAATGCGCCCGATATTAGAATAAGCAATGAATCTTTCTTTTCTCCACGTCGAGCGTTAAACCATGCAGTCAAATGACATCGGTAACGGTCGTCATGATAATAATAATAATGGTACTAATAAGGGTGACAACGGTGTTTTATAATTGTACATATTATACAAATAGTGACTGGCGTCGAGGTCATTATTGAAAATGTTTGACCCGAAGCTCGTAAGATGTTGCCCGAGATCGAAGATCGAGGGCAACATGTTACGAACTAAGGGGAAAACTTTTCAATAATGATCGAGACGCCAGTCTCTATGTAGCGTCCAGCCCTGCCGCTGCGGAACGTGATAGCGTGTCGAGCAGGTAGAAATAGTTAGGCACTGGTTTATCATTGTTATATTATGTAACACGACGACTGATATCGATGCAAGCAGAGATTATTCAACAGTTCACGCTAGTTAAATCCAGATGACATCGACGACTCAGATTCACAATACACGTTAATCGATCAATCCTTTCACTCCCAAATCGATTTCCCCTGGACCCACTGTTGGCTTTAACTCCTCGCTTTATAAACTCATTTATTTCAGGACTCACCGTTGGTCCTATCCGTTCGTCGTCGCGCTTCTAGCGTCAATATTAGGTCTATGTACCGATAATTAGTAAACTTATATTTCTCACAGTCCCATCATTCTTATTTTTTTCCAATTCCACTCTATTTGCTTTGTTAGACATCAACGCATCTACGCAAAATTTATGGTATTTTACGCTCTCTTCGAATAAAGGAAACATAGCTGGCTGTTGATAACGTATGACGTACCGTTTAGCCACAATACATGAATTTGGCGTCGGCGTGGTTATCGTGACCGGCGTCGGGGTGATGACGACGCCAATGAAATGGTGCCCTCTAGGAGGGCACTATTGTCAATACATGTAGTGCCTCCATGGAGGGCACTGTGTCAATGCGTTGTTGCTGAGGAGGTGACTATGGCGTATTTGTAAACGTCACATGACGTGATTTGGACCAGTCGCGTGCAGGTATTTTGCGTTGAGGTATAACAATAGTTACATAATACTGATTGTGTGCAGCTTGTCCTGCAAACTGCATGACTTGCGACTGGGACACCGCAATTAACAAACTAACCTGTAAGCAGTGTTACGACAATTACCAGAAGACAACCATCGGAACCTGCGACTGTAAGTGCCCTGAAAAGTCTTCGCTTTTACTAAAATAGCATACTGTTATCGCCACTAATCGGTTATAAGGTTGCTGCTTTGTTCTTTAATTGACAAGTAATAGCATAGCAGTGATTATGATATCGTTACTGACAAAGTAAGATAATAACATTGTTGAACAGCTTCGGTAACGCACTGATGCTGCGCTGCGGCGGTGGTGCGAAAAATCCGCATTTCTTCGAATAATCGAAACTAAATAACGAATAAATTTTAATTGTTTTTGGTAATTTTTGGTAGGTAGCGTAAAGGTAAAGTTGTTGTGTTGCTGTTGTGTGCTGCAGTCTGCCCAGAGAATTGTCTGACGTGCATTCTCCGCAGCGGAAAAACGTGGTGCAACTCAAACGGTTGCGCCTCTTTTTTTGCCTACAAAAGTGCTAACGGAACCTGTGTTGGTAAGTGCTTGTGGACTCCAGTCACCGGTTTTGTTGTATTGTGAAGATTTTCAGCATGTTTCACTTCTGGGTTCAGTACAGGCCTACTGCATCTTGCAGTCTAGCAACTCCAGTACTGCATTTTCCAAATGTGCATTTTTCTGTCTCGCACTTTTAACTTCTGTTTTGTAGCCCGCCAATCTCCACTCGTGATGCCTTTTCCAGCCATCCTGTTTAGTCCGGCGTTTTTTATTTCTGCATTATCAAAATTTATTAGTCGCCTTAACACACAACTTTTCTCACTTTGCACTAGAATTTCGTATTGGACCAAAGCCGGAAAGATAGCTGCGGCAAGTATCGGCACCCGGTCATTGGGTAGGAGTGGGTGATATTTGCAAGGTCACCTCTTAGAGACCCGGATCAGATCCGGCCCGAACGCTTGTATCTACGTCTACCTTTACCTTTTGTTACCTGCATAACTGATGAGCTCTGTTTGAACGGCGTCTACGCGTGGACGTCTACGTTCAGCTGACAAGACTAACTACGACCACCCGCGACTGCGTACCAAGTTCGCATTTGCAGGTCCGGCAGCGTGGAACCGTTTGCTTGAATCACTTCGCAGAACGACATCTCAGACAGTTTTCAAACGCCAACTGAAAACGTTTTTATTTTGCGATGCTTTTAACATTGTTCTTGATGATCCATGACTGTTTTTTATCAAATGTCACTGTTATTTTATTAACTTTGAACTACCGTAATGCACCCATAATCTTTTATCGTGTAATGGGGCACTAGAAAAATCTTTGATTTGGTATGATATGACATGACGTGAAAACAGGAAAATAACGAATTTTGACGTCGATTGCGATGTGCATAGCATGTCCTACGAACTGTCAGTCATGCGCGTACAGCACGTCTGCTGGAGGAACGATCTGCTCGACGTGCAAACCAGGCTTTATCAACCGCGTCTCTGACGGACAGTGCTACCGTATGTATACCATGAAATCAGTGGGGTCTGTTTTTTGGACCACCCTGTTCACTAACGTCTTTTCATCGTCCTTTTGTCTTACCTGCTTGTGTGTTACTGACCAATGGCTATTTAATTTTTGTGCTTAAAATTTGAAAAAAATGGCAAACGATGTAGATTCTAGAGTCACACGTGTAGTGTCCAAACTAAGATATTTAGTGCGGGTTAACGAAGTAACGATTTCACATAGCACGCATTCAAACGAACATTCTGCTGTATTTAGGCAACTTTGTTAAATATTACTCTGCTTATGCGGCTGCTACCCACATTTAACGGCAGCTAGAAGCTGGGTTGACGTACTTTGCCCGTAGACAGATTGGCGCGCGCCAGTGACAGTCACTGTAGTGTCGCAGCCGTTTAGTGGTAGAACTCGTGGATCGCGGCTACTGTGTACGAGATCTGATGATCGAATTCCACTCTGTGCGCAAGTGTGCAGCTGAGTAAGTTCTTAACAGCACATTAACGCAAAAATGCCATTCAGTGCCATAAATAGTTAAAAGCATTAAATTTATGAAAAACCAATTTTAAAACTTTGTAAGATCAAGGTTGTACACAGAGAGTTGTGTGTTTATCGTCAAAGCCAATCACATCATACTGCATCGCCTATGGCCACAGGAATGTGTATCAGCTGTTGCACCGAGAAAACATAATAGGCCTACTGGGCGACGTTGAGCGTAAACACAAGGCATAAGCAGCGTATAGGCAGACTTGTACCAAAGATTAATCGCTTGATTAAAGGTCGATCTACCGGATAAACTCTCCTAAAGGTTGTGCCATGATGACAACGCCATAAACTTCATTCTTATTCTTTAGTAACATGCGTGTCATAATGGCAGAATGCGGCTGCTGCTATGTCGGCGTATATAGAATGTCCGGAGAACTGTCTGGCGTGCACTGACAGCGGTACTAGCATTCGCTGTATCTACGACCGATGCAAATCCCCGTATGTCTACAAAGTCGCCGACGGAACTTGCACACGTTAGTTTGCTAATCAGTTTTTCACGATATTTTGCTTGCTTCACGTTAACCATGTTACACTTTTTTCTTTGCTTGTCTCGAGAACGTTGGTCTCAAAAACACAACCAAATAGTAAATAATAATATGTAAACACATTTATTGACAGTCGAAAGAGACAGTAAAACTACAAAAAAACTAACGATAATGTAACAACAGTTACATCATATTTCATATAAATTTCCGTCAATATTATGTTTGTGATAATTGTAGCAAATTTATACAATTTTTAATTTTTTTGATCTGAACTTATTTCTATTTCTGTTTCATCGCGAACGGTTCTTGCAATACAATTAGAACGTCTGAAGAGCCAAAGAAATCTTTAAAAAATAGGCCGATGTTAATTTTTTTGGACTGTTTTATTTTACAGTATTATTTGTTTTGTGTTTTTTTTGTTATTTTTGTTTTTTTCACTTCTAAGTGTTTTATTGCGTACTTTGTGTACGATTTCCATATGTTAAATAAATAAAATAGGTTTGAATAGTTTTGCCGCAAATGCATAGGGTACATTGACATTCTAGGTTCAGATAAAACGTCTAGTTGCTATAGGTGTAAATGAAGTTTATTTTCGGTTAAGCAGATTGAATTAAATGTGAATGTTTTGACAGTTTTTGTCATATGTCAGTCACCTTGCATGACAGAATTAAGGGTTACTAGCATGGGACTGCATATTATATAAAAGCGGGGTATATGTACACCCCCTAGGGGGGTTTGGATTAGTACTGGTCTGCGAGAACGATGCCATGTTACACCGTGGACCATAAAACGTGGCACTTTACTTTTGTCCATATCTTCACCAATTATTGATTGACCAATTTCAAATTTTTTTCATTGGCGCGCTCTGCGGATAATTTGCAATAACGCAATTATTATATATCCCACCACACCGTAAATGCATCTTTACACTACCTTGTGAGACGTAAATGTAAGAAGACCTAACAATAATAACAAACATTTAAGTAAATGAAGAAAAAACTTCAAACCAACATTGCGGTGAATGATCAGTATGACACTACACTGTGTTAGACCCACACAGTCTAGTGTTATAAAAATAAATACAGGTCATTTACCGCAATGTTGATCTGAAGTGCCTTTTTTCAATTTTACCAAAATGTTCGTTTGTTATTATCGTTATACATGCATATTTCATTCATATTTTACAAGGTAGTGTAGAGACGCATTTAGGATGTGGTAGGATATATAACAATCGCATTATTGCAAATTGTCTGCAGAGTGTGTCAGTAAAAGAATTTTGAAAATCGATCATTAATTAGCGAATATATGGACAAAAGTAAAGTGCCACATTTTTATGGCCCACCCTGTATAGGCTAAAGCTTCATTGATGTGTGGCTTGCAGAATGTGCTGCCGGCTGCTTGTCGTGCTACTTCGATGCTAATGGCGTCAACCTGTGTCAAGCGTGCGAGGAGCGTTACGCTCTTAGTGATGACTCAACGGCCTGCAATCGTAAGCGTGCTTCATTCTTATTCTTCAGTAACATGCGTGTCATAATGGCAGAATGTAGCTGCTGCTATGTCGGGCGTAATCTCAACTTAAGTGATTTGAATTGATACGCAAACACGCTTAGGGTTGCCTAATCGTTGAAAGTTATTTTTTTAAATCTGACGACAATACAATGTGACGTTGCTTGCACGTTGCAGAATGTCCAGCGAACTGTCTCAAATGCCACATGTACAACGAAGAGCTGCGGTGCATGGGAAACGGTTGCATGTCGGGATACTACCTTAACTCCGGCACTTGCACCGGTATGTTCATTATTATTCTAAGCTTATTAACAAAACACTTACCATTATCATAGAATATGCAAGACAGCGTCAAAGCAAATAACAGCAAAAATGCTAAAATTGTAATAAATAACCAGTAAAGCGAGTAAAGTATTTATACTGGGTGTTCCAAAAAAACCGATACCCAGTTTTTTGGGATAACTTTGGTAATTCAGCACCGATTTTAACCATTCTTTCACTGTTACAAGCAGAAATTTATGGCGCGTAAACGTGAAGTTCTTCCACCCACCGCACCTTTATTTTGTG
>Ga0209671_1009460_pt1 | contig 10214 bp, 5 predicted proteins | sample WorMetHERISLAND2_2_FD_187401 | JGI IMG/M metagenome (GOLD analysis project Ga0209671, IMG submission 187401) | Marine gutless worms symbiont microbial communities from Max Planck institute for Marine Microbiology, Germany - Olavius geniculatus... | ecosystem: Host-associated > Annelida >... | reverse complement strand
GGGTTTCCACCCCGCCCTCCCATTTGGCACCCTTGCGGGGGGTGACCGCTTTCGAATTTATAGAAAAGCTTTACGGATCCTGAAACTAGAGTCCTCCAGGCAGCCGACGTTGAAGATTTGGTGATCCTAGCTTGCACCGTTATTGACTGATCCACCCGTGTGACGGACGGACAGACAGAATTGTGATGGCTAAAACGCGCTACAGCTGTCACGCGTAAAAACTGCGTCAATATTTTTCATCGATTAATATAAATTTTATGGATGGAGGTTTGTCTTGAGACAGTCGGCAACCGGAAGCACGGGACTTATTTCTACGCTCTACTGACATTGTGGACTGATGATGACTGTGTGATCTGTTATCGAATGTTCAGCGCAACGGCACGGTTCCGCCAGAGAGCTGAGTTATATAAAGGCCTGTGATAAGGAAGGCAACACGGCGTTACACCTCGCTGTACAGAACGGCAGCACTGAAGTAAGCTAATAAACTTTACGAATTCTGAATTCGTCAGGTTTTAAGTTTTATTTAAGCCTAAGTACAGATTTGTTGACGTTGGACATCCGCAGGCTGTCTATATTAACAGTATACATGGTGTTTCATAAAAAGGACCCCCTTTTGTTTTTTTTCATAATTTACTCAAATTATAATCAATTTGCAAGAAATTTTTACCAGCTTTAACTGAAGAAATACTAATTCAAAATATTTCAACAAAATATGGCAGTTGATTAAATATTCTTTGCTAGTCGTGACTTAACGCTGACGTCATAATGTGTCACAGGTACAAACTTGCTAGTCTCAACTGGTGCTGTCACTCACTACCCTGCTTCAATGGTAAACTTAATCTGGTTTGCTGATGAAGAATGTTCATCATGTCAGCACTAAGCAACATTGGGGCATGAAATCAGGCGTCTCGCCATCCAAAAACGCAACCATTTTGCAAGCTTGATGTGCTAGGCTAGTGCACTGTCTTGCTCAAACATGTGAAAGTCTATCTATCCCTGCAGACACGTAAATGTGATTGCTTTGCATGTTTTTTGCTGTGGCTGCAACTGTAAAACTTCAAAAATTTGTCATGAGGGAACCAGATTTTTCACCATCAGAATAGGGTAGCAACTGACAGCACCAGATGAGACTAGCAAGCTTGTACCCGTGACACATTATGACGCCAGCGTTACGTCACGACTAGCTAAGAATATTTAATCAACTGTCATATTTTGTTGAAATATTTTGAATTAATGCTTCTTCCGCTACAACTTGTTAAAAATTTTGTGCAAATTGATCGTCATTTGAATGAATCATGAAAAAAAACAAAGAGGGGTTCTTTTAAAAACACTGTGGAGACGTTACAGTACTGTTGGTCTTGTTATCACGTATCACTGAATTTAGTTTAAACAATCAAAAACTTCTAAATTTTCATGAATTCTAATGAAGAAGGGCCAGACTCGAACATGCGGAAGCCCTGAGCAGTTGTCAAGTGCATGTTGGAATACTAAACGTAATTGGTCGACAACACGTGAAAATTATAATAGTCTATTAAAGTAATTTTTCAAGAAAAAAAATCTCATTAGGGCTAGAGAAACCGGAATATTTCGTTGAGTTTAAGCACATTTAATGCGACTAAAATCGTCATAATTATGCGGCAACTTGCTGTTTATGAATGCCTCTGGGCATTTAGTTGCTCATTGTTTTGATCAAGCCCTACTGAATACGACACTTATACCCCGCTTACACGATCAAGCAAACATCGAACAACCATCGAAAACACATCGAGCAAACGTCGAGCAAACATCAAGCAAATATGAAGCATGCATAAAACATTGCCTACACGAAGCAAACATCAAGCAAACATCGACCACACATCCAGCCAGCTCGTCGAGCTAGCGTGTAAACTGGGTATTATTATTATACTCTTGTGCTGATATTGTCGCGTAGGTTGTAAACCTGCTGTTAAGCCACGGCGCAGACGTCAACTGCGAGAGGGTTTGTAAATTCATCCAAAATTTTTTCTTTACTTATAGCCTGCATTAATTACGACCGGGTTTTTGTCGTGTTGCTACTCTATTTAGGCCTATATTGTTTTTATGTGTGAAAATTTGTGTCATGGCGGACTGGGGTTAATAGGGAAGAGAGGATTTTCATGCCCCTTCCTGTCATAGTAAGTTTTTGTAAGAGTCATCATGCTATGTAAGAATTGGATTGAGTGGAATATTGATTTATTAGGAAATTGATTTATCGAGTGATTGACTAAGCGTCAAGGGGCAAATAGCAGGTAGGCACCTGAGTGGCTGTAGTAATCCAGCTTTGCTTATTGTGGAGTCAGTGGCAGCTTTTTGTAAGGCCGTTCTAATGAGCCGCATTACGGGTCTTGTTCGTTCGCCCGTCCGTCCGTCCGTCCGTCCGTCCCACCGTCTGTTCGTTACGCACGAGCTCTTAACTCGAAAACAGAAATGCGTAGGAGAACGAAAATTGGTGGAAACTTTCTCCAAGGAAGGAGCAACAACCGATCTTTAGCTCGAGAGGTCGAAGGTCAAGGGGATAACCGTATAAAATGTAGGCACTGTGCGATACGATACAAACAGTGACTGGCGTCCAGGTCATTATTGAAAATTTTTGACCCGAAGTTCGTAATATGTTGCCCGAGATCGAAGATCGAGGGCAACATGTTACAAACTGAGGGGAAAAAAATTCAAAAATGGTCGAAATGTTAGTCTCTATTTGTTTTGTTATACCTCAACGCCTGTAGACAAAATTTGTGGTATTTTACGCTCTCTTCGAACACGGTAAACATGGTTGTCTGCTGATGACGTACGACGGACCGTTTAGCCACAATAGATGCTTGTAGAACACTACAATGTACCTTTGAGCTACAATACATGAATTCGGCGTCGGCATGGTCATAGACGTCTCAAATGTTAATGAGGAGGGCACTATTGTCTATAGTGCCCTCCCATAGGGCACTATGTCGCTGCGTTGTTACTGAGGAGATGACTATGGCGTATTTGTGAACGTCAGGTGACGTGATTATTTTGAACCAATCGCGTGCAGGTATTTTGCTTTTAGGTATAACAAAATATTTTAGATTTTACTAGCAGCATCAGTGGCGTAACTATAATTTCTGGGCCCCCCGGCAAATATTCGCTACGGGCCCCGTCCAAATTTGATTCTCAGATATGATGCTACCGGCTTAATTTTTTCAATAATTCGGGTCACTTTGGGCCCCCTTTACCGTGATGGGCCCCTGGGCCCCCCGGCATTGCCGGGGCTGCCGATGGCTAGTTACGCCACTGCGCAGCATGCATTAAATATCTATTTAAATATCTAACAGTGAAGTTAATGCATGCATTAACTTCACTGTTAGATATTTAACTAGAATCTAGGTCCCAGATTGTTTGGTGTGTACCTGTTGTAGCACAATTTGTCGACTCCGCTGCACCTGGCGGCTACGTGTGGATATCTCGACATAGCGCGAGTTCTGGTTTACCATGGCGCTGACATCAACAGTCGAAACCTGGAACAGTCCACTCCAATACACAGGTATAGTAGCTACGTCTGAGTAAAGTTTGAATAGTCATATTATTATATTTCTTGCTTTTTTCTTGTTTTTTATTTTTTTCTTTTTAGTACCTGCTTTATCTTTACGCGTTATTTTACGTTTAGCCGGTACGGTGCTGGTACGTACCGGCTAAGGCCGTACAAGACGACTGCCGTATAAACAGCCAGTCCAGTTTGGACCGGATAGATAAATATCCTGTTTTTTCACGTCAAGAATGCTCATATACTTAATTATTGGCCGAAGTGCACACATGGCAGACAATTGTTTGTAGAGGCCTTACTTGATTTCAGAGTTGTCCATCGGTTGGGTTCACCCACTGGTCGGGTTGGGTTGGGTTGGTAGTCGGTCGAAAATTTTTATTTTTAGTGGTTTGGTTGGGTCAAGGGTCTAAAATGGCAGAACGTAATTTTTCATTGTGTTAGCCACACCATCACTGACATTGGGTTAAAATTATTGTCGAGCGAGAACGTGGAATCAGTTGAACGTATTCGTTGGGGGTTGCTTGAAGGGCTCGTGTGATGACTGCACTGCTATTGGTAATGAGTTGATGATTATGATCATGACGATGCTGTCGATAATGATAATGTGCATTAGCTTATCTTTTTACGCCTGGCCGATTTTTGTTCGTTGTATGAGGTTAGGTTGGGTTTGGTTGGGTTGAGTCTGGGTCGATGAAATGGGCCCATGGACAACTCTGCTTGAGTTAGTTTCTATAAGTTGTGAATCAATAATTTCGTAATTAATTTCATACGGTTTTCGTGAAATGTATATTGAGAATTGAGTTCAAAACTTAGTTGAGCTGTTGTTCATATCAACAGGGCTGCGTTGTATAACAAAGTCGACATTCTCGAGTTCCTCATCAAGCGCGTGAGTACTAGAAGTCTTTATGAAAAGTCTTGTTTTTTTCTTACTTAGTTTTTTAGAGTTGTCGAATTAACGCGCTAACTTAACGCGCTGACGTGTTAAAGAATTAACGCGAGTTAAAAATTAATGCACATACGTAAACTTGCTAAATTCTGTGAAGCAGGATTTCTAGTATTCCATTAAACAGCGGTTACTTGACGACCAAATGATATTTATGTGAATGAAACTGGTTTTTTGCCCTTCCATCACTACTGTCACGGTCCTGCGACATCGCCACGATTTCGTCGGTCGTCATTCCAGTCACCCTGTCGATGTAGTTCACGTACAACTTTAGCAATATAATGATGTGTTAATTAACAAAAAAAATGCGTTAACGCCGTTGAAAACTTCAACGCTCCGACAGTGCTAACTATATCATCATATCGTTATCAAGTAATGCGTCTGGCGTCTGTGAACGGTGATAGGGCGGTAACATAAACGCAAAGGACAAGAAGAATATGATGCCGTTGCACTGCGCCTGCTGGAAAGGACAGACAGAAGCGGCGGAGTTCCTACTCAGCAACGGCGCCCAGATCTCGGAGTCCGACACGTCACTCAAGACCGCCCTGCACTGGACCGTCCAGTTCGGACACTTCGAGACCCTACTTACCCTACTCAAGGTAAGGTTAATCCCTGCGACATCATGTGTTTGTTTGAAAATAGGTTCGAAAAGCAGGGCACGAAATCGCAATTTTACTGACAGACGGCTGCAAATTTCCGGCGGAAGACATTACGCATGCTGGGAAGTTTACTTTACTTATTAATTTTTCCAAAAATGTGGGATTTTTAATTCCAAATTTGGCACTTTTTGAAAAGATATTTCAAACAACTGAAAAACTTTCCGATAGGTTAAAATTTTGGGAAGGGCAGTTGCCCTTTGAGTGACGTCACTGAAAGTAGGTATTTCTAACCATAAGTTGGAACTCGTTGTCATTAATGAATAATTATCTTAGGAACACTTAGCCTTTTGACTGTTTGACTTGATTTTAGTTTCTTTCCAAAGTTCAGTCGTCGTGTACAGAATTCGTCAATTTTTCCTCTCTCGTGCTGTGATCTTCTATAGTATACTTTCTGGATTATCTTCTTCGCGTGTATTATTTCTAGGTCAACTCAGCCTTCCATCCCTCCGGGGTAGGTAAATCGAGTGCCGGCCTATCTGGCTGGGGTTAAGGCGGGGCGCGTTCACCTGTGTCGGGTGGCAGGTTTACACTGTGTGATCCCATATGGCAGGTGACGCTCTGTAGCTCTGGAATGGGCTTCCATTAAGAGTTATAACACCATCTTTAACCTTCGACCTTTTTTATTGTTTAGGACATCTGTAAGCCTAATAGCTGTTCTGCTTCGTTGGCAGACTCCCAGAACATGAAGCGGACAGTGTCAAGAGCATGGGGTGGGAAATTCGGAAGGCACATGAAGAACTAAATTCAGTCAGTTGAGCTGATTAATACCCCGTTTACACGATCGAGCAAACATCGAGCAATTAGAGCACACGTCGTGCACGTGTATTTTAAATGCATTTGCTGGATGTTTGCTCGATGATTGCTCGATGTTTGCTTGATCGTGTAAACTCGTATAAAACTGTCAGCGCGGATAACCACAGTATCATGTACTCATTTTAACTGATTAGCAGGAGCTAAACGGCACGTGCCACTATCTAGAGTGTAGCCTAAATAGGACATAATGGCTGACTAATAATTTTATTTCCTACTGGTGGTAATTGTACGTGCATGGATGGCGGCGTATTGGTGTAGCACGGAGTGAAAAGTCTGCTCGATTATACGGACAAAAACGACCAGACCGTGCTTCACTACGCCGCCTACACCGGCAACGTCGCGGTAAGGCAATCTGTGTTGTTTTTTAATTGAAGTCCAAGTCGCATTATTTTTTTCGTAACTGTTACGAAGCGCTAATTGGTTTAATCAAATGCTAATTTGTCAATATTCCCTAATCTTCTGGTTGCTTAAACATCTTAATGCCCTAAAAATCAGGTTTAAACTACTTTTTTTTCTTTTTCGCGGCTTCGGCCATTTTCGGAACTGTGACGTCATTTGCGGAATGGTTGCTAACTAGCTTTATTGTCTTAAGTCAAATGCAGTGTGTCAAAAAAGCGTCCTGAAAGTGACGTCATCAGTTATTGTCGCACGTTCGGGTGCGTTCGGCTGGCACAACATATTTCTCTGAAAATTACTCCAAAGCGATGTTTACATTTCATTGGATCAGCGTCTTATTGATTAATGTTAAATTTTTACCAAACCGAATGGAACTGAAATGAAGATGTTTCATTGTAGTTCAATTCAGTTCTGTCGCTTCGAACACATCTTTATAGACACTTTATAGACACACGGGAGCCAGCCGTCGTCAGCAAAGAAGTTTTAATAATTATTTTACATTTGTCGTATATGTAACGCAATGACGCATAAGTCACCTATAAGTCGTCTCTCAGCAGCTAAACGAACATCTCAGTGACCAGGGTCTGCTACCACGTCACCAGTCGACTTACAGGAAATACCATTCGACTGAGACACACACCATGCTACGAGTCATGTCGTATGCGTTAACTGCCGCTAATGAACGACGCGTGACTCTGATCGGTCTGCTGGATTTGTCGTCGGCCTTCGACGGCGTCGACCATTCCTTGCTGCTGCAACGACTGGAATGCACGTTCGGCTTGTCTGGGATGGTTCTGCGCTGGCCGACGACGTCATACATTACCGGCAGAAGTCAGCTGTAACACAGTCAGTGCAGTTCGGAGTTCCGCAGGGGTCTGTTTTAGGCCCTCTGCTCTTCGTTCTGTACACGGCCGACCTCAGTCGAGTGCTGGCAAATCAAATCACGGTCTCATCCTGCATCAGTATGCTGACGACTGTCAAATCTACACCAGCACGCCAGTTGACGATGCTGCGGCGGCGGTCGACCAATTTTCAACATCCGTCAATGTTGTCGACTCAGTACGTGACCTGGGAGTGGTCATTGACAGTGGCTTAACGATGTCTACACATCACAGCAGTCTGCTGCTCGGTCTACTACCAGCTGCATCAGCTACGAACGACTGCGCGTTCGTTGACAGACGATGCCAAGAAAACGTTAGTTCAGTCGTTCGTGTCATGCCGACTGGATTACTGTAACGCGCTGCAGTATAACTGTATGGCATCTCTGGCGGTCTGATCCAACGGCTGCAGTCGGCACAGAACGCGGCAGCACGGCTTGCCACTGGAGCTCGTCGACGTGACCACATCACTCCAGTGCTCAGATAGCTTCATTGGATGCCTGTGAAGCAGAGAATCGACTTTGAACTGGCGATGCTGGTGTACAAGTCTCTGCACGACATCGCTCCGCCGTACCTGTCAGACGACTGCCAACTCGTCACGGAGGTGGGACGTCGGCACCTTAGGTCATCGGACATCCACACGTGTACCGTGCCGCGGGCACAGTCACAGATCGGCGACAGTAGCTACCTGGCAGCTGGACCGCGGCTATGGAACAGCCTGCCGATTAAGATCCGACGGAAAAACATCACTTTTTAACATTATATAGGCGGCTACTGAAGGCGTATCTGTTCGTTTAGGCTGCGGCGCATTGTGACCTTTTTGCTTGATTAAGTTCGCCGGATATAAGTACTCGTACTCACTCACTCAAGTCCAAAGTGCGTTTCTATTTCTTCCTTGGTTATTTTCTTTATTGCAATATTTTTGTAGTTTGCGATTTTCATATTCCAGAGACAAAGTGTGATTGATACAATTCTATCAACTTTTTTACACGTTCTCGATCCTCTCAGAAAGCAGCTTTAGTAGTACGTACAAACTACGGGTACTTAAAATAGGAGGACAACATGATTTTTAGACGACATGTAAAGTGTAGGCCTACAAACAAATCGAATGTCCCTCAAAAAACGCACTGTTTAACTTCATAAGTATGTAAATCGAAATAAAATTCTACGCTGAGCAGTGCCCGGGCATCCGGGTCTAGCGACACTTGAGCCGACTGCCCGGCTGTCGGCCAAAAAAAGCAATGCTTTTCATTTTCTCGTCGGGTGTCAGCGACACACGAGCAGGATGTCCGGGCAGGGTGTCCTGACCGGGTCAAAGCGGGTCGTGTGTCGCTGGCTTTACCTACAGCGGTTGAAACCCGGGTTCGTTGGTTGCTTGGTAGGGTTTGTTATCTGGACTCAGGCAGGCTGAGTCCGTCGTACAATACGATATTATGTAATCTATTCCTCGCCGGCGCTCGCGCCGTACTGGCACCAACTAGTGATGGGTCGGTGTTACGGTTTTAATTTCGGTACTGTATCGATGCGATATCGACACTTTCTGAGTAGGTAAATCTTTTATTGGCCAATCCACTCGAATCGTTTAGAAAATTGTTCTTATGTGCATTTTTGGAACCATGCATCGCAACCAAAGCAAAAGGATATTGTATTCACTGTGACCGTGACGTCATAACACGTGAAAAAATCGCTGTGAAATCTTTACACTTTTCTTACGAATGTTGCAGTTTATTTAGCCGTCGTTAGTATGTACCACGTAGCACGTCTTAGCAATATTGACAGTACTGTTATTGAACGAAAACCGTCGTGAAAGGCATAAATGTAAAAACATTTTTAATGCTTTTTTACAAAAGCTTAAAAACATTTTTGTACGTTTTTTTTATTTTTTAATATTTGTTATTTTTATGTTTTTTTTTAATTTTCTAAATGTTTTTGTGTTTTTAGTGTCGTGTTTTTGTTCTTGTTAAAACATAAACATACAAAATTACAAATATGATTTATTTTTCATGGGCAAATTGCGTTCAGCTGTTTTTATCTGTACATTCAGTACATTCCCGTTTTTAGTCTTTACAAATGGTAGGTTTTTGTTTTTAATTATTCGAGTTAGATATTCTTTGCGTGTATAATGACGAAAAAAGTAGCGATTGGAAACATCTGCAGTTTAGTGTTTTTCATGCATATTTTTAATAATGTTTTTTTAAAGTTTTAAAAAACATGTTTTTAATGTTTTTTTTGCAAATCAATGTTTTTAACATCTATGGTGAAATGCTCAAACTGATACAAAAATTACAAATTTGCATGAGTCAAAAGTTACAGAAACAGTCTCACGATATATCGAAAATATCGATATTTATTCTTACGATAGCGTATGATATATCGGATATCAGAAGGACCCAACTCTAGTACCGGTCTACACTGAATGGAGCCAGCCGGGAACCGATAGCTATGCAGGCTATACGCTTATTTATAGCGCGCCCGAAGTTACGATCTAATACCGCTATACAAATCTACTGTTGTTATTATTATTAAGCTGTTATTAGTTAGAATAATGCAAATATGTTTGAGAAATTGCTTAACGCTTGTCCTTCTGAAATGCGGGAATAGTGTACTCACTTTTGCACATTTTTATATAAAATGAGCAGTGGCTTTCGTCTCCCCAAATTTGAAATTGAAATCGGGCGCAACTCTCCCCAGTTTTGGGTTTAGGTTCCCCCAATTTTTGACTGAACTTTTCCCCTCCATTTTGGGCTTTTCCTCCCTCTAGCGAGAAAGTTTTGTCAAGAGTGTAGACTAAAAATAGGGGAAGTAAAATAATAGAGGGGGAACTTTGTTAAGGGTAGAGATTGCCAGTGAAAAATAGGGGGAAGTTAGGTTGAAAATGTAGATTAAAAATAGGGAGGAGTAAAAAACTGTGGGAGTTTTGTTAAGGGTATGCATTGCCCAGTAAAAATAGGGGAGAGTTACGTTAAGAGTACAAAACAACAAAGTGAAAAAAG
>Ga0209671_1009458_pt1 | contig 10216 bp, 4 predicted proteins | sample WorMetHERISLAND2_2_FD_187401 | JGI IMG/M metagenome (GOLD analysis project Ga0209671, IMG submission 187401) | Marine gutless worms symbiont microbial communities from Max Planck institute for Marine Microbiology, Germany - Olavius geniculatus... | ecosystem: Host-associated > Annelida >... | reverse complement strand
AGCAGAAGCAGTAGCAGGGGCGAGGCGACCGGCGAACTTTACATAAGAACCTTTTAGGTTTTTAATGTTAATGACACCAGTCCCGGAGACAAACAAGCACGTTCACGGTTGATGGATCCAGCGACGAACGTCTCTTGTTGACGATGTATCCGGCAGAACTGAACAGCCGACAACTTTCGGTTTATACCGTACGTGAGTAAGTAAAAGGCTGAGTTGATTAATCGTTAAAAATAAAATTAATCGTTAATTTTCTTTGTTAGTTAACCATTAAATTAATCGTTAAAATCCGCAGCTCTAATTTTCGACAACAGTATAAAATAATATTGATGACATAGTGGCCAGTTTTCTGGCGTCGCAGCCGCGCTAAGTTGCTGAACGTCTCATGCTATCAGAAGCTTAACATAGGCCTACTTCGCCGGCAACTAATAGGCTTACCGGAAAAAAAGAAACGTAGATCTAACTGAAAATTTTTTTAAAAATCCCTGCGGAATTAAAATACTACTGAATAAAAACAACAGAAAGCACAGAGAAAAAAACGAAGATGGTAGATCAAACGACGGCTATAAATTGAAGTAGCAACCAGTTACTGGTAGGCCTATTAGTCGACTGGCATTTCCAGAAAGTGGCCAGTGTGTCATCACCGTTAGATTCGCCATCAACCTTAACTGCACGTTAAGCAACATCTGCCAAGCCTTCCCGTGTCATCGTCAGAGCAGAGACGAACTGCCAGATGATCCCGTTCTCAGAGCGGCCATTCGCCGCCGCCGGCATTGAAGCTGGGCCTATAAAGTCTTACCTACAGTAGTAGGTCCCTATGTATACGTACTCCCCTGGCCCCAGAAGTAACTATCCATAAACATCAGAGATGGCGTCACTCAGTACTCATCGGAGATGTCGTTCCAAGTTCGGCGTATAGGCTAGGTCTAACTGTATGCAATGGTGACCGCACTGAAAAGGCACTGTAAGCTTATTATGTTGCGTCACGTCGCTTTGTACAGTCACTAGGTCTATCTTTCTTTGGTCAGAATAGCCGACCGGGAGATCATTAAAGCAGAGCCGTCGAACAGTAACAGACAGCAGAGGTGTAGCAAATCAGCTGTTAACGCTCAGAATCTTGTCCAATTCATAGAATTGAATTAGTCCCCAGAACCGGTTGTTAAGGCTTTAACAACACACTGGTCTGAAGCCTTAACGGCTAGTACCGTTAAGACGCCTGTCACTGGTAGTAGGTCTAATTTTTACACCCAATGGCAACAACCTTTACCTGGGTCATGTTTAACCCAATCGCATCTGTGCATTGTAAATTAGGTCTACTGCTTCACGCACTAGTAGGCTAATTAGGCCTACTGCATTAATTTACCATAATTCCTAGTACACTACAGCATTGTGACGAAAACGCGCACACTCGCGCTTGCAACTATTTGACCACGTTACAATATTATGCGTACATACACATATATAGGCTTATTGTTTAATTTGATCTTTTGCTAAACCGCTGAAAGCGCTAGCCTAACGGCTGCTTGCAGTTTGAGACCGTAACGGCTGCGGAGGCGGCGGTGGCAAAAGGGGGCGGTTTTGAGGACGGTAATTAATAGAAACGCGTCAGTTCACTTCATTGATTATGACGATTACAGTTAGGCGACTTACGAAAAGTAGGCCTGTAAGAATGATCGAACACGAATAGCGTCCAATGTGACAAAATCTCGCATTGATTAAACGAGCGATAAAAACTAGGTTGAATTAAACCAGGGCGGCCCTGGCAAAGCAACTTCGACGAATAGGTCAAGTAACAATCTGTTGAAAAAAAACAGACTGCAGCAGCTGTTGCCTCAGGACTGCATGCCCGGAGGTCTGGAGTAGAACTCCAACGAGCAAACTCAGTCAGCGTAAACACAAATACCGAGTACTACAAGTTAACAATTTAGCGCTCACCAACATGGCAGTTGACCGGAAGTCGAACCATGACTACTCGATCGTAAGTCTAATGGGGGTGTTTACATGATCCAGCAAACGTCCAGCAAACTTCCAGCAAATGTATTCAAAATACTCGTGCTAATGCTGGACGTTTGCTGCCATATGTTATAATGAAGCTGGACGTTTGCTGGATCGTGTAAACACCGTATAACATCCTAACCCGTCAAGCTCAAATTCCATTACGCCGACTTTACCAAAACTTCCCCGCGGGGAAAGTTGTGGACACAAATCATGAAAGTCGGCGACATGATTTGTGTCCGCGACTTTCCTAGTGGGGAAGTTTCGGCGAAAGTCGCTAAGTCGGCGTAATGGAATTTGGGCTTTACGCCACCAAGCCCCCATTTCGAGTTATGCGACGGAACGGACAGACGGACGGACAAACAGACGTGCAAGACTCGTAATGCGGCCTGTTAAAACGATTGCATAAACTCGAGTCATGCGCTCAGCATCGTTCAAGTGATACTGCTACAAAGTGCAACTTTAAAGCCAAAATTAGCATTTGCGGGTAGACGATCCCCATTTTCTTTTGCCTTCCGACCTTTCCCCCTATCACTTACCTTCATTCTTTATTTCCTCCCCTTTCCCTTCCACCCCAATCTGCCTTTTCCCCCTGTTCTTAAAGCAGGGTCTGGGGTTTTATCTTAGGAAAAATTTTTTGAACTTCTACCACACTGCTGCTGGGAAGTTTATTTGATATCATTATCAAGTTACGTACCAACAAGGCTCATGACGATGATGACGGAATAGTTTTAATCTACTATAGGTAACCAGGTTACCTCTAACCGCCGTAGCATAACGAAAAAAGATTAACCCATTTGGGCAAAATGCATGGAATGGATGGGCGATTTGCCCTAGTGAGTCGGCATTAGCCCACCTAGTTTACATGTAATAAATTGCTCTGCTGCTACAGCAGCTGTAATATGACAGGTGGACGGACGGTGCAACGGACGATGAAATCGCTTTGAGTCATCACGCACACAAGACGATCGTGCGTCGTGTCGACTTTGATATGACCATTAATCGTGTCACGACCAGCTAAATGTTTTGAACAAAATTTTTAGATTGTAGTTTTTTTACGTTTTTACAAAGTTTTGTAGGTTTTGTAAATTTCTTAAAATTATTCAGGTTTTTTGGATCAGTGTCCAATTGAACACTCTACACAAAATTACGACCCAGGAGAAACATTTTATACACTACGCTCGTAATATGCTATAGTTTTATTTCTATATAGTTGATAACCATTTTATTTTTACATGATATACGTTTGGAGTATTACGTTATTACTGTTCATTTTAATAGGTTTACAACACAATTACGTATTATTTTTTAATATCACAATTTAACAAAAAAATTAATGAAACAAATGAAAAAAGTTCATGTTAATAAAGACTCTTAGTGTACAGCATTCTCGTGATGAAGTTTTGCTCTTGATGTAGGTCTTACTAACGATGCAGTTACAGTAGAACGAAAGCGTTAGGTCTGCACGTGGTTGCAATGTCACGTCATAAAGCCATCGTGCACAGTTGGCTGCAATAAACACTCTACTGATGATCTGATGTGATGTGATGTGATGACGTGCTGTCAGACACTGTTACATTATTTTCTCTGCTAGCTGCTGTCTTTATGTCACGCGCTGTCAGCAGAGTCTCGGTCACTCGCTGATAACTAGGGCGTCAGCAGCTAACAAGAACAGGAGCGTACGTTACAGGGTGTTTACACGATCCAGCAAACGTCCAGCATTGGCACGTGTATTTTGAATACATTTACTGGAAGTTTGCTGGACGTTTGCTGGATCGTGTAAACACCCCATTAAGCCTGCTACGACGTTAGGCTATGTTCATAAGAGTGTAAATCGCTTCGTTTTGAATTCGTTTGGGTTAGTCTGGTTTCGGTCCGCCAGCTGGTTCCTTCTTTTGTGTGTTTTCGAGGACGAATTATTGTAATTTATCTACGATAATGTGGGTCGCAGATAAAAAAAATCTGAACAAGCTGGGTGTTATTTTTAAATTTAATTTACCAGAAATTTTCACAATATTTACTGCATCCAGAGACATATTCTGCGCTCCGGATGTTTCCAAAAATGCGTTTGCGGCCCTTAACCCACTAGTTCGAGGAGACGTGGCTTGCTGCCCCCCTCCCCTTTAGAAATGCTATTCCCACTCTCGGCTTTCGGCCTTACATTTCAAGTTTTAATTGCGTCTCCAGTAGAAATGGTTTCTGGTCGCTGAAGATCGACACTCTTGACCGGCTTAATGGATTGGCCGTTTGATGAAAAAATTAAATGTTAACAAGATTCCTAATATTGGTAATCTTTAATTGAACGATATTCGTAGACAATAAACAGCACAGAAACATCATTATAAAAATAGCGAAAACATAGAAAATTTTTTTAAAAATAATAGTTGATTTTACATCGTGTTTAAAAACATGTGAAAACATGCGCTGCTCGACAAAATTACATTTGAAGGTCGGATGATTTCTGTGTATGGCTTCAGCATTAGCATAGGTAGGAAGCCATTACCGGAACCCATCCTAGCTCCATCATTTTGTAGGCTATAATAAGGCATCAATTAACTCTATATCTTGATAGGACTACTGCTCCATAGAATATTTGGGGAAACTATTATAAGACACACTCAACACTGTATATAGTCCGGGTTTCTTCATATCTATTCAGCAATGAATATAAAGCGAGATGTGCTCGCTTCAACGTCACGGCAGCGACTGAATCACAGCGAGCTGTTGTCGAGTTGCTGCGTACGCTAATTAGTTATGCCTGCTCAACGTCAGGCTACGTCATCTCACATAACGTAGTCCCATCAATCTGGTATCCGGCAACATCAATCCATGTTCTCCGACAGTTTCCTAAAGCTGACACGACGGCGGACGTCATGCACGTCTGATAATCTGAGTGGGCCTTTATAAATTCTAGTGCTTTCGCTTGAAGCTAAAAAGTAAAGACGGCTGGCGAAAAAGTATTAATGGTTATTTTTATTTCCATTTTTAACACGACAGTTTATGAAAAAAATTAACACGCCGAATAGTACTCATAAGAACTGAAGTAGACTACAGGTAAATACTGCAGCATAACAGAGTAGGTGCGAACTGTTTTTGCTAATAAAACATTGAAAGCAAACTAAGAAAATTAGAAAATTTCGGTGAGGGAGGTAAAATAAAAATTTTAAAGTCCACTCTAGCGTGACGACCGAAACGTGGCTCGGGTCTGCGTACAGCAGAACTTACCACGAAATGAGTATATACTCGCGTATATACTCGCGTAATACACCGTAAACTGCGTTGACATCTATACTCGTACACACAAATGAACATAATCCGTTAGAGCGTATAGGCCCTACGTGCGTAATAGGCCTACGGACGTAAAACGCGCGTTGCGTTGCGCAGTACGTCCGTAGTGTGGATGCTTCTTTAGGCGTTGCTTTTACACGTAGACTAGTAGGCTTTTGGTCACCTTATCACTGTATGCTAATACACTGTAGGTATATACAAAACGGCAGAAATGTTATGATTGATGATGGATCTTCCGGGACCACACATTATCCGCCGGATGAACGGCCGTCTGACCCCGGCGGCAGTATACAGCATAGCACGACAGCCAACAGCAGCTCTAGAATAGGCACATGAACGTTGACATTTCCGACTAGTGACCAGATGGGTATTTCCGACCAATTGCAATGCTTCATATTCGGCTCTGCTTACCTTATTGGCTGCAATTCTTTCCACGTTCGACAAAAATGAGTTAATGAACTTTGGTAAACTAACATACGCGGCTAATGTTTAGCCTCTTAAATTCAACTTTTTCCGGAAAACCATATCTTGGTTCTTATTATAGGTAAGGGTGCTGCGCCGCCTCAGATTTTTGCACATGCCGGAGAATAATCTCTTTTGCCAAGAACCGAACAAGTCGACTTCGTCGCTGTATTCGACGGCCGACAGTCGAGCCAGACGACCAATTTATACGTGGCGCTTTAAAGCCAAGAAGTCACTTTATAGGCGGCGCAGCCTCAATCAAACAAACTGCTTTTAGTTGTTTTTTCAATACCCCGTTTACACGATCGAGCAAACATCGAGCAGCCCGATGGAACCCCGCCCCATGGCTCAAATGTAGGTCTAGGCTTAGCCCACAGCTGATCACGTGTTATATAGGCCTTCCAATTACAACCCGCCCGCCCTCCTAATTAGCATGCTAATAACTATAGCTCGTCGCGCTAGCTGGATAAATGCTAGCAAACGTCGAGCAGACGTCGAGCAATTAGCACATGTATTTTGAATACATTTGCTCGATGTTTGCTCGATGTTTGCTCAGTCGTGTAAACAGGGTAGAGACTGTGGGGCATCGGCGACTGACTGACTTTACCTGTATGGCTTCAGCAATCATAATGGTAATCTTTTATTCACCGATAACGCTAAACAAAAACAACACAAAGAAAAACACAGCCGCAGCAACACAGAAATAAATATAAAAAGAAAAGAAAAAATGCATATATACATGTGACATGGATAGTCTATTACTGTATTCTAATACGGTATTTTCCATTAACGAACACTAATTTCGTATAGTGTAGTGACAGGCCTATACAGCAGTAAACTTATAACTGGTTGACTTCAGCGAACTGTTTGTCAAATAAGTAACGAATCTGCCGGTATAATTACGCATCACAAGTTATTAGCGAACATCTTTGAACCTGGCACACATAAACGTCATCCAATCAGGTATAAGTCGGCATGCAGTCTGAGAATTAGTCTATGTGTCTGATGTAACTGAAGCATTAATTACTATGTGCTATAGACTACACAGTGTTGCTGTAATCTTGACTCGACTCATCAATTACGAGGTCTATAGGTCTGAATGATGCTCATCTCGGGATTCACAGCACGGTCTCTGTAGCTGAATGAACAATAGGCCTACAGTGCGCTAGAGCCAGCTTGATGTTGTTGTGTCGATACCATATTATAAACCTAGAGCGTCGTCGTTTACTATTTTCCGTTTTCTTCGTAAGCTCTTTGCGTAATGATGTCGTTGAAAACGATAATGCTGCGGATCCGAAAACTGCAGCTTTTGTCGCAAGACGCGAATGCATTATAGGTTTTTGCTACGGCGGATTGTTTGTGCGCGAGTGTAAATTTATACTTTATTAGCGGATGCCGGGGAGGAAAGGCAGAAAGTTGAGAACAGTACTCAATGATAAAAAAACTGGAAGTAACGAACGAACTTGAAGTATAACGCCGTACTGCATTGGCAAATGAAGCTTTCAGTAGAAAAAAGATCTCATATGTGGATCTTTCAGCCTCCAGCTGAAAAAAAGCATTTATAAGGAGTATAGCATTATACAAAAATAAAAAATGGACACTGGAAAAAAATGACATTAAAAAACTCAAAGCATTTAAAATGTGAATTTGGCGCCGCATGTTAAAGATATTTTGGACGGAAAGCAAAAAGAATGATAAGCTAAGAACAGTCGAAGCAAAAGAAGTCCTGGACACAATGAGGAATCGACACAATAGCATGTGTTGCGTCATGATTCTGCAGTGAAAACAGTATTAAAAGGACAACTGCCAGGAAAGCAGGGAAGAATAAGACCGAAAAAATGTTGCTGAAATGGCTACTGATAACAATTAAACGACGGGCACATCGATTGTCCACAACTCAAGGAACTGATGCAGGAGCGATCAAGATGGAGTGTATAAGAACGAAAACCTGCCCGTAAGAGCAGAATACAACAGAAGAGTTTTCGTATTTAACTATTTCTATATAGCTTTCAACTCGTTTGTGTTGCATTTTCTTTTATCGTGTCATTGTTGTCGCTGAAATCATTCCTGCTATAAATGACGAAGATGATGACGACGCAAGTGCACTTTCGACTGTTAACATTTCGAACAGATTCGCTTCGGGGCGGATTTAGCGCTTTTATTGATTCTCCTGAAGCAGTCCAAGCTTAGACGATAAAAGAATGGCTATCGATCTTTGAGCGCATTTTAGCTGCATTGCAGCTTCTTGTGCGCAGTCTTGTCCCTGTCTAACAGTAGCATCGCCGACGCACTTAGAAAGCCGTACAGGGTGTTTACACGATAGAGCAAACATCGAGCAGCTAGCTGGACGTTCTATGGTAATTAGCATGCTAATTTTTTTAGGGCGGACGGATTGTAATTGGAAGGCCTATATAACACGTGATCAGCTGTGGGCCAAGAGCCTAAGCCTAGGCCTACGTTTGAGCCAGGAGCGGGGTTCCAATAAGCTTGCTTGAACCAGCTCGATGTTTGCTCGACGTTTGCTCGAAGTTTGCTCGATCGTGTAAACACCCTTTTAAGGCGCGTTCAGAGCGACACAACTAAACTGAACTGAACTGAACTGACAAACTGACCAATCGGCAAGCAAGGCAAGCTTATTGATTATTGACTGATGCATACGTGTCTGCAGTCACGTAAACACAGACATCGTTAGACGATGCCTACTGTAATGCATTGTTTGCCCATTGGTCAGTTCGTCAAAAACTAATACCCCTTTTGCACGAGAAAACATATAAAAACATGAAGCTAACGTAATCAAAAGATACGTGCACGACCTGTGCTCTAAGTGTGCTTTATGTTTGCTTCATCGTGTAAACGGACTATAAACCGCGTTAGTTCAGTTACGTCGCTCTGTACGCGTCTTTAGCGTTAAGCCTATAATCAAAAGTACGTATGTATACGAGTATTAACATGTTTGTAGCAGTGCCGCCTGTCGTGAAATAGCTTTGGACTTGTTACTGCAAAATACAGGCTCTAGCTGTTTGCGATGGAATTCGATTGTGAGACTTCATGCACACTGACAATAGTCATGCACACCGTGATATTTAAATAGTTAATAAGAGCACCATCGAATCACATCAGCACATATTTGTTTATTAGCATGGAACTTAACACAATGCAAGAATGCACACAATAGGCTACAAAGTAACGTAATTGCAAAAAGTAAGTTTTCAATGTCTGAAAAATGAAATTTATGTGGGAAGTCCGCACACGTTTACCGTTTTACTTTCGTCGTATATATTAGCACGCAATAATCTTGGTGGCAATGAATTGGACCGGCTGCTATGAAGTCTATTGTCCAGGGAGGCACTGCACTGATATAATAGGCTATTCTTGGCATTTGGATTTGCAGAGCATAAAACTGTTTACGGTCCGCAACAAAGCGCTGAGTGCCACCAAACGTAGGCTACGTCCGTGTATAGCGACGAGCTCACAAAGTAATGGTAGACCGACGGGAGAGATCGATTTCGAACGGCTGTTGGCTGGGCTTTCTTGCTTCGGAAATCAACGCCGCGACCAGTGATGGGCAAACGTTGATTAGTGAAAATTTAGTAACAGATAGTTTAATTAAGTTATTTCACTTAAATCAATGTGTTAGCTAAAATACAACAGTTTAATTAGAACAGTAGTTTAAATATTATTTTTTTTCGTCAACTAATTATACAGTAGGCCTATTAATTTGAAAAATATAAAATAGCATGTATAATTTTTTCTTTGTTTTAAAACATTATAGGTTATACGCTGTTATGTTACTTTCCTGCTTTTTCGGCTTAAGCAGCTGTGTTCAAATTGTTTAATTTTTTTAAGCCTAAAGTGACAGTACTGGATGGCGACACACTTAAATGATTTGTAGACAATGTTGCATCGATTTGTTGCCAAAATGGTAATAAATTAGTTGGAAACATTTTATTAAAATTATTCGTTCAATTAGCTACATCGCTATGGTCGTTGCTGAGTAATGATTGAACTTAAATTCTTTTGTTGAAATTGAATTATAGTTTAATTATTTTTTGGGGGTTAGTTTCCCATCAACAGGGGCAGTGACCGACCGGTTCCAGCGACAGATCACAGAAAGCTTGCAGCAGCAGCAGCAGTGTGTGCAATGCTTATTGTCTACAGACGCTGACCGGCCGGACACCGGCAACAACCGTATAGACAGCTGCTGCATCATCGTACTATTCAGCGGACATCGGACGACGTCATCGCAAGCTTTATCGTCACCTGTCAATCATAGGTCAGTACAGTGGGTGACTTTAAATTTTGCTTAGACCTAAGTTTTGAACTATAGTTTTAGACCAAAACTCGGTTCAAAACCTAATTAAAGTGACGATTAAATCCGGTTTTAATTAAAACCGGACGCTTCCGTTAAAACCAAAGTTAAAACTGAACATAATACCAAACTTCGGTTTAAAAACAAACTTAATCTGAACAATCC
>Ga0209671_1009457_pt1 | contig 10217 bp, 5 predicted proteins | sample WorMetHERISLAND2_2_FD_187401 | JGI IMG/M metagenome (GOLD analysis project Ga0209671, IMG submission 187401) | Marine gutless worms symbiont microbial communities from Max Planck institute for Marine Microbiology, Germany - Olavius geniculatus... | ecosystem: Host-associated > Annelida >... | reverse complement strand
ATTACTGATTTGATTAACATTTTTGTGTATTAAATTATTAATTGTTACACAGGTTGCTCGTGACTGCGCAGACATATTGGCGACCGATCACGTGAACAGCGGTGTCTACACAGTGAACATTAGAAACGACGATGTTCAAGTCTACTGTGATATGACAACTGACGGAGGAGGATGGCTGGTATAACTTATACGTCTTACAGTTTATTTCAATGCAGTGTAGTCCAGATTGTGTGCTTTTAATCTTATTTTCGTGTTAGCAGCATGTCGCACAATAGACAATAGTCAATCTGGCTTTAATTATTTTTGCCATAGTGAACGTAGTGAACTGGTGGAGATTAAGAGATCGCTTTCTTCGGTCTCTCTGTGTGTCTCTGCATACCGATTAATCAATCAATCAGTCTTACTGATTGATCAGCAATCAGTTTACTAATTGCTCGATCGATCAGTCAGATTTATGCTTCAGTAGTAGTAGTTGTAGTTGTAGTAGTAGTTGTAGTAGTAATGTTTTAATGATTATACTTGGTGGAGATATGCACTCTCACTAGCGCCTTCTAGTTGTGACAGTTTTTGATTGCAACAGAATTGCTTATTTGACATTTTAAACTGTGGCATGCTACGTGATTTGGCTATGTACACTGTGTCTCAAAAAACATCCCTGACATTTTGGCTGTAACTTTAAAACAAATTATCAGATTTTGATAATTTTTGGTAGGAATATTTCTGACACAATTTGCCATCAAATGACTCTTCAGTTTTTCACCTCACCCAATGTATGCCTTTGCACTACCTAGGAAAATTAGATCAAGCGAGATATGTGTTGAAATAAACAGAAAACCTGAAAAAAACATCCCCGATATTATCGATCGTAACTTGAAGAAAGATTAGCAGATTTTAATAATTTTTGGCACCGTGTCTCAATAAAAAACATGTGACTTTTATTTTTTGAATAACTTCGTGCAGCATTGGCCGATTTTGATAATTTTTGGCACGCAGCATTACAAAAAAAAACTTGACGTAAACAAGTGTACTTTAGCCCACCTCACTTTGATACCGTTGCTACACTACATTGTGAAATGCAGAGGTCGTAGTTTGGCCGCACCTACAACAACGAATTCGTACTGGGGAGCGCATGTGTTGGCTCAAAAAATCACTGACGCCGCAAAATCATTGAAAACCTGTTACATATTCAACATTAGTCGTGCTTATTTTAAAATCGTACGTCGACGAACTGAAATAACGCATCAACAGCGAGTGAACCGCTCTGGGTCACCCGTTATTAAACGTGCTGCTGGCGAGTCGCGTCAACGTCCACGCCTTGCGTTCGTGCTGGAAGGGACATTTTGAGCACACACAGTAATAAAAATGATGTGATGTTACACATAAAACTTTCTGAGAGATAATAACTGCTACTCGTGTTTGTCGCTATTCAATTAATCATTTTAAAGCCAACTCATGCGCTGCCCAGTATAAGTTCATTGCTGTAAACAGCCAAACTACGACGTATGAATTTCACAAGGTAGTGCAGCAACAGTATGAGGGTGAGGTAAGCAAAATTATTGTTGTTTACGTTAAGTTTTTTCTTGATGTTGTATGCCAAATTATCAAAATTGGCCAATGTTTCACGGAGTTATTCAAAAAATAAAAGTGGCACGTTTTTATTGAGACATGGTGCATATAGCTTGTTAATTTAGTTGTCTGACTTTTCTGAAAAAAACTTATTAAAGTTTGAAATACTTCCGCGTTAGTTTTATGACGACATGTGGTGCATGCCAAGATATTTATGTGGCCAATTAGCATTTGATTAATCCGTAAACTACGTGTATTAAACGTTTATGAAATTTTATTTGTTCCAATGCAATATGCAGGTTTTTCAGCGAAGAAAAGACGGATCTGAAGACTTTTATCGTCTGTGGGATGACTACAAATACGGATTCGGAAATCTGGAGGGTGAATTCTGGCTAGGTGAAGTTTATGTTTTGCAAACTCAATTAGCGTAGGCTCTATAGATAGGACGTTACTATGTCGCACGGCAGTGCGTCATCTGAGCTATCTATGTCCATAGGTGCGACGTTTTCGTTCCAAATCGAATCGAATCGAATACCTGTTGTTTTCATTCAACGCCACGTGTTGTATTGCGTTACTGACTTTTGAATTGCTTGTAAGACTCACCGCACAAAGATTAACGTCTGATCGTTGCAGTTTTCTTAGCCGTTTTGCTACGAAAACTGTCATAAATGGGAGTGTTATTAACACCCGCTCCTTTATACTTTGAAAGTGAGCCTTGCATCGCTAGTCAGCAAATCCTGGATCCGCCATTGGTGTCTGCACCTTCTCGCAAAAGTTGAAAATGTTGTTAAAACAACTTATATTTCGCAGCAAAATGCCATTGTTTTGTTTGTGCTAATAGGCCTATATGTCGTGTTGTGTATTTCAGGTCTCAGATACCTTCACCGGCTGACAACTGGCTCATCTGCCCGCAGGTACGAACTACGAGTCGATCTGGAGGATTTTGAGAATCAGACTCGCGTTGCCGTGTACTCGAACTTCACCATTGCATCGTCTAATGAGAACTTTCGACTAGACCTGGGTGCCTATAACGGAGACGCTGGTTTGTATTTTTAAAAATTTAAGCTGAAACTTTAAAAAGCTACAAACGTCACTGAGAATAATGGTATCGCTAGACGAAAACACGCAACTAAGTACAACCGTTGCACATGATTAAGGTGATTATGATTAAAACACTGAATCCGGATCCCGAATCGGATCGCTACCAAAATCTGACTGACTGGTTTATGGACTACGCACCATCACTTTGAAAAGTTTCATCAAAATCAGTTTAAAACTTGCTGATCAGTGGCAAATTGTCAAAAAGCGTGGAAAACCCAAAACTGGCGTGAACGTTTCTCGCCGAGGCAGTTAGATTGGTGGCCTGCCGTAGCGGTAACGCGTTGTGTCCGATCAACGAAGTTGCTCTACACCGGGCCGGGTTAGTACTTAGATGGATTACTGCATACGGGCAGGTAAACCATCTCGGTATGTAACCAGCCGCCTAGGTCAACTCAGCCTTCCATCTCTCCGGGGTAGGTAAGTCGAGTACTGGCCTATCTGTCAGGGGTTACAGGCGGGGCGCGTTTACCTGTGTCGGGTGGCAGGTAACACTGTGTGATCCCACATGGCAGGTAACGCTCCGTAGCTAAAACACCACTTTTAACCTTTAGTAACGTGTGTGCTACTTCTCAGCAAAAAAGTCAAAAGCCAGCGGTAAGGTTATGGTTGCGCAGTGCAGTGTACAGCTAGGCAGACTGTCGCATATCATGTCGGCACTGGACCGCTTGCGGTGGCTCTTGTAGGAGATTCGCTGGGCGAGCACAATGGCCGTGATTTCTCGACGAAGGACAAAGACAATGATCTTTCTACTTTGAATTGTGCGGTGAAGTACGGCGGGGCGTGGTGGTACGCGGCTTGCCATTCGTCTAACCTCAACGGTCTCTATCACGGCGGTCAACACGCCAGCATCGCAGACGGAGTGAACTGGTACTACTGGCGTGAACATAACTACTCGCTCAAGTTCACTGAGATGAAAATACGACCGGTCGCTTAGACATATCTCATCACACCAGCTGCGGCAGCTGACAGACAGAGACGAACGATATATTGTGGTCGAACTGTGCTTTAGTGAAACCGTTTAGTCATGCTGAATTGGTAGTTTCTGCATACTCGGAATTTTACAAATAAAACTTTAGCACTATTATTGTGACAGAAAGCCGTACTAAAACCGACGGCAGTGAATAGTAATGTCTGAATACTAAATTGTGTTTACTGCAGAAGTAAAGAATGTCTTTCTGTATGAGATGTTCAAAGCGTCGTTCAAACCTAACATCGCTGACTAAAAACGTTTGTAACAAGAAATTTGAGCTAATGCTCACGAGACGCACGAAAGCCTATAGCACTTCCGGTTAAGTAGTTTAGCTGAAAATTGGGGTGTTCACGCTAAGTTAATATACAAATACCAAATTCTTTATCTGGATCGCATAGGCTTAACGATAGTTCCGTGGCGCCACTTTGTGAATGATATAGACTTGTGTCGCAGCCTAAAATCGCCAAAAAAATCCATAAAGCCCTTTATTTTGGTGTTCAAAGTCATTACTGGTCATTGAATTCGGCGCCAATCGAGAGCAAGTGTACGACTTCCTATTAGTGATTAATACCTAAACCCTATCTCGCACCGTTACTGAGATACAGCAACTTATCAACCAAAAATCGCAAATTTTGCCCACCCCCTCTCATTTAGCGCCCTTGTTCGGAGTGACCCCCTTCTAATTTATGAAAAAGCTTTACGGTTTCTGAAACTAGAGTCTTCCAGGCAGCCGACGGTAAAAATTTGGTGATCCTATCTTGCACCGTTTTTGACTGATCCACCCGTGTGACAGACGGACAGAATGCGATGGCTAATACGCGCTGAAAGTAGTAGCTGATTTCGCGCGTAAAAATTCTCAACAGACCTAGTTGGCTCTGGTTTCTTAGACGGATTGTTCTAGGTGTTTTGAAGTTGCCTTAAAGCTCTCCGATATAATGCCATTTCCGTGATTCATTCAGGTTATTAATTCATTGTTCATAGCTTGTGCGTTTTTAGCAGCTTGTCCGTTACCAGTACTCCGTTAATTAGCAATCAGGACACTAGAGACACCAACACTTGTTTTTACTTTAAGAATACTGCTGATTAGACATTATTAATACCGGTAAGTAATATTATTATAAGTGTTTTATACAATTAGTAGTCAATTCCCTCTGGGTCTGGAGCATAGTCGGCAAACTCTCGGTGGGATATCGCGCCAACGTGCCCAAGGGTAATATATTGAATACTAAGCCAGTAAACCACAGCGGCGTTTATACGGTATTGAAAGTGTCTTGGAACGAAACTTCATTTCCCCATTTGGAAAGCCACTAATAGCCGCTGGAACAAATAAGCTTAAGACAGTCTCCCTGGCGTCTCCAGTGAGGGCTGTGATACGTCGGCCACATCCCCTGAACTTGCTGCACTCTCTTTTGGTACCATGTGCCATTCTTATTATTATTCCGCGCGAAAGCAGCTACTGTCTTTTTTCTCTTTTTTCATACGTTTACGTATTTTCCCTGTCTCCTGCCCTTTTCTTTCAGTATACTGCAAACATTGTAATTTTGTCATTTCTGTTTGTCGTCGCTTACTATAACTAAAACTAACTGGTCCGTTGATTTTTATTAGCGCGCGCTGTCCAGACGGTACTGCGGATGTTGCTGGCCACTGTCCATCCCGTACGGTTTTACAGAAAGAAATGGTTGTCGGGACAAAAGTTAGTACGTCTCAAGACGATTTCGAGACCGAAACGTCGAGTCCGAGACCATATCCATGTGAGCGCATAGCTCGAGAACGAAAAGGCGCAGAAATTCTAGTATCAACTAAAAGCTGTAGTCGATGCTTGGGTGTTGGCAGGCGTCGATCGATGTAGCTCGCGTTCAAAGCTTGAAACAAAACATACGAATTTTTTAACTTGGATCTCTGAGTGTAGAGGGTGGGTAAATCACTAGTGTGCCGTGGACTCCGGCTATAGAAATGTTTCAGTTTTATCATGATTGATTACTCGTTACTTTTTAAAAGTTACTTATTCGATTCGATTTTTAATCGTTACCAACTTTAGTTTTTGCGTTTTTTGGTAATTTAATAAAGGACGTCAGCCTCAGAACTAGAGCAGCACTGATCAACTGTGTGCGTCTGTAGAAAACGTTACTGTAAAAGTGTAAAGCGTAAACAATCATTGACTTGGTGCCGTAAGTTACGGTGAGAACGTCGAACTACGATCAAAAGATCGTGAGTTAAACTCCAGGTTGGGTGGCTATCAGCAAAAAAATAGAGATGTGAATTAATAGACATAACTATGACTTGACGATTACACTATATAAAATAGGCATACAATGGTATACATCATAGTAGAGCCTGTGTATAGAAATGCGATTTATATACACGGTGGGTCTACACTTGTACAAGTTGCTCTGCTCGAGTGCACACATCATGGGCCCATCCCTACTCGCAAAATCCATCCCACGTTAGGATGGGCATGAAATCTACAAGAGACGACTTCACTTGTTAATGCAAGTTTGTGAATAAAAACTAACGAAATTTCATGCTTAGAAATGCGCGTTTGTGGCGGAAGCTAAAGCCTACGCCCCGACCGCACTATGGTAGCTTCCTGCAGACTGCAGAACTCGCTTTAACTTCGTAGCTGACGGGAGAATTTGCTGCCCATTCGATCCTGAAGAACTCTACCAGTTGTGCCCATCCCTATTCGCACAATGTCTCAGACCCTAAGCGTTTTGCTAAATTATAGGATAAGGCATTTTATTATGCGCCCGTCCTATTAGGCCGCATTATATGGGTCTTGCCCGTACGTCCGTCTGTTCATGTGTCTCCCATAACTCAAAGACAAAAATTATTAAGTGAAACTGCTTAAAATTAAGTACAAGAAATTTGAGCTAACGCTCACGAGACGCGCAAAAGCCTATAGCAGTTCCTCTTCGCAAACTGTCAGCCTGTCTCCAGCCTTTTCGTTGCAGTTCATTCTTGGATTTTGTGCTGCAGCAGAAGATGGCAAAAATTAATAATAAACAGCATGTCTGTACATATTTGCAATCGTTTTCACGCTACACCAGATAATTGCGGTAAAATAACCACTTTTTAGAAGGGGTAGCCGTCTTTGACGCCCGCCTGCGCCGGGCTCCATGAACCTAAGAGATCGGGATTTAGACTGCTAAAATCTACGTTTAATGCTGTTATCATACGCAGGTTGTCTTGGTCTAACTCCAGCCATTTCGTCGCAATTCAGTATTGAAATGTGCGCAGCATCCAAATATTGTGAAAAATTTACTAAAAACCCCTTTTGGAAAGGTTCAAGGTCATCGATGTTAATAAATTTAAAAAGCCTGTCACCAGTGCGTGTTATGATAAGCAGCATGTCTGTGCTTATCTGCAAACGTGTTCACGCTACACGAGATAATTGCGGTAAAATAACCACTTTTTAGGGGGTAGCTGTCTTTGATGCCCGCCTGCGCCGGCCTCCTTGAACCTAGGGGGGCGGGACTTAAGCTGCTAAAATCTACGCTGAATGCTAAAAATTTTATACGCAGGTTGTCTTGGTCTATCTTCAGCCATTTCGTCGCAATTCAGTGTTGAAATGTGCGCTGCATCCAAAAAAAATTGCGAAAAATTCACTAAAAACCTTTTTGAGGGGTTCAAGGTCGTTCAAGGTCATTGATGTTGATAAATCCAAAAAGTCTGTCACCTGTGCTTGTTATGATAAGCAGCATGTATGTACCACCTATCTGCAACTGTTTACACATTATTCGAGCCAATAACGGCAAAATGGCGTCTTTTTAGGGGGGTTGGGGGTACCCCTCTTTGACGCCCTCGTGCGAGAGGAACCCCTGCACCCAGTGGCACGAAATTTTGTCACGATAAACTAGAGACTTGGGGCAGCCTATAGTGAAGATTTCGTGATCCTAGCTTGCACCGTTTTCATACAGATCACGAGTGTGACAAACGGACAGACGGACAGACAGACAGATGGACAGACAGACGCCCAAACGATGGCTAAGACGCGCGAAGCATTCTGCTTTCGCGCGTAAAAATTGGCGTGAGTTTTTTCCAGGGCGTGTCAGAAGATTATGCGTGTCGTCGTTCACGTGACAATGACTCGGCGATTTATATACACGATGGGTCTACACTTGTACAAGTTGCTCTGCTCGAGTGCACACATCATGGGCCCATCCCTACTCGCAAAATCCATCCCGCGTTAGGATGGGCATGAAATCTACAAGAGACGACTTCACTTGTTAATGCAAGTTTGTGAATAAAAACTAACGAAATTTCATGCTTAGAAATGCGCGTTTGTGGCGGAAGCTAAACCCTACGCCCCGACCGCACTATGGTAGCTTCCTGCAGACTGCAGAACTCGCTTTAACTTCGTAGCTGACGGGAGAATTTGCTGCCCATTCGATCCTGAAGAACTCTACCCGCATTCTCGACCTTCGGGCTCAATTTTCGTCCCTTTCGGCTTTCACCCCCACCACCCGCTTTCAACTCCACTTTCCGGCTATGCATGATACCCCTTTTACACGATCGAGCAAACATCGAGCTGGCTAACAGCTAATATATAGCCAGCTCGTCGAGCCAGCTTGATTGTGTAAACAATATTACATAGACCTATCCCCGAATTAGAGAATGATATGAATTGAATCTTAATGAAAAAGCTTTACGTTCACGAAAACTTTGATGATTTTGACCGTAATTATCATTTTAATTAGCAACACATATTATGCACGAAGAATAGGCTAATTATTAAAGATTATTAAAGCTATAATGTTTCTTTTTAGGTCTACGCAAGTATTACACCTAACCTATCCTATAGTATTACAGTTGACTCCGCTTATCTGCACGGCCTTGGGACCGCAAGCTGACTTGCATAAGCGGAGCGTGCATTTAACCGTAGTTAGCTTATAGGACCATTGCAGTCATTTACAACATGCAGTTACAATAGCTCTGACTACCCGCATAATTCTAGGGTTTAGACGTCGTCACCGGCATCCCAGTGATCGTTAAGTGATTGACTACAGGTGGTCTTACGTGCACCGTGTCAGCCAAGTTGCTTATAATAACCGAAGCAAATCATGGCGCTGGGGCTGAAAGAGTGTGTGCTTATAGCCGAATTGTGCATATATGGCTGGTGCTTATAAGCGAAGTTGACTGTCATTGACTTAGCATAAACTCAAATGGGACTAAACGCACGTCGTGCAAATAAGCGGAGTGTGCTTATAAACGACGTGCATATAAGTGGAGCCGACTGTATGCACGTAGGTCTCAAGCTCGGGCTGATGAGCAACGTAGCGTGTCGAATCTGTAAAAGCAGAGCGATAAAGAAAGTAAGCCGGCTCGAACATAATACAGCCTATATGCAATACAATAGGCTACTAACCTGCAGTTCACCATTTCCCTGAGCTTATTGCGAGCGTTACGTCGTAAGTATGTTTGTCTATTTTGGTCAGAATACTGAAATCTTTCAAAGAAACGTCAAACCATAGTAAGTTTATTCTTGTTCGTGCGATAATCACAATATTTGAGGATATTGCGATGGGATATCACATATCATGACCCTTACCCCGATACTCCGGGTGCTCGAAAGGTGTATAAACGTAGGCCTACCTACTTACTTACTTACTCTATTTCACCACATATTCGTTACTGTTCGCGTTAGCCTGTTTTAGGCACTAGACAGATACAAAAGCAATGACGTTTGTGAACAAGCAAAGATGTTTCCCGGCCTTGTGGCGACATGTAATGCGGCAGTCCAAGCATACATACCCACTGCAGTCAGTCCATAGTGCGCAGTAAGTAGGCCAAGCCGCCGGCGCGCGAGCCATCAGTAAATAGGCCTACGATGTAAGCGAGATATGCGCCAGTTTCTGCAGGTTTTGACGGTGAGTATTTTTTTTCATTTTCGAGCTGAAAATTGGCACACCGCTTACTTCTGTTTTAGAAAAAGTTTACACCAATTTTATTTTTAATGTAATTTTGTTCTGGATATATGAGCTCGTACGAAACAGACGGCTGAAATGACAAGACCTCCAATGCGGCGTGTTAGGACGGTTGCATAATTAACTGCACTTCTGCAAAATATGTTATTCTCATTGCCATGAATTTGGATGTTTATCATCAACCACTTTCTGTTTCACGTCATGCTAGTGCGCGTTGCCTATGTGGATAGTCAGCTTATGTTGTCTGTCTGTCTGTCCGTTCGTTTGTCCGATCAAAACGTTGTTAATATAGGGTCATTGTGTAGTATAGACATAATTATTGCAGGTTTGGCCAGTAAGCTACATGCTTTCTGTCTGGGGCAAATGTGATCGGCATGCCCTAGGGTGCTGTGCACTACTGAATATTGAAATTAAGATGCTACAGAAAAGTAAAGCAAAAACTGATTTTAAAAAGCAAACCCGCAAAAACAGCCTACATATTGCTCGTGTACTAGCAATAAATTTCAGACAATTTTTGCTATTTTTAAATGTTTTCGTTGTTCTTATAGAAACGCGGAGCCAAGATGTCGCTGATGCTGCTGCAGCTGTGCGTTGCAATCGTCATCCAAATGACGTCATCACAGCCCACGTGTGACCTCACTCAGCAACAGAATGAC
>Ga0209671_1009456_pt1 | contig 10217 bp, 7 predicted proteins | sample WorMetHERISLAND2_2_FD_187401 | JGI IMG/M metagenome (GOLD analysis project Ga0209671, IMG submission 187401) | Marine gutless worms symbiont microbial communities from Max Planck institute for Marine Microbiology, Germany - Olavius geniculatus... | ecosystem: Host-associated > Annelida >... | reverse complement strand
ACGTTAAAATGCTAACATTTAATCAACGTTAATTCAATGAGCAAAGTAACGTTGATTCAACGTTACCATCAAACGTTAAATCAACGTTAACGCTAACGTTATATCAACTTTGAGCTAACGTTAACATGTTATCTGGGTAAGTACTTGGGGAAGAGGTCAATAGACCTACCACTGTTTCATAGAAAAAAAAGAGTTGGCAATAGTGGCGTTGGTAAATGTCTGCAAAAAACTCGTTGAAAGTAAATGTTTAGTAACCATGCCGCTGACTGAGGTGGTTTGACCGAAATTCACAATGGAAGTATTTGGAGGACTGTATAGCTGCTAACCCCACGTACGTAGAACAAGAAATTTGAGCAAAGCTCACAAAACGCGCGAAAGCCTATAGCAGTTTCTGTTCGCATGTAATCTTAGTCTATCTCCATCCATTTCGTTGTAATTCACTCTTTTGCAGTCAAAAATCGCCAAAAATCACGTTAAATCAATATTTTTAGGGTTCAAGGTCATTCAAGGTTATCGATGTTGACATTCGTAAGAAGCTCCTCATCAGTGCTTGTTATGATAATGGTTGCCTATCTGCAACCATTTACACGCTAGACAAGCACAGAGTATAAATAACCACTTTTTACAGGGGTACCTCTCGTTGACACCCACGTGCGCAGGCCTGCTTGAATCTAAAGCGTCCGGACTTGGACTGCTAAAATCTACATTCCATGCTGAAAATTTAATACGCAGGTTGTCTTGGTCTATCTCCAGCCATTTTGGCGCAAATCACTCTTGAAATGCTTATCACAGCGCAAAATTGTGCAAAAAATTCACTAAAAACCCCTTTTGGGAAGGCTCAAGGTCATTCAAGGTCATCGATGTTAATAAATTTAAAAAGCCTGTCACCAGTGCTTATTATGATATGCAGCGTGTCTGTGCTTACCTGCAACCGTGTTCACGCTACACGAGATAATTGTGGTAAAATAACCACTTTTTGGGGGGGGGTAGCTGTCTTTGACGACCGCCTGCGCCGGCCTCCTTGAACCTAGGGGGTCGGGACTTGAACTGCTGAAATCTACATTGAATGCTGAAAATTTCATACGCAGGTTGTCTTGGTCTATCTCCAGCCATTAGTCGCAATTCAGTGTTGAAATGTGCGCTGCATCCAAAAATTGCGAAAAATTCACTAAAAACTTCTCTTTGAGGTGTTCAAGGTCGTTCAAGGTCATCGATGTTGATAAATCGAAAAAGCCTGTCACCAGTGCTTGTTATGATAAGCAGCATGTATGTACCTATCTGCAACCGTTTTCACATTATTCGAGCCAATAACGGCAAAACGACGTAGTTTTTTAGGGGGTACCCCTCTTCGACGCCCTCGTTCGAGGGGAACCCCTGCACCCAGTGGCACGAAATTTTGTCACAATAAACTAGAGACCTTTGGCCAGCCCACAGTGAAAATTTCGTGATCCTAGCTTGCACCGTTTTGATACAGCTCACGAGTGTGACAGACAGACAGACGCCCAGACGATGGCAAAGACGCGCGAAGCATTCTGCTTTCGCGCGTAAAAATGGGGGGAGTGAAGGGTCATAACCGCTACCACAATGTAGCAGTAGGCAATCTGGGCATTGAACCATACTGTATTTGCCTCTTTAGATAGTTTTTTTTCGGTAAGACCTACCGTTTAGCCACGGCCACGATACAATACAATGTTATATTCGTTGCAGATGAACACAAGACTGTTAGTACGGTCGGCTAAAACTGTTTTTTTCTGCATCCGCTCTTAAGACACCAAATTTTGTGGATTCGCCTTCCAAAAGCGTCTATAGCCTAAATAGTGTTTTGGTGAATGTTGCAAATGAATAAACTGCTCCCCAGTCAGACCCGTCGAGTCACATCGGGCCGCGGGGCCCAGAAAACCATTCTCGCGGGCCCTTAATGGGGTGGTGTCTCAGAAGGGGTCTGTCCCCAGGGATTTTTGGAAGATAGCCTACTTCTACAGTGGCACAATTCAAGCCGAAAATGTTGCGCTGTGAATTCCGACCGCTCTGGTTTGTGGGGCCCCTGTGTCTGGAGCCCCTGTTCGGCCGAACATGAAGAACATGCCTAATCTTTCCTATAATGCGTAAATACAACAAAGGAAGGCTCAGACAGAATACTGAATACTAATAATACTGTTTATTGCGTAGGCCTTATGGCAGCCAGTGGCTGGATTGGCATTGATATTAATACATAGGCCTACAAAGACAACACAGTAATATTCACAATATATACAATGCAATTAAGAAAATATAGTCAAGAGTAAGAGAACGAAATAAAAACATAGCAGTCATAGCCATGGTCACAGTAATAAACAGTTATATACAGAATGTTATATACAGAATTTCGAAATTTATTAGTTCTAGCTGGCAACGGTTCGAATGTCTTGGCGCGGCGCAGTCGGTCTGTCACTGAAGAGTCGCGTTTGCCCGGCAGCAGATAGTACAAACAAGACCCTTCACGCAGGACGCTGCGCCGGAAGAACCGCTCAGTGAGCTGAGCACGCCGTTCCTCGAGCGTGTCCAGACCAGCCAGCATCAGTGACAGCTCATAATCGCTGTGCGCAAATGTTATCATCATCGCCCTTCGCTGAATCGCCTCCAGCGCCTTCGACCTGTCCTGTCTTGGCGACATCTATTCATTCAAGGAATAGTCAGATTTGCTGAAAAAAAATCGTCGAAAAGTATTAACGACAGACGTACGCCCAATTCAGGTGATCAGTTTCGCTGTCGAAGATATAGCGAAAATCTTTTTTTCAGCGATGGCGAGGCTCTCAGACATCGCGGGGCACGGGAAAACTTCCCCGCTCCCCCCCGTCTCGAAGGGCCTGCCCCAGCGAGGTCTAATGGGACGGAGTCCTAGCCAACTACGCGATTGTGTAGTCTTGACGCTGCAGTGCATGAATAGGCCTACAGTCTGCAAACTCACCATCACAGATCTAACTGCGTGCATTTTTATTGCTTTTTAGCTCCAACCAGCGGCAGCATGCATTAAGTCTATTTGACTGCTTCCCTGACTGCATTGTATTATTAGCCTACTTCGTAGTATATAGGCATAAAACATACACTCCGTGGAACGTTCTTATTTTGTCAAAAGCAAATTATCTTGCAACATCAATCTTGACGTATGTGTATAATGCAGTCTAATACAAAAAGACAATACGTGTATTGTAGGCATCCGTGGTGAACGCGCCTTGCCCTATTGGGTTTAGGCCTACATATTTTAATGACGGCGCTATTAGGCAATAGAATTAGATCTATTTTAGTGAACAAAACAAAACCAATCAATCAATCAGTTAATGAATTAATCACAATGAATTATTAAATACAGACATGGAATAAGCAAATGAGAATATGTATGTAAAGCATAGGCGGATAGGCCTAATCCAATCCTCAACATATACTGTAAGCTTAGTACCAGCGGAGTCGTGGGTCAAAAGTGGGCGGGACCGGAAGTTGCAATTTTCCGACAGACACTGAAAATTTTCTACAGAATTCCGAGAGCGAATTTCCGACAAAGATGATTACAGACACTAAAAATTTTTAACTTTACACCTAAATTTCCCCAAACAGGGGAGGTTAGCTTCAAATGGACGAAAATTTTCCGACAAAAATATCTCCGGACAATAATTTTTTGACCGGCCAAAATTTGATAGGGAAGTGTTGCGGATTGCCATTCCCTGCCATCTGTCACCACTAGTTAGTGCAAGTACAAGTTAGCGATTTAGTGACAGAATGATGTAGAAAATTGTCCGTTTTATTGCTAATGTAATTGCTACTGCCTATAAGAAATAAAGGGATATAAGAGATGACGATGATAGTGTGGCTATGGTGACGTGATGACAGTGATGATGATGATGATGATGATGAATGATGCTTTCCTGGTTCTGGAACTTTTTGTTCCTGTGACGGTTTGTGAAATACTGGAGTAGAGTCTGGGCTTAAAAGTCACTGAACCCGGTCAAGTTTGTTCCAGCCAGAAGTCGCACAGAATCTCATCACGGCGACGGTGCGGCGTGGAACTCAACTGGGCTACTTGTGAATGATGGTCAGGATGGCACGCTTCAGCCTCGCCTTGAGTTGGGCGCTGGTCTCGCCAGGTCCACAGTCGCGGTCGCAGTAGCGGCACATCTCCGTAAGTAGCTGATCGAGCGCCGTCAAGCCACGGTCTTCCGCCGCCGGCGTCGAGCTGGCCGCCGCCACGCCCGCTGCTGCTGCTGCTGATGTTGCTGCTGCCTCACCGGCTGTATACCGATAACACATCGCATCGATCATAGGCTAAGAAATGTCATAAAATCGCAGTGTTGTTAACAAGGACTTGACCTTCAAGGCCAAGGCCAAGGACTTGACCCTCAAGGCCAAGGCCAAGGACTTAACCTCACGGACAAGTTCAAGGACTGCTTTCGACAAAGGTGTTTTTGAATGCTGAATTTAATAGTAATTTTAATTAAATAGATTTAATTTTTAATTTTGCAGTCAACTAGAATGACCACTAAAACTGATGAATTCAACTACTGCTTGCTAATATATTCTGCAAGCTAGAGCCAAATCCAAAACGTAATGGAAACAATGCAGTACACAAACCACGCAGTCAAAGTTCGGAAACTGCAGCCTGCTAAACGACCAGTACACACAAATTCAAATTATGGAAAAAGGTTTGTCAGAGTTTGTGTGGTTCTCAGGTCCTCTGGAAAGTAACAGTTAACAGTTAACTGGAATTAAGTCGAGGGGGGAACGCGCCTCAGTGCCGCACTGTTGCACTTGAGAAACACTAAAGTTTCAAGCAGAATGTCGGACATCCGTGCCCTGTGCGGTCTCATCAGTAGTCCACTCTGAGAGAACACCCTCTCGACTGGAGCTGATGTTGCAGGCGTGCACAGCAGTCGACTGAACAGTCCACGTAGCTTGTCGAATCACCTCATCTGCTTTTAACATTGTAGCAGTATTAGTCTCCCGAAACACGAGCCTTGCAAGGCCAAGGACCTGGTTGGTCAAGGCCAAGTACTTTTTGCTCAAGGCCAAGGCCAAGGCCTTGACCTTCAAGGCCAAGGCCTTGACCTTCAAGGCCAAGGCCAAGGACCAAGGCCAAAGACAACAACACTGACTACTGAGTAAACTGATTTTGTGCTTACACTTTGTATTGCAACTTGAGTGTGAAATGTTGTTATTTTGCGTGCAAAACGTTAGGCTTATCGATCAAGCAGTCAGTCAATCCAGTTTAATTCAGACACAGGTCCATAGAACTATACAACTACAAATGTACAATAAAAATGACAAGAAAATAAAAAAAACACTAATACACATGTATGGTTGAGAACCACTGAACAATTTTATTACTTATTGCTGATTTTGGTATTTTACGTTTTTGCGATTTTGGTTTTTTCTTTGTGATGTTAAATATCTTATGAGTAATTAGTGAATAATAATCAGTGATTTAGGTATACGCCCACACATTTGGGTTGTTCTAGTCTTGATTGCTATTTTTGACAAGTAATTGCTCTTAATATCGTCAGCGTGGCCCGTAAAAACAAGGCACTAAACTACTTTTCACATTTTCGCAAAATATCTGCTGACTTTTAAGTTTCCCCCCCCCTATCATTTCGAGCATACTCAGCAAGATTGTTGCAATAAAGGTGCCGTTAAAGTTTTCACTACACCTTGATTTATTACACGCGTCGCTATATCACGTTCTGAAAAACTTATGTAGGCCTAGCCTATAAAAACTATATCGTTTCCTTTAAGCAGAGCCTTATTCATGCTCAAAATGAAAATGAACTATCAGAGAACTTGCGTGTGGAATGCAGCAGCAACTGTGTTGAGAGAATTAGTTGTGGTTGCAACGATTTTGATTTTAGGATTGACGAATATTGGCGCTGGTACTAATCGGTTTCATACAATTGCAGCATCAGCAGAAAACTACGACGACTTTTGTTCGTAAACAAAAGTCGAACACAGCTTGATTAATGCGGCAGTGACAGTGAAGGATTAGCGAGATTCCGGCGTGCACGACTGCAGGCCACACCTGCTGCATGGATGCGCGCTGCCCTCTCTGCTCGCTACTGAAGAGTCTATTACAAACAGTGATGTACGGCAGTCAACTGTAGTCCGGCAGTATACTCAAATATAGGACTTCAGTCTTTGTTTTCAGAACTTGGACTCGCCCCTCCACCTGATGAACTCGACCCAGCACTGTATGACCGAAGTCACTTGGCCATGCTAATTTTTTTTGTAACGGTCGCGCTTATAGTACGATGTCGTCCGGCTGTCGTCTGTCTGTCTGTAACGTCAAGTACTGTGGCTAAAGTCTACGATATATGTCGGAAATTATGCAAATAGATAAGAAATCACGTTTAAATTTGCTAGCCTTCGGGCGCAGGCTTTCCTTAGTGAGAGCTAGGCTTTTATGTGGGCCTACTGTAAGTAAATGTTTAGTAGACACGGTCGAACGAAGCATCAAAATCAGCAGACAAGATAACGTCGTCTATGTGTTACAGAGTTAGCCTACTGCACTAGTGCGTTCTCACTTCTCAGGTTGTGAATACTAATTTTATGGACGTAGGCCTACTTTTAGTTTCGTCGAACTCCTTGTACTCGGACTCGGATGAACTGGACTCCAGCACGTCACTGTTCGTGAATCGAGCAATAAATGTTCTCGTGCTTCGTTAGCAGCAACACAACAAAATTACGCACAATAGCCAGAATGATCCCACGGTGACGTCATTGCACAGTGCTAATTTTGTATGCGGAATTAGCAGATCGGAGGCTAGAAGCGCGCGGTGACTGATTGCATTTGACTGCTGGAACGCGGACTATGTCACTCACAGACCGACCCAGGGTGTCACGTGGAAAGTTTTAACGTGCGCCGATGCTCTTAGTGTCGTATTGCGTGCCATCGGAAGTTGTCCGTCCATGGCCCGTCCGTCCGTCCGTCCTAACGACGATGTATCGCGACCACAAAGGTTGGAAGGTAATTACAACAGAAGTAATTAACATCAGCTTAAGGTCTTTGCTCCTCGGAGTTCCAGCGTCAGCGCGAACGTCATAGACGAACATCCTTCAACGTCGGGAGAAATAGGAGCATTTTATAGCCCCTGGCGTAATTCAGTTGCGTGCAAACGCAACACGTCACTTGACTCGAAAGTCGGGTCGATCAACGTCGGTGATCGTCATCATCGTCATCATCATTTTTTATTAACAACCATTTATTATTTGCAAACGTATAAAAATATAAAAGGCACAGGATATTTGACCAGCAGCCGGTTAAATATTTTATAGGCTGTATGACCGGTCAACTTTTGTCACCGGTCAAACGCGCCCGGTCATGTCCGGTCAAACATTTATCCCTGTGAGGGCTGGATGTTTGACCGGTCATGACCCGACGAGTACTTTCTCTTCTCGTACCGCCGCAGGGACAGCGGTAGCTAAGCAACAGTCAATCTTAACCGTAGCAAGTACAGGACCACGGATCGCCAGTCGGTCTACTGGCACCTCAAACCTAGCAAGTAGCCTGGCTATCACGGATTACCAGTCGGCAAGTTTCGTGCTTGCCTGTAGGAACCTCGATTTCACCATCCATAGTGTACGCTAACTTTTGGTGTTCATTATTGTCACATAAGTCTCTTTAAAACGCTAACCGTAACCCAAACCGTAACCGTAACACTAATCCTAAGCCCTAAACCCTACACAACAATATTCACGCGAATTCTGGTCAGTAGCGCGTACACTATATTTAATGTCATTCGCTAGGTGGAGACTGCGATTTTTTGTTTTGACCGGTCAGATAGCCTACATGCTATTTGACCGGCTGCCGGTCAAATGGTCAGTGCGAATATAAAATATTACATTGTACAACGAAATAAAACATCAGCGGGAGGCTGCCACAGAAGGCGCACTTCATTTTTCACTGGACTGAGCAGCTCGTATAAACTCGTAAGAAGCTGGCAACTTTTTTGACCGCAAAGCGACGATATTTTTCAAAACACGTTGGACACAGTTAACGAAATTATTACGTCAGTTAGCGGCGCGCGGTGTACGCTGCTGCAGTAAGGGGTCCTTGCTTTTCCCGTGCATTTCTATACTCCAGTCCGGAAGAAAACAGCTCAAATGAAATACGTAAGCTTGAGTATAAAATAAGTACAGTGCACAATTCGCTAAATCTGAGGCGAACCACGCAAAACACTCGTAAGACACCACAGCTAGGTGATTAAACAGAAAAACAAGCATGCCATACTCAAGATACGCTTGAAAAGTACATAGCTTGTGACGCAAAAGTTTTTTTTAAATACAGTTTTTTAAACAATGTGAGTGGTCTTTATAATTATCTGCAATGTGATGCTGCATGGCTGATGGCTATTCGCTGAGTGGTGTCGTAAGTAGGCGCAGAATGGTTTTCCTTCCGTCCAGAATGTACCTCCGCTTTCGATCGGCTTGCCTTCTAAAGTTCACTCTCCACTAACTTCGATTCGTTGTACAACAAGTCTGCGACAAATTCGCAACAAATATTGAAGCAAGTCCACAAATGTCGAAACGTACGACAAATGGTTTCGAACACTGTTATATCAAAAATATCACTGACTGATGCAAGCTCAAATTGTGAATACCGAATTTTACACCTCGCGACATTTTGACACGTCAACATGTTGTACAGATTGTTGTACGACTTGCTGTGCAGCAAGTCCACAACACATCAGAGTAGTGGAACGGCATAACCTGCTGTAAGCCAATGACGTGTAATATCAATTAATGGAAGTTTGAGCGTCATCGTTAATAAAAAACGTGTAAAATTGATAACGGCAGTATACGCTTCGTTTATAAATATTATTTGTAGCTGGCGTTATGGCCGATTCACACCTCCGATGTAGACGGGACTCAGCTCAACTCCAGTCAGCAGTTGAGTTGAGTTTAGTTGATTCGGCATCATAAGTATGAATTGGCCATTACTTTTATATCTTACATAGATGAATGACGTAATTGGAGTTTATGCAACAAAACTAGAAAGCATTTAACTTGTAGTGAATGTTATTATAACTTTCAAGTCGAGCATCTTTTACTTCTCGACGAGCTGTTCGCCGTGCGTTCTTGCGCGTGGTCATTTTCACATCTGTCGCGAATCCGTTTGATTTGCTTAGTGTTTTAGTCCTACTGAAAAAGCCACCGAATCACGAAACCCTTCCGTGTTTGGTTGGAGCTTGCAAGAGTAGCAGGGCTGCCGTGGGAATTATATTTCAATTCCCATATCCATCCCATACCCACAGAAAAACCTGTGGGAATTTCCATAGAATTCCCACAGAATTCCCACAGACTCTTTTTATTTAAACAACCTCGAAATATTTTATACATATACCCCACACTTCGCGTCTTTTCGTTGGATGCATGCTTTTGCTGTTTCTCGTGACATTGCATACTATTATGTGCAGTGGTTTTTTGTTGTAGAGGATAGGCCTATTCAACGTGGTGGGCTCCAGGCTATAAGCCTACTGCTGTTTATTGAATTACCCTTTTAACACCGACACAACTCAAAATTTTAATCTGAATTGGTATTTCTGACACAACTTGGCACATGTTGTAAGGTAGGCCTACAGTAAAGATGAGTTGTGGCAGTGTTAGTAGGGCAAAGCATTTTCTCTGTGATCTGCGTTTTATGAAACACTTCGTTAAAAGAAAAACACAGATGAATGTATTATTAATGGAAAGTCAGTCAGCCAAGCCAGAGAAGTTACAAGTTGACACCAGTTGCTGTACCAACAGTGTTAAATTTGTAAAAGTAACGCCTAGACCCTAGAGTGGCCGGCTACGGCTGCTGGCTATACAGGGTGCGGCAAAAAAGTAGCCCCCTAAAGTTTTTTGCTGTTTTCTCAGCAACCGCTTGGAATTTTAATTTGAAAATGTATTTCATACATTTATTTGCTGAAACCTGTTACATCTAACTACCAAACAAAATTTGATTCTGTTAAAAAAATGACTAAGTTATAGACTTTTTAACATGACCGACTACCGATTTTTCAGCATTCAAAAATGTTCTGGCTTCGACGATAATTTAATAACATCGTTGAAACAACAGATCAAATGATCAAATGATCAAATGACAGAATTCCATTGTCACTGTGAATGTTCGAAGTGCCCACCGCCAGCTCCAACACAAGCCTTCAGTCGTTCTGAGAAGTCTTTCACCGATTTGTCGATCGGTCCCTGTGGCAGGT
>Ga0209671_1009455_pt1 | contig 10218 bp, 6 predicted proteins | sample WorMetHERISLAND2_2_FD_187401 | JGI IMG/M metagenome (GOLD analysis project Ga0209671, IMG submission 187401) | Marine gutless worms symbiont microbial communities from Max Planck institute for Marine Microbiology, Germany - Olavius geniculatus... | ecosystem: Host-associated > Annelida >... | reverse complement strand
CTGCTTATCCCACTTCAAATCTTTACTCACAATTACTCCCAAATCCTTTTCTTCATCTACTGTTTCCAATTTATTGCCACTCATATAGTAGTCAGCATGACAGTTGCTATGTCCAATGTGTATAACCTTACATTTGTCAGCATTAAATAGCACCTGCCAGTCAATAAGATCCCCTCTGTTGCGTCGTTCCTCTAGAGACCACAGACCCAGCTGCCGAAGCCTTTCGTCATGTAGCAATCCTCGCAATTCCGGAAACTATCTAGTGAAACGATGCTGAACCCTCTCAAGCCGCCAAACATCATTTTTTATCATCGAGATCCCCAAAAGCGACTACCTTACGCGGAAACACGCCTTTTGAGCCATAAACGGTCGTGATCGGTCTTCTGGTGTGACCTGTAGGCGTGAGCAAGAATACAAAAAAGATAGACAGATAGATAGAACACAAAAAGTAATGGAAAATGCCCTCCCTACGCAGACCCCCTTCCCGTCGTCCCACATCAACCAAATTTTGCATGTGGGGTCGTATCCTGGATATCTTTCTTGGTTGCAAGTTTTATTAAGATCGGTTGAGAAAATGTGGAAGCTGTGGGGGGTCGAAATTTCGACCTTCCCATTGACTTGGCACATCGCTTATAGGCCTACAACTTATACCGCACAAGCCGTGATCAATCACATTTAAGCATTGCTTTATCATTGTCTCAAAGCTAGTCTAATAGAATGACATCATTAGGGCCCAACCTAATTCACAGAACCAAAATGCAAGCAAATTACCGGGGAGTTTTTAGGAAGAACAAGATAAATTACATGAAAGGTTAAAATGGCCTGAATTTTTTACTACAGCCTACAGGGTGACCGTTTGTCTGGAAAACCTGGAAAAATCAGGTAGCCTAATAAAACACACGTCCCCCGAGTCAGGGATTTCAGTGAGTCAGGGAATTCTAGGAGAAAAAATTTTGTCATGGAAAATTGCCTAAAAACTTTCCAAAACATTGCGCAATTTCACATGTTGTTCAGAATTTTTTTTCGCTTGCTACGCTTGGGAGTCATTCTGCAGCTGTTACAGAATACACTGCAGCAGATACAAGTCATTAAATGATTAATCCTGAAAGCACACGGCCTACCTGCCTGTTTTTAACTAACATCAAACAACGATTGTCGATCGTAGCGCAAAACAGTACATCTACGAATCTTTGCCTGCCCTACTGGAAACGTCAGGGAATTTCATTTGGTTGGGAAAATGGTCACCCTGAACCTACAGGTGTAGTGTAGTGGTAACGCGTCTGATCCGATCAGCGAAGTTACTGTACGCCGGGCATGGTTAATACTGCGATGGGTGACTGCCTGTGGGCAGGTAAATCATCTTGGGATGTAACCAACCGCCTAGGTCAACTCAGCCTTCCATCCCTCCGGGGTAGGTAAATCGAGTAGTGGCCTATCTGGCTGGGGTTAAGGCGGGGCACGTTCACCTCTATCGGGTGGCAGGTAACACTGTGTGATCCCATATGACAAGTGACGCTCCGTAGCTCTGAGATGGGTTCGCTCATTAGGAGCTATATGCGACCTTTTTAACCTTTACACATGCCCAAAATGAAATGTCGACGGCAGGATACGTTGCACATTGTGAAGCAGATTTAGCCAACTAAGCAGGACGCCAACCAGCTGAAGATTATTCCGAACATATTTTGCACAAGTTACCAAAAATTGTGCACTAGCATTAAGATAATGACCTAAAATAAAGAAAAAAATACAAAAAATCTTTGGATTGCGCTGGACTACAAGCGAACATTTTCTATTACACGGAAGCTGGCCAAATACACAGATTGTGTCAGGGTCATGTGACCATGAATTAGGTTGCACATCAGTGCATCAGAGTAGTACTACAGTCAGCGGTGGTCTAAGGTCCCGTTTTTCCATGCACATTTGATGGCCGATCAAACTGATCTCCGATCAACTTTGGGACTTGACCGGAGATCATCTCAATCATCGGTTTTCCATCGCCAATTAGCGACTTATCGTCCACCAAATCTCTCATCAAGTTGATGGCCGAATATTGGCAGAACAAGTCAGATAATTGATGATTAATTAAGGTCACTGTCGGCCAATCAGATTAGCATAATGTAGGCTCAGTTGACGGCGGATCAGCTAATCGCCAATCACGTAATTAGAGATCGAAAATCCATGGAAAAACGAAACACAGTTGATCGACGATCAATTCTGAACATCAAGTTGATTTGATTGGCGATGGAAAAACCGGACCTAAGCCTTGTTTCTGTTTGCAGAGTTGTCGTCATCAATGTGCAGTGCTTGTCTGATCTGCTGAACAAACCCTTCTTCATCTTCATCGATGATCCGCTTTCCTAACAGCACAACAGAACAATTTACTTATTTTATTGTCAGTACTACCACAAACAGACAGACAGCTAAAGCTCTTCATAGGACCCCCATCTCAGAGCTACGGAGTGTCACCTGCCATGTGAGATCTGCCGCCTGTGACACAGGTGAACGTGCTCCACCATAACTGGACCTGGGAGTAACCCATCTCATTACAATCTGACCCGACTTTAGACTTGGAACGTCAACAAGTTGACTTAAGTCGACGACTTGAATAAAATGTGACTTGACCAGACTTGAAAATAAATCGACTCAAGTCGACTTAAAATTGACTCGGACAAAAATTGAAAAATAGACTGCAGGGCCTAAATTTCGGTAAATACAGCAAAAATGAATGCCATTTTGCCATGAGTCTACGAAAATAGCACCCACAGTAGTTTGACGTGTTTTATTCTCAAGAATTCCTGCAGTGCATAGGCTACGTAATACGTATCCACATAAAAAGTACCCTATAGCTTAGCGACGTATAAACTAAAGTCTAGCTGAATAAATCTGTCGAAAGCTTTTATGTCACTCTTAGCCATAGACCCTTTAGCATATAGTAGGCCCGTTGGTGCAGTGCCACTGTGCATGCTTATAAAAGTCTAAAACCCAGTAAAAAAAGTTCTTAACAAGCAAAAAACCTACAAATATTTTAATAAAAAAGTAAAATTAGCTAGCAAATCACGCATGGTCGATGTTGTCAAATAGTCGAAATATGAGCCGTTGCAAGATAAACGTAAGCTTACTGAATGCAATTTCACTCAGTTATTTAAAAGACTAGTGGTTTATAGCCACGCCGTGGCTGAAAAATATTTGCAGGGGCGGATCATCCGTGAGGCTGGTGAGGCTGAAATCTCTAGGCCCAGGACCGGACAGCGGACCCTGAAATGAGATGATTGCCATTTCTGGTCTCCTTCTGAAAGGCCATTTCTTTTAGTGCAGCCACGCCATACAACAGTTCAGTTTTTTTCTGCTTGCTTCGCTCGCAGGTTATTTGTAACTCCGCTTTTTAATTTGTTCCGCCGCGGTTGTTTGCCTTTATTGTTTAAGCAAAAAAAGGCAGCAGTACAAAAATAACTAAAGCACGGAGTTCTTCGTAAGAACCATAAAATGCCAAATATTTTGAAATTTATCTCATCAGGATGAAACGGAGTCATTTAGTAAAATACATCGAGTCCCAAAAAATGCGCCAGTAATAATTTATAAATCAGTCTGCAAAACATCGGCAGATTTTAAGAAGATCTGGCTACCCAGTATGAATTCATCATTGTCAACAGCCAAACTACAACTTCTGCATTTCACAAGGTAGTGTAGCAACAATTCTAAGGTGAGGTGGGCAAAACGACAGTCATTTACATCCAGTTTTTTCATGATGGTGCAAGCCGAAAACTATGAAAATCGGCCAGTGTTTTACAGACATGACCAAGCCAACATACAGTCGCAACAGTCTAACAACACCTTGGAACAGACATGTATCAAATAGTCTGATCAATGGTCAACTCACCAAATTCAGTGAAGGTAAAAAAAGGTAAAAGGTAAAGGTCATCAATTTGTATAGCGCATCGTCGTGTATACACACCTCACCTCTAATGCACTTTCGTCACTAACCAGAGCTGCCTGCCACACGGCCATCGTGTGCAGCCTGCAGACACAGGCTGGCGCAGCGGCCAGCTAGGCAACCCGAGTCAGCTGTACCAAGGTCCCCACCTTCCGTAACCCATATAATGGTTACTACAGGCTGAGTTGGCCTTGTTGGCTGACTGATAGCGGACGCTGTACCCACAAAGTGGCCAAGCAGCCATCCATCAGTCTAGCGCAGGATAAGGAAAGTCTGCCAGCCAGGACCGACAAAATGGGAAGACATTCATCAGTGGCAGGTGATAACTGGCTTTGTGCGGGTGACAGAGTTAAACTGCGAGTGTCACCCGCTCAATGACGGGGGAGGGGCGATTTGGCAGGCCAGCAACCCACCTAAAAAGACCACCCCACCTTAATCCAATCAACGTCTCTTCTTCCACTATCAACGAACTGTTTTTATTACAGTTAAGTTTTCAAACTTTAAACCCAGGAATCTGCTAATTCTTAGATATTTATTTGACGCGGACAGTATCCAGCAGTACTTGTATTAACAACTCAAATTTATACAACCCCAAACCCAAACCCATCAAGTCGGGTCTCTATGAAAACTGGGTTTAACCCAAAAAAAACCACACGTGAAATGGAAATCACATAATGACAAATACAGCTGTTTCTTACTGTATATGCTTGACTGACTGCTAGAGGGCTGGCTATCCGAATAGTTTTCGTTTGAGCGAGGACAGTTTAGCCAGCAGTGAGCTGGAGTTATCGTCCTCCTCAGTATTACTGACGACGTGACCTGAAGTGGCTTTGTTGGTGGTCCCTTGCTTCTCAAAGTCACGCTCTGAACAGACAGACCACACACAAACAAACTGACACATACACAGACGCTTTGAGAAGCATGGGACCACACGCAGACAGACAGACAGACAAACAGACAGACAGACAGACAGACAGAGAGAGAAAGTGACAGAAAAACACACAAACTGGCTGGTGGGGTGGCGTAGTTGGTAACGCGTTTCGGCTGAAACGAAGTTACTCTACGCCGGGCCCAGTTAGTACTGCGATGGGTGACTGCCTGCGGGCAGGTAAATCATCTCGGTGCAAAGCCTGCCAGCTAGGTCGACTCAGCCTTCTACCCTCCGTGGGACGGTAAAATGAGTAGTAACTCATTTATATGGGTTACGGAAGGTGGGGACCTTGGTACAGCTGACTGGGGTTGCCTAGCCGGCCGCTGCGGCAGGCGGCTCTGGTTAGTGACGAAAGCGCATTAGAGGCGTTTTTGCGACGATGCGCTATACAAATTGACGACCTTTACCTTTACCCAACAACGGGCCTGGCGTAGAGTAACTTCGTTTCAGCCGAAACGCGTTACCAACTACGCCACGCCACCAACCGCAAATGAATTCCCTAACCTGGATCAACTGATGTTGCTCAGATCTCATGCATTGCTTTTCAGTCAAGTAACGACGTCGATATCCATAAGGACAGTGATTACAAACGATTGAATTAAACTGACGCTATGACAACAACAATGACAAGAGATTGGTTCCAAGCCAAGGTAAGGTGGGCAAAATTGTAGTTGCTCAGTGTTTGCGTCAAGTTTCTTCTTGATGTTGCATGCCGAAAATTATTAAAATTGGCCAGTGTTTCACATTAAAAAAAGTGGGCTGATTTTTTGTGACACGATGTACTTCTACTACTACTACTAACCATTCTTGGTGCTCGCGATGCCGTTGACCGTGCCATCAAGTCCAGTCTCAGTCTCAGCGTAGGCCAGAATCAATGCTTTCTGAGCATCCGTTAATTTACTACAAAACATATACACACAAGACAGTCAGACAGACGGACAGATGGACGAACAGATGGATGTAAACACAGAGACAGAATCGGTACTTTCTGCCCAGCTGTCAACTTATTACACATTGTGTCTCAAAAAAGACCCCCCCCAACATTATCAATTGCAACTTGACATTCATTGATATACAGCAGCTAGTTTATGGGACACTGTTTAGGAATATGAATGAACTCAAGAAGCGACTGGTTGAAGTCTGAAGCAGAACATTATCAACACTGATACCAACGAATAGAGAATGCATCTCCCTGTCTGCGTTTACACAAGTGGCCAATAATTTGAATATTTACTGTCAGCAGTTGCACAACTAAACAATTCGATAACTCTCAACCAAAGTGCTAGAAATTTAGAAAAAAATGTGCCATATGTGCATTATTTTAATCAAATAATGATATTATATTAAATAAAAATGTAATATTCTGCTTGTTTTGTTTTCCCCAGGTAGTGCAGAAGCAGATGCTGGGTAAGGTAGGGAACTGAACGGCCATTTGATGGCAAGTTGTGTCATAAATATGTGTATCAAAAATTATTAAAATTGTATAGCCCTTTTTCAAGTTATAATTTAAAAAAAATTTGGTGTGTTTTTATGCTTCACAGTGTATGTGCACAAACTGCTGGCATGGGAACAAATTCACCCGTGTTGGGTGGCACATGATCCCATATGGCAGGTGGATGCTCTGTAGCTCTGAAGATGAATTTCCCACAAAGAGCTAGATACATGTGTGCAACCTTTAAGCCTCAACTTACGTGGGTACTCTGATCTTGAGGTGTACGTAGTGGTCACCGCGGCGTGAACTGTGACTGTGGGGAATTCCCTTACCGGCCAGTCGTATCACTGTATGTGACGACGAACCACTCGGCACCTAAACAGACATAGACCGACGGACAGACAGACAGTCAGAGAGACACTGACAGATTATGTGTTAGGTCCGGTTTTTCCATCGGCAATCAAATCAAGTTTGATCTCCGATTGACTGATCTCCGATCAACTTGACGTTCAGAATTGATCGCCGATCAACTGTGTTTCGTTTTTCCATGGATTTTCGACCTCCAATTACGTGATCGGCGATTAGCTGATCCGCCGTCAACTGAGCCTACATTATGCCAATCTGATTGGCCGACAGTGATCTCAATTTGCGGTGTTGTGCTGAATTACCCAGCATGCGTCATAGCATCGATATAAACGATATCGTCCATATCGTCTGCTGTCAAAAATACATTATATCGCAAATCAATAGGGGAAAATCTATCCATTTTATTTCTTCACGAAACACTATGCACAGTATAAATTGATCGGCAGTGATTGATCGCCATGCCTGGAACTTTACTTTAATGCGTGAATTGCCATTCTGACTGGTGAAGTGAAGCGATGTTTCTGGTGCAAATAAGCAACAAACTGCAGGTCGCCACGTTTAATCATCAATTATCTGACTTGATTGGCCAATATTCGGCCGTTAACTTGATGGGAGATTTGATGGACGATCAGTTGCTAAATGGCGATGGAAAAATAGTTATTGAGATGATCTAGTTCCAAAGTTGATCGGAGATCAATTTGATTGGCCATCAAATGTGCATGGAAAAATGAGACCTCTGTCTTCCACTGTAAATAATCACCATGCTAATATAATAACAATCTGTTGACCGATATCCAGAAAGTTGGCCGATTTTCTCATCAAGAATAAAACTTGCTCTATGGAGTGCGGCAAAAAAGTAATCCCCTGAAGTTGTCATTTTCTGAGCAACTGTTTGGAATCATAATGCAAAATTTTGCACACATGCTATACCTATTCATAGTCATGTAAAGGCCAACAAACATTTCATTATCCTTGAGTGTAACCAGGTTGTAATTTTTAACATTCACATGCAGCAAAATGCGCAGGGAACAAAACGCGCATGATGATGTCTGTAATTTGAATAACATAACGAACAATTTAGCGGTGAGTGAGAACATGAAACTTTCACCGCCAGCATTCACACATGCATTTACTCTCTTAGTGCAGTTTTTAACAGTCCTCCAGATCACATGGAGTGCTTGCTCGAGTTTAGCGACGGATTTCAATTTCGGTGAGAAATCGTCAACAAATACAATAAGAAATTACTGATAACATGAAAGAACTTACAGACTTTGTTTATAAAGTTTACGTAACTTTGGCTTCACAAATAAAATGCACCCAAATGTTTTCAAATTTCAATAGGTATAACTCATGGGGGTGGGTATGTGTCTGTGGCGGTGCCCTCATGGCAGTTTTTTATACGTAGAGCCAATCAGGGCTAGCTGTCAGTATGAATATTTAGCTATGATCTACAAATACATGGCCAAACCAAACTTGAACTTTAGTAGGCTTAAAACAAATTGGGCCTAAAAATTATTTATAGCAAATGGGCTGGGCCGGGCAAAATAAAAGATGAGCCACTTCAAGCCTTACTTTTTAGGCCCACACAGAAATGTAACATAAATGAAAGGGACGATGTTAAATTGTGCAAATAGTCGATACTAAAAAATATATTATAAACACAGACATATACTGCAAAGCATTATATAAGATCTATTCTACCGGCTGAGTCAAAACAGAATAACTCAACACGAAAATCATGATATCTGTGTAATGCGCAAATAATCTTACACAAAATCTTCCTCAGTTATTTAGCACACTGCAATGTTCATGAGATCTGTTTAACTTTGCTACCTTTAGTTAAAAGCAAACAGTGAGAGTTGGCGATATACTGACATTGAGCAGGAAATGGTCGGTAATCCCGGGGACCCGTACGGTGCCGCCAAGCACAGCCTGCGACAGACTTACGACTACGTCCGAGTGAACGTCTGGGCCTTCACGACGAAATGTCCTGCTCCTCTCCACCTGCATACATGATAGAACATACATGATGATGATGATGATGAAGGACGAATCAACTTCAGCGTGGCGTTGAGTCCTAAGACTACAAGGACACGTAACAATAAGCCTAAACAGTGAAGTCACGTAATAGTAGTCAGTGCAGTGAGACGTTCTTAGTCATGTCTGTAAGACTGGGCAAAAAGTTCGGTTTTCAGTCTGCTGCGGAAAACTTGCAACGACGGAGACGACCGGACCGACTCCGGCAGACTGTTCCAGACCGATGCAGCAGTCGCTGGAAGGCAGTTTTCATATTAGCCTCAGTGTCAGTAAAATCTAACAATCAGTGGAAAAATAAACATTTTACGACGCTCTGAAGTGAGCGAGTGAGTAGTTTTGTAACGGCACATCAGCACAAAATAGACCATTCAGTGCCATATGTGGTTAAAATTAATGAAAAGCATTTAATATATGTATTAAAAGCAAGTTAAAATACTTGTTAATAATAACACTTTATTCACAACAAGTGCAGAACACAAATGACAAAGAAAAAGACAGACAGGAACAAATGAGAAATTAAACTGTTAAAATGATCACAAACATCCAAGTACAACTGAAGCAAAGTGACTAAGATCAAGGCTACTAAGCTAATGTAGAAACAACATTATATACGATTGTTAAAGTTGATATCTTCAACATTAGCGATAATGTTGCGAGATGCAACATTTTTAAAAACGACGCTCTGAAAATACTAACCCTCAGCGTGCCTAAAGAACAGGGCGGCCAGTTTTGGGACAAAAAAATTTCAGGACTTTTCCAGGACTATTGCAGTACTTTCAAGTATGTTTTCCAGACCCATTTCACAGTGATTTACCAAAATAAAAAAAAACGTTAAAAGCGTAAAATTAATACCACAAACCACAGTAACTGTATTCAACCATACTATATGTTTGAGGGAATCATTCAACACCCTATTTGCTTCTCAAAGATATTGCAGGTACTGGAAAATGAAAAAAAAATACAAGAACATTCCAAGGCCTGCAGCCACCCTGAAACAACAACTACGAACAGATTTGTCACTCACTTTAAATGTGATGAAAATTTCTTTGTTTCCGACTGGCATTCGAACCGTCTGCCCGTCCTCGACGCCTGCAGAATGCACACATTCCAACACGTAATAAATCTGCAAAATAATCGGCGACACTGCAATCAGAAAAAAGGCAGTTGCCCACCCAAAAGTTTTGGCTGTCAAAAAAAATCCAAGACAATCTTCTTATCTGAAAATTTTTAAAGTTTAGGGGGTGAAAACCCCTTTTTAAAAAAGTACGGGCAGAGTTAAAATTCTAGGCATCTGCAGTGAAAATTAAAGATAGATCGAAACCAAACTATAGCCAGTACAAAATGTTTTTAATGTCAATATCAACATGAAGTTAATACATACAGCATAACTTCACAAAACACCCTGACAGCTCTTAGTATAATGGTCTGGTAAGAGATTGGTGGACATCGTCCGCCCAGCGGAGAATCATGATCAGTATCGACGTTTCGTATTCAAGACCGCCAACGCCCGATCTCCGGGCC
>Ga0209671_1009454_pt1 | contig 10218 bp, 6 predicted proteins | sample WorMetHERISLAND2_2_FD_187401 | JGI IMG/M metagenome (GOLD analysis project Ga0209671, IMG submission 187401) | Marine gutless worms symbiont microbial communities from Max Planck institute for Marine Microbiology, Germany - Olavius geniculatus... | ecosystem: Host-associated > Annelida >... | reverse complement strand
GATCGGTAAGCTCATTGGCAGATCTGCCGAAGTTATGTTGGAAGCACTTAACACTTCTCAGAAATGGAATCTCATGCGCGCCTAAGTCGGGAACGACTGACTGAAAGCAGCAGACTTGCATTCTGTTTGTTGACAGTTTCATTTTTTGCAGACGGAAGTTTTGTCATGAGAGGTTTCTATCTTAACGGGGGACGACGCAGCACGTAGGTGGATGATGTGATGGGCTCGGCGTGGGCAAACATCAGAACATGCACAATAGGACGCAGATGCAAAGGCAGCGATTTTCAGTGAGCATTGGGGGACGGACTACGGGGTCTGGGGGACAGAAGTCCACCAGCGAGGTCCAGGAGCAGAAGCCCCCAAAAGCTGAACACTTTATTAAAAAGGTAGACAATTTAGCAGCCATTTTTGCATGGAAATGTTTAGAAAGTCGCCTAAAGTACAGAGTTAAAAATTCTAGCACAGGTACATGTAAAGCACACAAAAGTTACAATGAAGTAAATGCGATGGCTATTACTTGAACGGTGAACGCACTGAACTCGGGGGCTATTTATGATTTTAAGTTAGGGGGCGTGACGCATGAAGTAACGGGGTCTGGAAAACAGAAGTTTTCTAGTGCTCTAGAAAAGGGTCTGGAAGACGTTGTGCCCCAGAAACTGAAGCTTTTTTTGCGTATAATTGCACACATTTTTGCATTGGCGTCGCTATAGGAAATTTTTCCTGGGGAAACAAATCCAGAGAGTCCCTTCATTTCCTTTTCTTCCCTCTTCCTTTCCCTTTTTTTCTTTGCTTTTCCTCTCATTTCTTCCATCCTTACCTCTATATTTAGCTATTTTCCCTTTCCTTTTATTTTTTCTCATCTTTTTCCTGGATTTAGAAAAACTCCAAAATTTTAGTTATAGGGACTGGGGAAGTGTTGTGGGCTTCCCCAGTGGGTTCTGGGGCAAAACCCCAGCCAAAATCAAATTTCGTGCATTGGGGCTTACAGCCTTAAAATGAGATCTGGTGCTACAATTTTAACTACCGGTATTTTCCTGAGAATTTAACTGACCACATTTAGTGCAGTTTAAACAATAGGTTTAAAGACAAACAAAGGTGATGCCATAGATTTAAAAGTAGGGCTACAATTCTGCCAGGGAAGCGAGCAGAAAAAAATTACTCCTGTTGTAGGTGCAAAAATGTCGCCTTGGCTTGATTTGAAATGCATAGTTGCAATTCAAAACTAAAACTTGATCGTTTGGGGGCAAATTATTTGGGTGATAACCTGTATGTTGTCCCCCGTGTCCAAATATTGGAGGGGACATGTCTTCCTATTCCCCCCGGGATCGCCGCCCATGCGCAGATGTGACCGCGGCCACGAGCGTCACTCACGCGTCATCTGCGACACAACGCTGCACCAGCACGAGACAATATATATATTGACAAACGCGCCGCAATTTATTCTAGTCAACAGTGGCTAGGAGGCGAGGTTACGATTTTTGGGATTATAGATTATCAGTGATAGGCAAAAATTAACTTTCAAATAATTAACTTTTAGTTACGTTTATGGTATTTTAGTTAAACACAAAGTATAGCTATAACTACTAAAATTTTGTAAAGTTAGTTGGTTGTTAATTATAAAAATTATAATTAATTAATTATAAAAAGTAACTACAGGTTTAACTTTTACATAGAAGACAAATTTTGTTTAAAACTCTTTGGTAATAAGTGAGTAAAGTTTCGGTTAATTATAAAACTTATCTTAGGCTACGGTAAATCTTAGAATAAACCCAAAGTAAGATTTTGTGACAGCTAGGTCAACTTAACTTTCACTGACAGCCATTCCTCGGATTGCCACAGCACTACAAAAATGGGCACGCAGCATTGTTTTGTAGCGTTGGTGTGGATACGCTGTTCTGCTGCGGGACAAGTTTCTGTCCGCCAAAATGTTCGATACGTTGTTTGAGCAAGCTCTGTTTTTAGAATATAAATAAGAAAAAGCATTAGCCTTATAAAAACTTCTTTGGTATTATGGGATCACTATAGGATCGTCCATAAAGCCAAAAATAGACCGACCGACTGACCGATAATCGGTACAGCAGACTTGACCAGTTTCCTTGCTAAAACACGGTCGGAAACGACAAATGCACTAGCCTACGTCAGAAAGACATGTCGTTGCTATATGTTGACTGCAGCGTTAATTAGAGCGCGCGTATGCTTCACAATATAACTTTGTGCTCCGGCTCATAATCTTCGTGGATGATACGCATGAAAACAGCGGCAAGGTGAAAAGTTGCAGGCAAGCAGCAGACTAAAGCTTAGCTTCCATCCAACGCCACGCACCCAACGCAAAAGCCGTGCATATTATTTGACGCAAGCGACGGAAGGGGTGCAACAAAAGTTCGCGAGTAAGTACGCAACAGACGCAACAGACACAGTGGCACAAGCAATGCACAACTTCTTTTTTAGCATGTGCTCTGCATCCCAAGCCAGGCAGTATCCTCGTCATCAGCCAAGTGTAAGGCTGACAGGCCGCCGGGAAATTTCATATCTGGATAATTGTTCACAATATGTGGCATAGTCTGCGAAAATGCGCCTCAAAAAAGGATGGAACAGAAGTATGATTCCAGCGGACAAGGTGGCTGTACATCGACTCTGGCCAGTTCTCAAGTGGTTTAACGTTGACCACAAGCGTCAACGTAGGTCACATCAAAAAGGTGCGATGGAAGAGTTCGCGATGACTGAGTAGTTGATTACGTCCGAAGCAGCCCATTTTTCAATCCATTTCTGTCGTGGTGACGCTTCTTCCTGTTGTAATTTTTCGAGCCATACTGGACGCAACAACCAAATCGCAAAAACAGAAGCGTTGCGTGCGTTGCGTTGAATAGAATCGAAGCTTGAATGTCAGCTGTCAGCCCGCGACGTCAGTCAATCAGACGCTAAAAGCGTCAAATGCGCGTTGGCCGGACGGACGTCTGCATATCTGCCACGAGCGCCGCGCGCGCTCAGCTTTAATCACTTAAAAGCCGACGTAATGCGGGACGAACGCAGAGTCAGTGCAATGCAACTTAATCAGCTAGCCTACAACGATTGATTGATCTATTTCCAGGTGTACCCGTGCCGCATGCATAATGTTCGGTAAATAATATCCGCCGCCTGTCTGCTATATATTTAGCGTACGCTTGTAATTGACGTTGTGACGAGACAAAGTGTAGGCCTATTTATTGGCTCGGTTTATTACAGTCAACAGTCGTCACTGTTCACCAGGCAAATGCTACTAGGAATTTACATCACTACTTAAAGGTAAAAGGTAACGATGGTGTATAGTTTTCAACAGATAACTCATCACAAAAGTACGGAACGTCACCTGCCATATGGGAACACACGGTGTTATCTGCCACCGGACACAGGTGAACGCGCATTGCTTTAACCCCAGCCAGATAGGCCGGTACTCGATTTACCTACCCCGGAGCGATGGAAGGGTGAGTTGACCTAGGAGGCTGGTTACATGCCGAGATGATTTATCTGCCCGCAGACAGTCACCCGTCCAAGTACTAACCCGGCCCGGCGTAGAGTAACTTCGTTAATCGGATAAAACGGGTTACCGCTACGCCACGCCACCAACCGAACCACGTCGAACAGTTCATGCGGTTGGCTGCTTTCTTGTAGTTAAACTAAACTAAACGTTCACCAAAGCAGTTGCATTACAGATAATAGTAAATACTGCACTGTGTGTTCCCTGTTAATACGTTTTACAAGTACATTGATTGACTATGACACAGAAAATGCTTAGGAAATTTTCAAACATTGTCATTATTTTTTGTCGTTTTCACTATCATCATCTGACATTAACAACAGCAGTAGCAACAGTGAATGGATGAAAAATGTTGGAATTTACTAGAATAAAAACAGTAAAAAAGAAAAAATTAATGACGTTAATGTAACGATAACGACGACAACGACGACGATGACGATTATGATGATAATCTTTTCATTGACTCGTCGCTTGCCAGAATTTCATATACACACATTTCTGTACGAAATTTTGCGCAATGTCAGCTCAGTCTTCTATCCCCTCGAGGCAAACAAATCGAGTACTGGCCTGCCTGCCTGACTGGGGTCAAGACCTGATGCAGCATCACATGTGTCGGGTGGCAGATAAGACTGCGTGATCTTGTGTGGCAGCCTGTGCATGAAATCTCTCTCAAGAGGTACGGAGGGTCACTGGCAGGTGACGCTCCGTACATGTACCTCTGAGATCGATTTCACGCATAACGAGCTATAGAGCTTACGTCTCTAACTGAATCTACTTCTCTGTCGTCTTTTAAAACTAACCTCAAAACTTAGGCAAGTGTATTATTATTATTATCATCATTAACATTCAGTCTTTAGCACGCTGTGTACAAGTGAACTAAACGCTACTGCGCTGTGTTTTGTCTGTCTATGCAGAAGCCCGAGTTCGACTGGACGCCGGGAATCATTGGCTTGGTCGACAGTTCGTTCTTCTGGGGCTACCTTGTCACTCAGATACCTGGCGGCTACCTGGCTTCCAGGTATCCCGCCAACAGGTAACGCACAGCCGCCTCAACGTAATCATTATGGACTCAATGTAATAACGTCAGCGACACCCGCTCACTGCGGAATATTCGTATAAGATGCTAATGTAATAATTACATGTTTATTAGAAATCGTCACATATACGAGCACTAAGCTACTTACTGTTGTTTTCAGCAGTAGCTTGCAAGAAAATGTGTAAAAATTTTATTGTAAAGAAATAATGATCCGATGTGTTTAAGCACAAACGATGATTAAGGTTAATCGTTTTCAAAATGCATGAATGAAACTAGAAAGCAGTCAGAGCCCGCACACCTCCGCCAAGGCAATGTTGTTCGCTAGGTGGCAGCACTATCTTCGGTTTTGCAGCGGTTTCCCTTATGCCCCATTGAAAGCAATGGTAACAAAAATTTCAAAGTAATCCAGAATTCAGGATTCCTTCCGGATCACCCCCAAAATTGAATCGCTGGTAGATCGTGCCATTCTTGACATACCCTCAAAATTTCAGAGAGATCCGTCCATAACTTTTTGAGTTATCTTGCTGACACACAGACAGACAGACAGACAGACAACGTCTGGCAAAAACATTACCTCCTTGGCGGAGGTAAAAATATTTGAGTAAAGCATGCATGTTTTACTTTCATGCACCTCCCTGTTACGTATCTACGTGTACAGGATATTCGGAGGCGCAATAGCGGTGTCGGCTTTTCTAAACCTGATGATTCCGGGGGCATGTCGAGTTCACTTTGGTCTCGTCATGTTTGTGCGCATTCTGCAAGGACTTGTCGAGGTCTAGTATTTACAGTACATCAACATTACTTTTAAACGGCGCTGAAAAATTGATCCGAAGAACGTAGGTTTTAAAGTAAGAAAACCTTTAAAACGTTAAAAGACTATTTTAGGTGTTTTATTTTTTATTTGTTGTGAAATTCGTTACATACCATACATTTTATCTCAGATTTTAGTCGTTATGTTTGATACTTTATTTTGCTATAATTTATAAAAAAACAATATCATTTTTTGACGGTCAGGGTGTATAAGATGTTTGTTGTGTAGTAATTTTGTGTACGGTGTTCAATGGACACTAAACCAAAAAGCTTAAAAAACGTTAAAAACTAAATTTTCTTTAAAAACCTAGGTTTTTTAACCCTGCTTTTAACACTGTTGTGATATCAAGGTGACATTGACTTGGTGATCATTCGCACATTTCTATTTTTTTTATTTCTTTGCCTGTTTCTTCCTGCAATATTCTCTTTAAACATTTAGTTTTCACGTCATTTGCTTTATGTCTGTGTATTCTTGATGCTGGGCAAACTGGTAGTGCTCATGCTTTGCTGTCCATTTTTTATGTTATTTTGTGTAGCAATGTATGCAAGGTCTATGCATGAAATTAAAACCAGGGACAGTAAAACAATATGGATAATTGCATTTAAGATAATGAATTTTATCATATTGTCAAGCCTGAAAATATTGTAACAGTTAGGTTCATCCAACAAGAGTGATATGAATAGTGCTAGCCATAGAGGCATGTCGGTCTGCTGCAGTGGCACTGAGCACATCGCAGCCGTGAGCCGCAGCACGATGACGTCACATGCAGATGACGTCACAAGCACTGGCGTGATGTCATTGCCAGCCACTGGTAGACGTGCACTAGCGCCTCGGCCTCTGTATGTTAAAACGTTAGGGCGCTGTACAAATTTTATTATCAGTATTATAGACTGATACTAACTGAACGCAGAACAGGAGTTTAGTGCGTCTGAGAAATTGACGGATTGTCTGTACGTCGTTCTGAGCTTACTCGAGACCAGAACGAAGCACCAGCGCCAGCCAGAGTGAGTGAGTAAAACTCGTGTGTAAATGAGTACAGTGGGTGCCATTATAATGGTGGTGCATTTGTTGCTGACGCTGATGCCGATTGTCGCGTGGCGTAATGCAGGCGATGCTGCGAGGATGCGGATACAGCAGCTGCTGGCAGCCTGGCAGCCTGGCAGGTCGGGCGGTGGTCAGTAATGCACGCCGGTGTTCCATTATCGGATCGCCCCTCAGAAAAGTCTCACCCACCGGCCGACAATTTACCGGTCTCTCCGCCCAGCGGCAGCTCGAGCGGAACGGATTTTTACCGGTAAATTGTCGGCCGGAGAGATTTTTCTGGGGGGAGATCCTATACCGGGGGAACTTTTTTATGAGGCCGGCGATATTTTAATAAGGGTAGACATATCAAATCCGTGATTTTCTCTCTCAGAGCGGTTTTTTCATGGGGGAGACATTTTAATGTGACGCCGGCTGATGGCCATGCAGTGCGCTAATGTGATGGAGATGACGATGGCGTTGTTGCGTGAGTTGCACGCACAAATAGAATTACTCGGCGATAGGCCTACCGGTCCGCCGATCAGTATCGCGTTACCGATATAGATTGATATCAATTCACGTAGCAGCCTCAGCCTTAGCAGCAGCAGCAGCAGCAGGCTCTGTCCACTGAGACGCAGCGGTGGCGTGCCGTCACTCGCTGATTGGTCGGTCACAAAAGCAGCGCTCGGCGCGCCGCTCACGCAATCATGACGTAAACGCACCCGCCTCGCCCGTCTCGGCTGCGTCGTGATCGTTAAATTGTTTTCAATTCAATAACGAAACCGGCGTCGCTCGCTCGCCGTCAGTGTGTGCGATTGCTTCTAGCATTCACTGCACGCACAATAACAGTAATCCATCCACCAGAATGGCATAATCCACTAAACAGGCTACAACTGAGCAGGGGCGTATTTAGGGCGCTCTTGCGCCTGTTCCTTGGAAAATGCAAAAAAATGTTTTCTCTATAAAAAGACAAAAAAATAAGCATAAAAGGAAGGGAGTTTATAAGGCCAACATAAAATATCTTTGCTGCAGGTGCACTTGTGCTTCTGCTGTTAACGCCTATCAGTCTATTGCTATAACGCATCACCAATACTGTACTAAATGTTTTGACTTGTTTTGCTGATTTTTGATTTATAGTAAGCGTAAAACTTCTTAACCCATATAACTGTTATTTCGCGATGTAATTATCGTCTGTTATCGGTGCTGGTACGCTTGCAGGGAGTGACTTACCCGGCGTGCCACGGCATCTGGCGCCATTGGGCACCGCCGCTAGAGAGGTCCAGACTCGCCACCATGTCATTCTGTGGTTCGTATTTTCAGCGTTCTTTACTTTCACCTTAATTTGAAACACTTGCCTTTTTGTATCAAATATCAATTTTTTAAATGTTAGTAATATTTTACGACAATGCAAGGCAATATACCGAAGCATGTGACGGGATATGTAATCATTTGATCACAATTTCCTCGAGCAAATTTTATTAAAAAAATAGTTTGACATATGATGAAAAAAAATTATGAAACGTAGTCCGTAGGTCTATGAGTTTTTCGCGGAGCACATTATTATGTAGCTCAAGACTGACCAATTGTTGGTTGTTGCGACCCGTGAGCGTTATTTTTGACACGTTATTTATGGCGCGTGCAGCTGAGCTTGCTGCCTGGTGGGCGAGAAATAAAGATATGAAATCCTTTCATTTCCGCGCTCTAATAAAACGACAAATAAGACAAGCAACATCTGCGTGCAAGTGCAGCAGCCGCACATTTGTTATGCACTTATGCAGCCGTCCTAATAGATCGCATTAAGGATCTTGGTCGCCCCTTACGGGCTACCAACGCAAAACCAAAAGGGCGTAAAAATACCCAGACATGACGTGAACGCTCCCCGGGGTAAGAGTAATCGGTGTGCCAATTTGCAGTTCAAAAAATCAAAGATCAAGGTCACCGGATGTAAAAAAACTTGCAGAAAATGATGCATAATCTCGCTATTCGTCAATGTTTACGAGCCAGCCCAGACAGGCACACCAAGCGCCGCACTTATAGGGTGTTTACACGATCCAGCAAACGTCCAGCATTACATTTGCTGGAAGTTTGCTGGATCGTGTAAACACCCCACTAGCTCTATAGGCAGTGTACAAGGGGACTTTTAATGTTGACGTTTAAAACAAGCACGTGCTGTCGCTACTGCTAGATGGACGACCGTATAATACGTCGGCAGCGGGCCGACATATTTTTTTGGTTTGTCTCAGTGATAGAGGTGTCTGATAGCAAGTTGCTGTGCGATGTTGTTAATACAGGTTCATACGCCGGCGCTGTGCTCGGTATGCCGCTGTCAGGCATAATGACCGACTACGCCGGATGGGAGTCATGCTTTTATTTCTACGGTACGTCCCACTGTAAGAGAAAACCGATCTTCTTGAGTTTGTCTATCACAGTATTATGATTCTTAGTGTGTAATATTCTCGACAGCATCGCAGCGTTGCATGCTATACTTAGATCAGCTCCAGTCCGTTTTATTGGAATTACGGTCTTTTCACTTTTCATTTTCATGCAAGAGGGGTTATAATCTTACGTGATTATAATACATAACTGTTTGGTCGGATTTCGTACGAATCCATGCACCTAATCAGTAAATGTCTAGTGTTATATTTGCAGCATTATATGAGTGACGCCAAAAGATTGCCAAAAATACTTCAGCCAGTAACAGCCACTTGCTGAGAATGTACACGGTGGTGCAAACGTAACGGGAAGAATTCATCTACATTCTTTTCTGTATAGGCTGACGTGTATGTTACAGATACACGCAGAACATATCGACAGTACTTATGCTGTAGCGAAAATTGCTCTTCCCTTATTTACCCGTTCGTTTTCCAATCCGTTCCATTAATCCACAAATAATTCTAGCTTTCCGGCGACGCAATCCGCGTCCAAATCGATCCCGTAGTTACGGATATACCTCTTAGAAATAGCCGTATTCGTACACCATACATAGGCCTAGTTGCGCATAGGGATTAGGTAAAAAGACAAAACACCAATCAAAACGGTGTCACTTCACTGCAAAATCGAGATTGTTCGTTAAAAAAATAATTGAGAAAATATTTTCGCAAGCATAAATGTTTTACTTTTTTATGTACCGCCCTGTCAAGTTGGGCATTACTAAAGACGTCGAAATAAGGCACACAGAACGTGACCCAATAATCGTTGATGGGTGATGCAGGAATATTCGGCCTGGCGTGGTTCGTGGCGTGGTGGTTCTTCTCCTCCGAGTCGCCGGGTTCACACAAAACCATCTCAAACGAGGAGAAGCAGTACATCGACAGCTCGCTGGCACTCAACACATCCGCCGTCGCCAACAAGGTTCAACAGCCAACACCGTTTCGCTGATCTCTTTCTCTTTCGCATCGCAACAAGCGAAGATGTCGGCCCAGTGTCGGCATGCAACTCTGACCTTACCCTTGACCTTTTAAACTGAAAATCGACGTACCAATTTTCGTTTACGTTTACCCGTTTTTTTTTGTTTTCCAGTTAGAAGTCCGTACGTGACAGTCAGACAAAGAGAAATACAAACGGACGGGCAAGATTCGTAATGCGGTCTATTAGGACGGCCGCATAATATCGTACATGTATATTGTGCATGCAGATTGCAGAGAACTTGTATTTTATTGCACGGGTTCGCATAGTTGCAATACAACAAAACAGATTGTTTCATTGCGGCTTTACTATATTTTTGTCGCATTTTGTCGCACATGTGCTCAGCCCATTAGTCAGGTGTTGGTTGGTACATGTATACAGGCGCTGAAGACTCCGTGGAAAGCGTTCCTGACGTCGTGGCCCGTGTACGCC
>Ga0209671_1009453_pt1 | contig 10219 bp, 5 predicted proteins | sample WorMetHERISLAND2_2_FD_187401 | JGI IMG/M metagenome (GOLD analysis project Ga0209671, IMG submission 187401) | Marine gutless worms symbiont microbial communities from Max Planck institute for Marine Microbiology, Germany - Olavius geniculatus... | ecosystem: Host-associated > Annelida >... | reverse complement strand
ATCTCATTAGGCATAGGCCTAGTTATTCTTTTTTTCGTAAATGATGGCCGTGCACATTCTCAAACTTTCCTTCTGAAAATGTTTTTAAAAACGTTTCTGAGTATTTTCTAACATAAGAAATCTTCCTAGAATCTTCCTAGGAAGTTTCGAGGATGTCTCCCCAGACTTGGAAAGGTTTCTGTTTTGTTTTGGTTTGCTCTATCGAGCCGTATGTTTTACGCTGCATTCATGCATGTTGCCGTGTGCAGTTGCCAGTTTCTAGCTTGCGTGAAACACGTGTTGCCAGTTACCGTTATTTCGGTGTTGCTAATTTCTGAGTTAACGTAACCGGACAGTTGCTGAGTCAGCCGCCCAGCGTTAGGTTAACAGCTGGAACGAGAGCTCACGCTTCTCTGGACAAGACTGTTCTCAGTGTATTCCAAGCTGATGAACGGACGGGTATAGTCTGACCCACGATCAGTGGGGTCGACCAGTCGTCAATATTGGGAGACTGAAAGTCGAGGCGCCGAAGGCGTCGAATGAGTTGGGAAATTTGGAGCCTCTGGAAAGAAGAGTCTCTTTTCCGGCCGACTACGGGGAATCTATGGGACAGCGCGAGCGTCGTAAGCTCCCCAGAGGGATTCGGGGTCCCGCCACGACCGAACGAAAATAAATTTGGCGCATTTTTAGCCTCATCTGCAGAACACTTAGTTCTAGTGGAACGATTGCGTAGCGAGCGAACACGGTAAAATTGTTAGCCTTTTTGCTGTTTATTTTTTTTAAATTTCCGTGTGGTATGAATGTCATTGCAGCTTAGAAGTAATAGGCCTATGGGTCACTCCGATGTCTATTCCATTTCCAGTTACTGAGGGAGGGGCTCGCCCACCCCCACCCCCGTCCAGCCAGGATTGGTTCCCGTGCGGACGATTCGTCGGCGTAACGTGAACTCGGACCGACAAGGTGAGGCGTGGACAGTGAGTGGGGCAAGGCAGTTTGATGGCTAGCGCATGGACTCCTCGCACCTACAGGAGGGAGTCGATGCTTCCTAGCAGAGACTTCTATCCAGCTGCAGCTGCTGCGGTCAGTCATCACTGTGCTGTCGCCGCGCCCATGCTCTGGTCTGGTCGGTCGGTCGGTTCTCCTGGAACCAGCAGCTGACGAGCTAGCACTAGCATTCAGCTGGCCATCTGCTGCCAGCTGACCGCGAAGTAAAGCACGGCGAGTAACTCACTCACACCGAGCCTCTCGTGACTCAGCACCAATGAATGACGACTGCCAGCCATGTAGCACGCCAAGGCTGGCTTCATCCGTGAAATCCTGTATACTGGTGCTATTGGGGTGAGTCCATGGTTGTTGGTTCGACGGTGTCGGCGCGATGATGGAGGACGCCAACGGAACCAAATAGTCTATACATTAGAGTACGAAGTGCGAACTGGCGACGAGCATGAAGCCTGCAGAAGCAGCATTTGTCCGTTTTTTTCCCTGCACATGTGGATCTGTCCGCCTGCTATCATCATGCCTGATGCCTCAGACCACAGATGTAGGCCTAGTATAGCCTAACCGTCATTAAAAATACGAAAAAGTATCATTAAAACGCGAATTGCAAAGAAATTTTTAAAAAACGTTTGTAAACGTTAAATAAAAACGTGGCTTTTTTACTTGAGGTATTGTCTAAATCAATCCCTTCGAAAACACAACTTTCTCACACTCATAAAATTCTGGTCGTCACACATAAGTAAGTAAATTTGAATACAATATCTGCTTTACCCGATTATTGGTATCATTTCGATTTTTGTAGTACACAGTTACTGTAAATTTTTAAAAAAAAAATTAGAAAAAAACGTTAACTGAAAAACGCGTTTGATCAGATTTTTACCGACAAAACGAAAACCTTTGTAAACGTTTATTACAACTATGTATATACACACCAATTCTTCGCAAATTCTGCCGACATTGATGTTAGCGTTGAATACCACGTCCAGAATTGTGCCTGCAGTATGCACGCTCACTGGGGTGAATAGTCTAGTTAATTAAAGCATTCTTGCGCTTGCGGCATTGTGGCGTCGGACTGGCAGTCGTCAGTTTGCGGGTTCGAATCTCTCGGCCGTTGCGCGGTGGCTGCAGGGAAAATAAAAGTGGGCCTCGCCGAAAGTAATCTTGTACCGCGAGGTTTATGACTAAGTCAGTCACATGCACATAATCTGACTGCCTTGAGACCGGAATCAGTTGTTACAAAAGTAGTCACAGGACTACTTTTGTGATTTACGAATTTACGAGTGGCATTAGCACGTGATCCGGCGGAGTGACAGATCAGTTACAGCTTAGACCTCGTATAGTGCGCCAGGAAACGGTCGCCATGAATCAGTCGTTAATTACTCCTGTCATTGCTAGTCCATGTTCCACTGCAGATCATGTGCGCTGTAGAGTGGGTCGTTAATGTGCGTCGGTCAATCCGGGATGGCGTTGCTCACTCACTCACTTAGCGCCGGACGGTCCAGGAAGCGATCGTATATATTCTGAATCACGCTTGCACTGCAGTATTGTTTACTGGTGCCGGTGCGCGGCAGTCCGGTGGCGCGCTTTCTGCGCGGTGGTCAGACGGGAATTGCCCTGTGTGTGGCGCGGCCTGCTTTAGTTCGCGTCAGACGAGCGCCGTTGAGGCGTCCAAGTTGCTGCTCATGCAGTTCAGTTGATTGTTGGACCGTCTCTGACCTACAGACAGACAGACGAGTCCTGCTTGAAGACTGCATCATATACAGGTTAGTCGCCGATTATACGAGTATATCGGAATATGGTCGAACTTCAACAAGTTGAAGACTTTTGCTTTGCTAATTTTCTGCAGTCACAATGAGTGAGTGACGTATTTTACAATTTTGTGCTTGTTTTTGCACTTACTGCTAACTATTTGGTTATCTTCGTGTAATGTTGTTGTACTACGTTTGTCACTTTTAACACACTTTGGCTTCCTAGTATCGTCAAAAGTTAATTGTTAAAAGTGTTACATCTAAAACAAATTGCGGCAGTTTTGTGCAAAAAATTTACGATAATTACGTTTAAATATTTTTTTGCAATTTTGTATGTTAGGCTCTTATTTAAAGTGCTATTCAAGTGATATTTAAAGATGTGCAATTTAGACATTAAATTAAGTCGTAAAACTTTTTACTTTGGCGATTATTTTTTTTCTGTGATTAGCCTAGTGTAGTGCGTGATGGCAGGTTGTGGAAAAGTCGCTGAAGTTTTCTGACCACATAATAACTTTTAGTATCTGGCGTGGTGATAGTAGACCTACGAGCCTATTATATACTAGCCGGAAGTGCGTGGTAGGGGCATGCTCATTGTGATATTGACCAGACCACACGCACGCATGCCGTACGTCTTAGACAGCAGCCATTCCAATTATTTCATTCGATTGTCAACGAGCGAGCGACGGCGGCATTTCACGCACAGCTTGTTAATGGACGGGGCACCTGACGGCTGGCGGTCAATTCGATCATGACGTGAGCCAATATACAGTAGTCTTTACGCAGCGACTCTGGTACGGGTGGAGTCATGACATTCCCACGTTGACGGCTGGTCTGATAAGTCGCACGCAATGCAAGTTGGCGGGTGCGCAGCGCGTGTGATTTCAACGTCGACAAAATTCTTCGATACATTTCATTGCCAGGCGACCACAGCAGTGCCAGCACGCCTGGGTCGATTACCGCTAGCTGCTGCCCTCCGGACCTGCAATCTGGCTATCTTTTGACCTAGCGGTCAAACTGCGCCAAGCCGTATGGTCACAGGCTGCGTCCAAGTCTGCTTACGCGTGGCATTTCCTCTTTGCTATGTGCAGAACTCCACAAAAGTGTCATAAAACTTTAGGATCTTAATCAAGAGCGCTTTTGGTATTATAGCATTTTGCCGATCAAGTCGAGCTGGAAAGATGTGAGCAATGTGAATCAATAACTGGGATCTTTCTTCGAATGTGTAATTCGCCCTCTGACCGACTTGACTGAACTCGATAATTGCGCCACGCAGTCTCGGTGTTTCTGACAGCGAAAAGCTGTTTATTACCTGTCTGTGTTCCTGTATCGTGTATTATATATCTGAGCGTTCTCGGTCGCGCCCGGCTAAACAGATATGCGGCAAGCGATAAGAGATCCGTTCAATAGACGTCTCAACGATCTGATAATCCGTATTATCCGTTTAATCGTCTGAAGCGGTGCATATGACGCCTCGCTCAGTAGCATGTACTGTTGCTGCTTATTACAGAGTCTTTTCTGTGTGCTAGCCAGACAAACCTGGCTAAACATCGTCGGACTTTTTAGCGTATAGTGAGTGATGCTGAAGTCATAATGATGCTTGATAATAGCATCCAATTTATACACGTCACAAGACGTGCGGTGATGATTTTACTAGCAGTAAAACATGATTGCGAGGAAAGTTTTTGCTGGTGGCTAGACCCCATTACCCCATAAAAAATCTGGTTGGATGTGCAACAACAATGGCATAGACAAGGGGGCCCAAGATGCCCAGTCCTTCTCCCCCAATGCCCCAGACAGGACATAAGGACACGTTTGAACTGCACTAAATGTCCCAATTTGGTCAGTTGATTCTCAGGAAAATAATTAAAATTGTTGCCACCAGATCTCATATTTAAAACTATATTGCACCGAATTCGGTTTCATTTGGGACTCCGCCCCAGACCCCAGTCGGGAAGCTCCCAGTGCTCCCAGACCCCCTATGTGGATTTTAGGGGTCCTACTTCTAAGGAGAGGGGAAGGAGAAAAAGGGGATCGGGCCGGATCCTGCAACTGGTTGGATCCAAACTTTTTTGGATGCGGTGCACCCCTAGACGTCTCGATCCAGAATTAGCGTTCGAGTTTAAACGCTAAATTATATGCGCTCGTTAGTGCATAATATGCTGCTGAGAGCGGAAGACAAAGCTTAGCCAGCAGCGATGTCGTTACGTGCGGCGTGTAATTACAGCCTCAGTCCACAAGTGGTGCTCCTGTAGGCTACGCCATGTGCTTGTAGCGGCAAAACTGAGTGCATTGGCACCACGGCCGGCGTTGATCTGCCTTGCTTCCAGTTCTTTCACTTACGCAGTTTTCAGCCGTACCGTAACATGCATAAAGTGTACCAAAACTGACAGTTTAATATGGGTCAGTACTCAGTACATGTAAGTATGCTGAAAATCATTGTTTTTTTACTATGAAAAACGATAGCACAGAAAATGTTGTTAACTTGTTACACAGCTACAAAGCTGAATTTAAGGCCCACCATAGTGATAACGCTGTGAACCTTTTTTGCAGCACTGTTTTTGGTTGACTGTGTTACTCATTAATGATTGGACTTGATCAAGGTGACAACTTCATAATTAATCGAACTTAATTTCACTCTTTTCGCAGTCATGAAATAAAAAAATGACATGTTTTTAAGAATGTCAAATCGCGTGCAACAATTATAGGCTAGATTTTAAAAGTGCATTACGTGCACTTGTAGCATTATAAGATACTGAACTACATCGATTCTGAATAATGTACGTATTTTATTCCACGTGTTCACGGTATTACGTTTGCAATGGTGTAGCCATATGTGAATGCGCAGTGCCCCTCAAGAGACCAGGAATGATAATCATCTGGTGTTCTACATTAATTTTATCAAAAAACAGTGCCAAAATGCATCCAAACACATTATTTGCACATTTAGAAAATTTACAAAATTATCTGGAAAGGTGGCACAGCCTTCCCAAACCTTTTCCTCGGTGGGGAGGGGAGACCCTTCCTTCTCCCCATACGCGTTTCTTTAAGTGCTCCCTTTACCTGCTGGTGGTGGCTACGCGGTACGCCAGTGTACGTGCGTTTGGTATTATGACGATTCATTCACTAAAGTGCTACATGGGGTGGAGTGGGAGAGTGTCTTAGCGCTGTATCAACCGCAATGTTTCATATTGTGTTTCGTTGCACGGCGTATCGTTTGAGTGTTGTTGGCGCTGCAGTCCGCGTATTAATCATGTTGGCGCGTGATGATGTGCACGCAATGACAGATTGGCGTCTCCGTTCCGAGGCAAGCAGGCGACGACGACAACGACGAGCAGTAGAGCTGGCGAGACTGCAGCGGGAGGCTTCGTTCCATCGCCGTCGTCAAGACGATTAGATCGAGCTCATCAGACGCCTAATCACAACAGTCATCACCACCAGCAGCAGCAGCAGGCCGCCGGTTTGCATTGTATTCAGTTTGACAGCCTCATCTTCATTGTCTGGAAGCACACTGATGAAATAGTGATAATTCGATATGCGTTCGTGATGCATTTATTTCATTTTTCGTTTGCAAATTTACGCAGACTTCGTTCTTGAAATACGTATGTAGGCCACTGTTATTGGACGATGTCCTTTAAATTAGCAATTAAACCTTTCGGTAAATTGCTCTTTGTTCGTTATCGCTGTCTTCGTGGCAGTCGTGATTTGTGGCTAAAACCTAATCATAACCAGAACTTTCACTTGTATATGGGACTTAAGCCTATATGAGGGGATCGCAGACACTAAGGGGATGCTGCTTGAGAAGTATAGGCTAACATAAATTACAGAAGACTAGGTTTGCGTGAACATATTAAGCGAATTATTACATAAAAAGTCTTGACCTTAGCTTGTGTCATTGACATAGTTAATGCACGAACTACCTTGTACCAATGCAGCAGCAAAGCAGCTGAGCGTAAAAATAAAGGTTAACCGGGACATTCCAATGATTTCTGAAAACGCAGAGATTGCAGAAGCGAGGCAAGATGCGGAACGTCTGCTTATGAGATGCCGCGAGTTGAAGACGCACGTGGTGGGTGAGCATTGGCGTCCGGCGCAGCGCTGAATTGGCTTATCTGACGGAGAATGGTTTAGCAGTGCGTCCCGTTGAGATTGCAGCAGTGCGTGGCGGCGCGAGTGAACGGCGAAGCGGCTGTCGTAGCTTACGTGAACGAATGCAAGCGGCTAAACATCATCAGAACGAAAGGCAGCGACGCGGCAAATTGTCCGAAACAGCTGGACCGGCGGTCGGTCGATCAATATTGACTCACAGAACGAGTCGCCGCCGCGGGGCGCCGTCAACGAATCGCCCTCTACACGGCGCCGGAAATCTGCAGTGTATGTAGTGGCAACGAGCAGCAGCAGGTGGCGCCGAGTGGCGAATTATCTCAACTACTTCGCAGCCACTCTACTGCAGTCAGCACAAATCCAAAGTCCAAACCCGGACATGAGCGTCTGACTTTATAGTTGCTGCTGTTATTTTGATATAGATCGATTTCTAGATGTACGAGACACTAACAGTTTACGTCCCGTAGAGAACTGCGCATGGTTGTAGGTAACAAGCCTAAAATTATCATACGGCGGTAGATAAGTCACTGTCAATTACTAGTTCTATATCCGCAACGTTCTGTGCAGCGTCTTATACTAATAATTCGATTCGGACTAGGCCCCATTGTGTGTTAAATGAATAGATTAAATGATTCCAGATGTTAAGTGTTTTATTATTTAGTAGGCCTATGCTATTATAGTTTGAGCATTCAGAAACACGTGTTGCTGGCGTGCAGAGAGCGGCGCGGAGGTTTGGCAGAACGGTGTGGCTGAAAGGTCGCTATCACCGCTCATCAACGGCAAGTCGCGCAGTGTCGACTCTGCACGGACGCATACTCCAGTGTCAAGTCCCGCCACTGGCGTCAAAGCTCGAGCGTCAACCAGCGAGTCACGGAATGCCATCAGCGACCCAGTCGACGTCAACGCTTCCACCAAGCCGGCATCTATGCTGAACCGATTCAAATTATTCAATTCTCGCGACAGCAGGACATCCGCCGCCGTCAAGGATGTCAACGGCGGGGTTGTGTCTCAGCCAGCTTCTACGAGCGAGGAGATGTCACCCGCGCCAAGGCGCCAGCTGCCGACGTACTCGAAGTCTGCCAGCAGCGGCAGTCAGATACCGTCGTACTCTGTGGGAACGTTTCCGGTCGACGAGTCGACACAGTCCTCCGGACCGCTGCGTTACGCCGGCGGACGCCCGCAACGTCAACGAGCACCGCCGCCGCCCGAGAGACACATTTCTCCCGCCGCCGCCAGCAGTCTGCAGGAACCACGACGATCCAGGGTTCTGCCTGCCGGTCCTCAGACACAGCACGCGGCCCAGCCTACATGCTCGACGTCACAGCCGCACAGTTTCGGATTCGGTTCTGAGTCGTCGTCGAGCCGCTACCCGCCGCAGAGAGCGGTTCGGCGCGCTGCCGGTGGTGGTGGTGGTAGTTCGAGGGGTGAAATCTTCATCGATCAGCCGCGAGGCGGCGGTGCTGAAGATGTGGCCGCGGCAGTTGGCTATGAGGGCGGTAGTCGGTCGTCGTCGTCGTCAGTGCCGAGTCGCGCCGAGTCGTCCACGAGTATCAGCAGCATCGCCAGCAGCTCGACGACTGGTGGCGGTGTGGTTGCTGGTGCTCGTCGGTCCGGCTTAGCACGCCGCATTGCCAGCTCCAGTGCGCAGCCGGACAAACGTAATGCTAAGAGCACTGCTGCCGCTGCTGCCTCTGCTAATGGCGCCAGTTCTAGGGCGAAATCCGCCAAACCGTTGTTATCGTCCATCCCATCACCCGCAACGCCTGGTTCTGTTAACCGCACAGTTTCCAGGCAACTGGCCGGAGGCGACGCGTCGATGAGACGACAGAAAGGGCCAACGTCAACGAACGACGACAGCGTCAGTGCTACTCTAGCGGAGACGACGTCGACGACCGGTAGAACTGCTGGCCGAGGTTTGATACCACGTCGCAACAGCGCGCGAACTACGCATCTGGTCGACAGAACAGGCGAAGTGGACGGGGAACTGTTTGCGTCGAGCGCTGGCAGTAAGTTGCCGACTGTCGTCAGCAGTCGTCTCGCTATGACTCCGGACACGCCGCGCCGCAGCTCTGACGCAGCGCCGGTAAACCGCACCCTGACAGCAGCAGATAGCTCTGTGAACCCGGACTTAACGTCGAGGCCACCGTCGAGGATGCCCCAGCCGTCACTGCAGTCCGCCGTACGTCGCCTGTCCACGTCGCCGCCGCACGCTGCGTCCAAGTTGTCGTCGCCTCCGACTCCTAGCGCCGGCGACAGTTCAGACGTCGAGCAACACCAGCGACTGATAGCACCTGTTGACGACGACAGACGTCCATCGCCCTGCGTCAGCGGAAGCGGCAGCGTCACAGCACCACCGTCCCCGGCGATCAGCGGCAACCACCACCAGGCTCTGATGATGATGACGACTTACCGGTCTGCGTCGGTCGGCCGACCAGCCAAGGAGAAGAGCAATAGCAGCATCAGTAGCGGGTTCGGCGACGAGTCGAACAACAGTACGTCCGACAGTACGGACAGCGTCATCTTCCAGCCGCCGGCGTCAACGACCACGTCAGCGCGCGTTCCTCTCTCTAATACGACGCAAAACAACGCACTGTGCGAGTCATCGTCATCGGCTATTGACAGCGACTCACCGCCGTCCGAGACAACCGCAGCCAGCGGAGATGTCGACACGCTTCCTGCAGTCGATTCTGCAGCCCCTGCAGCATCGCTTCAGTCACCTGCACCGCCTGCACATCAGACTGTCGACCACATCACCAGTCTGCGTGGCACCAGTCGTCGTCAGTCGGATGACGGGGCAGCACCGGTCGCCAAGGCTGCGCCGGCGGCGATCTCACCGCCAAGGGATGACAGCGAGTCGTCTAGTGCTGCTCGGACGAATGAACTGATCGACGCGTTTGACGGCATCAAACCGATGCAGCCGCTCGTCCGCGCGTCCATCCCTTGCTGTGTCTATGAGCCGCCGAGCACTCGCCGTCTACCGACGCTACTCGCCACCCAGAGCGCTGGGGTTTCCCGGCGACTTGTCTTCAGCAGCCGGCCGCCACTCGGTCCTGGTTTCACGGCGCCCGGCGCCCGAGGAGTTCTGACTGGGCGGGGAGGCACCAGAGAGTCGACGGCGTCGACATGTGGATACATGTCGGACGGAGACGTGGTGCGAGGCGGTGGAACCAGTAGCTCGGTGGTGAGCAGGGCGGCAGCTGACCGACTCATGAGCGGCTACACCAGTGAAGGTGGTGGCGGTGGGGTGACGTCGTACGCTCGAAGAATGCAACAACGCTTCCTTGAAGGCATCCTCGCCGTGCGACAGTCAATGGAACGAGCGCCACAGTTTACAGACGACGACAGGTCTGATGCACGTTTCGTATATATCTGATTATATATATATATATATATAT
>Ga0209671_1009452_pt1 | contig 10219 bp, 4 predicted proteins | sample WorMetHERISLAND2_2_FD_187401 | JGI IMG/M metagenome (GOLD analysis project Ga0209671, IMG submission 187401) | Marine gutless worms symbiont microbial communities from Max Planck institute for Marine Microbiology, Germany - Olavius geniculatus... | ecosystem: Host-associated > Annelida >... | reverse complement strand
GAACAAAAAAAAATTTGTGAAATTCGGTCCACTACGAACAAAGCTATAAGCGCTCACGTTGACCTACCCTAAGTCGACAATGCGCGTTCGGCGTATGCCAATGCATTTGAGTTCGGGCTACGTGACTTTGATGCCGGGAAAATTTTACCCCTTTCCCTCTAATTTCCCCCAGTCGGACTTTGGGCGCCGGGCGGACTCACGTTGGGCTTTGCCCCAAATTTCTAGTTTTGATAAGATGTTGATATTTAGTTTGTTCGCATATTTTGCTGTTGTAGACTGTCGGATTTTCTGGTGGACTGTGCCGAACGGATAATTGTGATGAAAATTGTTTACAAACGTCTGATGAACCGGTACGTTAGCACTAGTTCTGTGCTGATAGTTGGCTTTTGTGGTGTGACTTTGTGGTGACGAGAAAACCACCAGTTTTACATAATTATCAGTCACATTATCAAGGACTTTGTGTTTAAGGCCAAAGCCAATACCAATGCCGTGGCATTCAAAGCCAAGGCCAAGGACTTGGGACCAAGGCCAAGGCCAAGAACTTTGTCGCCAAGGTCAAGGTCACTGCATTTTGTCCTCGAGGTGTCTCACACAGTGGTGATCACAACCATTCCCGTGATGGTACTACTGTCTCAAACTAGCGAAACAGCACACCCGTTAAAAACTGAAGTCATTTATTCATTCATTTCTGGCAAGCACCACTAAGAGTGTGTAACGCCGAACGTAGACATCAATCTCCAGAGTGGACGGTTCTGAGCCAAGTCAACTGCGTCGTCCATATTGAGGTCGCTGAATTTCAGATCCTGCTGAATGGTTTTCATCCATGTAATGACAAGCTACAGCAAATTAATTTTATTTTACTCATGGCTATATTAATTTACCATAATTTATCTTAACATAATTTATCTTAACTGAACAAGTTGCATCTTTTGGACAAATTTTTCTCTGAAAGTGAGGGTCAACGTACACACGGGTGTTATAGTAGAATGAGACGTAAGAATGTTTGAGACGGTCTGGGTACAATACAGTTGTCAACTTTTGAAGCAGAATATTCTGCAAAAAGAGCCGTGTGTGTGAAAATGATTTTTCTTCCACATTTCTCAGTAGTGGGAGGAAGTGTCTAGGCCAGTTTCGGTAAGTTTGCAACATTGCTGTTGTGATGTTCCACACTGTGTAGTGGCTAAAGGTTAATGCTGATGTATAGCTCTGTATAGGAAATCGATAGCAGAGCTACGGAGCGTCACCTGCCATATGAGATCACTCAACGGTACCTGACACACAACACAGGCGAACATACCTTGTTCTAACCCCCGCCAGAGAGGCCAGTACTGTCGTTTACGTACCCTGGATGGATAGAGGGCTGAGTTGTTTTTGGTGTCAGATATATACCAAGATCATCAACACTTCAGTTGACGACTTTTTGATCGTAAGTGCAGTGTCGTAACCAAGTAGTAGTTGTTGTTGTTGCGAAGATTCCACAAGTTCCTGCTGTACCTGGGCTACTCGGCGCAAACATCTCGCGAGGCAAAGGTCGGCTTGTTCTGTAAGACGCTGAGTGAGTTTGCTCTGGAGTATCGGACGACGCGCGAGAAGCTCTTACAGCAGCGTGAGAAGAAAGCATCTCAGAGAGAGCGCAGGAGAACTCGCGGCAAAATGATCGTCGAGGTCTTCTGCATTAGTAATTGTTTGTTGCATGTGTATGTAGGTAGTTTATTATTGCATTTTGGGTGTTTTGTGTTGGTTGGTTTGATTGATTTTGCTGTTAATTTTTGTTGTCTGCACCACTACAAGTGATTGCCTGCAGGCGGGACGTTAAAATCTTATTTGCTTACTCACTCACTTGCTTGTTATATTATTGCTAATGTTCTATTGAGTTTTAGTGCTGTTGGTGTTGTTGTTAAGCTTATTTATACTCTGTGGTTGCAAAAATTACTAGGCACAGAATCTGTAACTGAGCTTACTTATCAATATTTAATTCTAATCTTTGTCTTGTTTTCTGTATCATTAGTCCGATTCTTTGACTGTCAATTGACTGTATTGTCTTTGCATTATCACTTAAAATTTCATCTGATGTAATGAAAGAATAATCACTGCTAGCATAATTGTCATCATCTTTGTCATATTTTAACACTTTTGTTGATCGTCATAAATGACCGTCGTCAGTGCTGCTGTTTTCAGACAAGCAAAGGCATTCAGCCTGTAAAACAAGTCTTGTGCATCAAACAATGTTTTCACTTATAACCCGCACACCATTATATTGGCCACTCAACTCTTTTTGGCATCATGTCGAGAAACATCTTCTTCCGTCTTAAATGTCTTGATTGTTCAAGCAGTGCAAGTGATGTTTCTGACTCTGGCATTTAGTAGTTTGCATTATTTAGGCCAACTTGAAAAAACCTGATTGACTGATTGAAGTGCTTAATAATAATGTGTTTATGTTCAGACTGAGAATTTCACGAGCAAGTCTCGGACGCTGCCGATGGACAGAGAGCGTGAGGACGATCTCAAGAGGTTGCTTCATTCCGATGTGAATGCAGACAAAACAGCTTCGTTACTGCTGCCCGGTGCAAAGGCTCGCAAACGCTATTCTCTTGGTAACTCACTTGACTTTACCTACATTGAACTTACATGACCAGGCCCAGTGTGCAGCAAGAAGATGTACCATCACGTCTGTAGTCGTTATTTGTTAAGTTACTACTCATTTTTCTTCCCGCTGAAGTTAGAAGGCTGAGTTTGCATGAACAAGCAGTAGGAAAGAGACTTGCAATAAACCAGCATCCTCTCATTTATGAGTGCCAGTAATCTACTGTTATTTTTGATATTGATCTCTGTCTTGATCTCCATTTTCACACTTTGTTTTCTTGGCTAAAACTTTTCTGCTGCACTGTCTGTTGATCATAGTTTATCAGGAATGATATCAGCATTCATTGTTGTTCATCAACGAATATTCTGCAAAATTGCCTTGAGATTGACCGAACCTGTTGAGATGAAAAGGTAAGCTCAGACTTACTGCTTTGGTGCTTACTGATAGACATCAATAAACACCGACGATCGGCGTCTGGGGGACCGCAGACTCGCAGAGTAATTGATTTTCGTCTTGAGAACTCATAATTTGAATTGCATGCCACCTTATCTGGCCATGTGTGTAGATAAAGGTAAGCCGGAGGTGTCTGGCCAGCATGCTCTGGCGGTGCCCAAGGTGACGAGTGGTCATGGCTCAGAGACCGAAGGTGTTGATGACATCTTGGATGCAGTTGTACGCACGGCAACCAAGAAGTCTTCGGACCAACAGCCTCGTGACAGACTGCGAGCTCGCAACGTCGACAGAAAGTCCTGTGAGTTTTGTTACATTGCTGATTTAGTTATTTGCCTATTTATTTGTTTTGTTAGTATTTATGATTTGCCAACTGTTTCTGAAGCATGCCAGCAACTACAGTGGTGAATCCAGTAGAAGTTAAACTGCTGTGCTGCACTTCATCTGTAAGATATTGAGAAGCTAGTGAAGTACTGTGTGACACCTAAAATGTGGAACAAACTTGCTTTACATAAATCAAACAATTAGGCATTTTTAGAACCAATTAGCCTCAGTCACTAAAGTGAAATGTGTTCAACACGACCACTGTTCACTGAAATGATAGAGGACAGTCATTTCCAAAACCTGATCTACGTAAAGCATATATATGCTGCACCGAATTGCTAAATACATTACAGTTTTTGGATGTTGAATGAGCTATGTGGTCATCACGTAACTCTGCTGAATATAGTAACATCAGCCATTGTTCCGATGCACTTACTTAGAGACTAAGGTCCTCCTATTTTCACCTGGAACATTGGGCGACGAGGGCTCTCCATTCCTTGCAGTCACCACTCGAGCTAACGCCTCTAGGTCATCTCAAGATTTACTGCCATGCCTTCTTAGGTCTGCATCTGCTGCTATGAATTCCTCCCTGCACAAAGTTGTTGGTCGATTTAATTTCCTACATTGTGTTGGATGTGTGTGACAGGGCGGACGAGCGGCTTCAGAGACGACTGATAACCAGTTGTTGAATAGCTCTGATAACAGGTTGGTACACTGGCAGTGTGTCGATGCAGTTCAAATACTGCGATTAAACAGTAGGATGCTGTCGTTCCATCCAGGGATGGGTTCGAGTCCAGCATTTTCAAGGCCGAGGCCAGTGACCTCTGAGGCCAAGACCAAGGCCAAATCCAGTGGTTCTCAAGGCCAAGGCCAGGCATGTGGCTTTGAGGCCAAGGCCAAACCAGTGGTTTTCGAGGCCAAGGCCACTAAATAAGTATGTGAGTGAAGTTAGTATGTTAATTTTATATTATGCATCAAAAGCCAGGTTAATCTTATTCAAACCGTAATGAACTGTAAAAATGCTCAGACAAACGAGGCCAGCATTGTGTTATCGAAGCCAAGGCCAAGGTCAGGATTTTTTGTCCTCGACCTGTACTCGAGATCGAAGACAGTCCTTGAGGAGTCCATCCCTGGTTCCATCCACCATAGAGTGGCAGCAGGGGTTATGTGGCAGGTTCTGTTCGACTTTCGGTGTGAGTGGGATTACTCGACAAAGTAATGAATTGGTTTTTGATGGAATTTTCTGGAGGGGTTTATTGAGCATGGTCAGCACTCATTTACTATTACTAAGACGGGGAGAAAAATTCAGCACGTGTTATAATGCTAATCTGTATTATGTTACAATGATTAATAATGAGAAATAATAATGAAAATTTATACGCATTGCCCAAAAGCAAGAAGTCACTAAGCGCCATAGCCTTGATCAAGCAAATGTGTTTTTAGTTGTTTTTTGCTGATTTATGTTGACAGCTTGAAGATGGCGAATGGTCCAAACTGATCGCCGAGCCGGCGTTGCCTTGTCTAGAGAATTACTACCACGTTTGACTGTAAAAAAACTTAACTTGTTGCATCTGATAGCCAATTTGACTTGTGTTCTTGTTTTTTTTATATTAACGTTGAGTTCTTTGCTGGTACTAGTCTCATAATATTAAATCATGCATCTCATACTAATTAAGGCTTATTTAATTTTTATTTATTCACTGCATTGTGTAGTGAGATCCGTTTGCTTTATATCCACTGATTATTGGCAGAGTAATTTTGCATATTGTAAGTCAGTTGAGTTGTCTATCATTGACCTGCAGTATTAGGTTTTTTGTCAAATGCAGTATTAATTTGTTCAGTATAGTTTTCCATAGTTTCTACCACATTATGTTGTATTTTGATGCTTAAATTATTTGTCTGATGCTGTATTACTTTCATTTTTTGTTGCAATGTTATCACGTATTTGTGTTCATTTTGTCTCGTGTTTGAGTCGTTATGAAGGGACAGCAGTTTTGTGTTCTTGTTTGTTTAATATTAACATTGTGTGCACTGTTTTTGATCGTAGCGTCATTATTCTATGTTGCCGTTATTTTCATTAGGTATTATTATGATATTAAACAGTTTTTGTTTGTGCTGCATTAATACAATGCAATGTTTGGTGCTTTAATAGAGCATATAAAGTCTGTCATTTAGCTTGGGTGACAAACTTGAATTTTCAAGCTGAATACTTCTAGTTTTTGGTGTCATTTCTGCAACAATTCCCAAGAGCTTGTGGCCCTTCTTTGTTCTGCCTTCTATGTTAATTTCATTACACAATTATTGTTTGCCGTTCGTCAACGAAGAACCGCAGTTCAAAAAAACAAGTGCTGATCAGTGATGGTGGACTATATGGTGACTTGATATATCGTAATGTTAAGAACTGAATAACCAACGTTTTAAGGCCCCAAGTAATGCTTACAGCATTTACATACTCTTTTTCTTTGTGAAATTTCACGAAGAAACCTCATTCAACAGCAGCTATTTCATGTAAAGTCACTCATGACCTGCCAAAATGCAGTGGGCCTATGCAAAGATGTTCTTAGATATTAATGAAATATTACAGATGTTCTGTTAACAGTTTGCGGAATGTGCAGTAACTTTTTGTTACAGTATAAGTGAATGCAGTAACATGAAAGAAAATGACAAAAGCATGACATAAATTAAATATTCAGAGAGACACAAAAAAACAATGAATAGCAATACAATGATATTCATGGTCACCATTACACACAGTCCCTGAGCAACCGATGATTTCAGACAGAGTTATTCTCTGATCACAATTATTTACATCCAAAACATAAAAACGCAAAATAGAGGCCAAGTTCTCAAAAATCTAACTAGACACGCAAACGATTTGCAAAATACGTAACACACTTTAATCTTAACCAGCTTGAAACTAGGCAGAACATGGAAAAATGGAAATGTATCACAATTCAGTTCAGCATTTGCAACAAAATACTCAAAAATTATAATTCTTATTACTAAAAATTATACACACTTTTCATCAGCACTACAAAAGCATACATTTTTTAAAAATTACAATTTCTGTGCAAACAATGTGGACAGATTTGTTCTATGAAATCGGAGTAGTATTTTCATTATGAGGTGCTGTGGCGGGCAGCACAATAGGAAATGGGTGTTAAAAAACCAAAATCTGCATTACATATTATTGTGAAGAGTTGAACGCAAATAACTCGTATGTGTGTACAAAACAGAACATGTTCTCACACATAAATACACACAAATAACATACACATAAACTGAGCAAGACTGATCACACAATATGCATCACAACTGTTCACACTCGACCGACGGTCACTACCATACACTGTGTCCAGAAAAAAGTAACCCCCTAGACACTGTACAGTGAAGATGTCAAATCCGAACCAATCCAAATAAAATTTTGTACACTTAATCCCCAATAAATTGCTGAAGCGATCACCAAATTTCATTGGACAATTTTGTTTCACAGTGGAGTTATAAATGTTCAGTATCGTTAACATCATATTCTCATTACCAATACGAAATTTAGATTCGTTCAGATATGACATTTCTATTGTACAATGTCCAGGGGTTACTTTTTTCCGGACAGCGTACATAAATACTGTAAATCAGGTACACACAATAAGCACAACCTTCTTATATGAGCGACTAAAAAACCATACAAAAACACGAGAAAAATCCAACATTAGTCCTAGTCCCAACATATCTACATACTATACTGCGCAACTGTAAACCTAACCACAGAACAGCTAAACTTTCCACAGACATGTGCTGGTAGTAAAAATTTAAGGTGAAAATTGCACACCAGTCACTCCTGCCCTGGAGAACAGTGAAAATGAAAGTACGGAAACTGCAAGTACAAATCTGCCAGGGTGGAAAACGTACACCGTGTCCCAAAATTAGTGACACCCCTTGCTTCAAACACATTTAGTTCAGTTTACAGTTCATGGATTTCAACAAAATATCACACACTGCATTATCATAACATTGCTTACCGTGACAACTATTGCGATGGTTGCACCTTACCGTGTGTGCTTAGTGTAACATCATCATGACGTCAGAGTTTGTTTACATTAAGGTTACGTTAAATACAATGTTACTGACAGCGAGATCAAGCAGCAGTGTACCTGCCTAAGGGCTTGTGTCAAGGCTAAAGGTGGTCACTTTTAGCCCAAACTTTAAAGAGTAGTTCGGAATAATTGTCTCAATAAACGTTTCAAATTTTGCAAAAGTCTGTGAAGTATTAACGATTTTACACTAATTTATCTGCAGGGTGTCGCTAATTGTGGGACACGGTGTAGGTACGAAAGGGTAAGAGCGATTTTGATGCAGATTAAAAACTGCATAAAGTTGCAGAATTATGCCTGCACCAATTTATTCAATTAAAATGTGTTATCTGTATGACACTGTTTATGAACTGAATGTTAGATTTGTTAATTCAGTGGACTGAATGCATCTTATTTTAAGCTGAAATGTATAGTCAAATATACCAATTTCGGACAGGACTTGGCTTCACTGGAAGCAGTTGTTTTGTAATGCTATCATGCAATCGGTGTTGTTCAGTCGACTAAATATTGTTTCAGATATGTTTCTTAGCCCAAAATACTCTGCGTACAAAAAAGTAGTGCTGCAATCGCTCAAGAAATGACTGCAACTTGATCAGTATGGCTTCGTGCCCACGGGCAAATTGTGGAGCCCCTTCCTCATATAATATAAAGATATCAAGAAAGAACCCAAATTTTTTTGAAGCCTAGCACTTACACCCACATATAGAAATGAGGAATGCTCTGTGCATATAAATGCATACAACTCCTAGTTAGTCCCTATAGTAGACATGTACTTGCATTTTTCGTACTTGCATTTTCAGTGCCCTCGAACACACCACTTTTGGTTATTCTACCAGTTTTGTTTCCAAGTTAGAAGCCTGCATGATAAATCATAGATGGACAGAGAGACGGATGGGAAAGACCCGTATCACAGCCCATTAGGACAGGCACACAATAATCAGTAGGGCTTACAGTTTTCCGGGCCGCAGAATTTCGAGCCGAGCCGCAGAATTGCCCTTTTCCACGGAATTTTGATATTGCCGCGGAATTTTGCAGAATTTTGCCGAAGTTAAGAAATGACCGATGATTAGTATGATCGTCGGCTTGATAACGTAATGAGACTAACTATATCATGGAGAAAAATCAAACTGAACTGCCTAAAACTGCGTCCCTACTAATAATTACCATAGTAATACGGCACAAAAAATTGTAAATAAACAATATAACTAATTGACAAATTGCACTTTTGAAAAGAAAAAAATAGATATTTTTTTGTATGTTGCTAGCACACCCGGTAACTGAGCACCATGCCAGCCTCCAAAAACTGAAGTTTTTTTAACAGAATAAAGCTTAGTTTACTCACAAACGGAAGGCCGCAGTAAGCTGCGGAATGTGGACAATTTTGCTGTACTAAGCTGCAGAATTTATCGAACTGGCCCGCGGAATTTGGCAAAATTTTCCGCGGAAAACTGTGGGCCCTAATAATCAGTGTCAGATGAAGGCAGCAGTACTCAGACCCAATTGCTCAACTGGGTTAAAAGTATAAATTGGTCAGCTGGTATATAAATAAGACGGATACAAGAAATTGGCATCAATTTGAGCTCCAAAAATAAAAAAACAACGTCGGGAAATATAATTATTGTCAGACGAAGGCAGTGGTACATAAATATCCTAAACTAAGAGATCATCAGTAGAACAGTAACTATATGTATGCATGTATACTATTTGTTACGGCACACGTTGTTACGTCTATACAGCAGCAGTACTAGACAGCAGCTGTTGGAGACTTCACTTGATCCACCAGATTTCTCAGCTCAGCCTGCAAGTGTGCCACAACCAAAACAACAGTGTACACTGTGTCCCAAAAAAACATCCCCGACATTTTCGACTGTAGCGTGAAAACCAATTATCAGATTTTGATTAGAGCTGTCACAGTTGACACGTTAATTAATGCGTTAATAAATTAATGCGCGTTAAAAAAATTAACGCATACCCGTTCAAATTACCACGGTATCATCATCCCCGCCAAGGTGAACGTAATGAACATTGGAGGTGATTAAGAGATTGGTCGTTCTGTCCGTGTTTCCGTCATTCTGCGTACGTGATAATTCATAATAGCAATGACGTCATTGCACTAACAGCACAAGCAGCAACGCCGGCTATTAAGCGGCATTCACACTACGCGCGTAGTGTGAATGCTAGGCGAAGACGGTCACGGAGCGGATCCGCGGCGTATCCGCACAGCACTGCGTAAAACGCAGGTTTAAATACGGATACGCGCGTGTCCGCAGTCCGCTCAGGTCGGCGGATCCGCCCGAATCGAGTCGAGTTGGATTTGAGCGGACAGCGTACACGGCAAGTCGCAATAACTATCACAACATGCGTAGAGTGCGACAGTCATCTGAGCTAAGAGCTTGCGTAGAATATAGAGTTAGAAAAATTTTCTAACTTTCTATATTCTACAGGCAGGTCCCATAAACGTCTCGGGCCGGGGTAATCTACCTCCTACTCTCCATCTCGACGGGACTGGGTGCGTTAATTTACGCGTTAATTAATGCATTAAAAAAATTAACGTTATCCAGTGCGATATGATTGCTTAATTAACGTTAATGCGTTTAAAAAATTAACGCCTTGACAGCTCCAATTTTGATAATTTTTGGCACAAAAATTCCCGACACAACTTGCCATCAAATGACCATTTAGTTTCCCACCTCACCCAACGTTTGTTTCTGCACTACCTGGGGAAAATACAACCAGCGAAATATCACTTTTTTTATCCAGTGTGATATTA
>Ga0209671_1009450_pt1 | contig 10220 bp, 5 predicted proteins | sample WorMetHERISLAND2_2_FD_187401 | JGI IMG/M metagenome (GOLD analysis project Ga0209671, IMG submission 187401) | Marine gutless worms symbiont microbial communities from Max Planck institute for Marine Microbiology, Germany - Olavius geniculatus... | ecosystem: Host-associated > Annelida >... | reverse complement strand
CTGGTAAACAAAGTAAATAAACACAATATGACGTAACAATGACGTCACAAAGCACTACTGCGAATAAGTAAGTAAGCTTAACTATTTTATGCTACGAAATTGATATCTTTATGTGTTGCCTGTTCTCTGAGACCACTCGAGTGCAACTATAGGCAGTAGAAACGGGGTTTAGCAGAACCCAGGCCAAAAATAAATTTGGCGCAAGTTCACATATACCTCACACAGCGAGCAAATTTTGCTTTTTCCCTGGATGTGATTCTATAGCAAATTAGGTTCACAACGTTGCTTAACTTTGTCTCAATTATTGTTTATTTTTGAGTCACCAAACGAATGCTAAAGCAATAGATAATTTACTTTACTAGACTTGGTTACAGGGCACAGGCTTAAGTTTTGTTAGCAAGTGTTAGTAACTCAACAGTTGAGCGGTAGGGTCAAATCGCAACGTAATGTTCGACACACATTAGGCCTATTGCATTTGCAGGATGTCAAAAAGGCGAAGAATTTCTCAATCCTTTTCCAATCACGACGAAGGAACCGCCCAGCTCCAACAGTATGCCTAGCTGCTGGATACTCGTGCAGTCTAATGACAACAGTGACAGAGAGTTCTTCAACCGTGGCTGGAACAGCTACCGCGAGGGATTCGGTGATGCCTCGGGAAACTTCTGGATCGGCAACGAGCATCTTCATCAGCTGACTCAAATTTTCAACCACGGTTTAGCCTACCGTTTATACGGTATTTAGGCTTATACGTCTGAGTCTGACACAACGATTTCCGACTACTAATGTGACTGCCTTAATTGTCTTGTCAATGTCGATCGCTACCAGAGTCTTAAAACTTTGACGATTAGGCCCCTGCTGAACGGAAATGCTTTATTGCAAAATATTCGTCAAATTTTGATACAATTTTTAGAACTTTGTTAGTCTATAGGCATACTAACTTAGTGGCTTGGTGGCGTAAAGGTTGGGTCGTTTGACTTACGATCCAAAGGTCGTGGGTTCGATTCCCGTTCGGGTCGCAAAAAACAGTTACTACACTCGGATGGGTTACTGTCTGTGGACAGGTAAACCATCTCAGCATATAACCAACACCAAAGTAAACTCAGCTCTGCGTCCCTCCGGGGTAGGTAAATCAAATAACGGTTTGTCTGGCTGGTGTTAAAACGAAGCAAGTTCTCTCTGTTCTGTGTCGGGCGGCGGGTAACAATGTGTGATCACATATGGCAGGTAACGCTCCATAGCTCTGAGATGGGTTGCCATTGGGAGCTGTAAATGACCTTTAACTCTAAGCTCGGGTGACGGCCAGTAGGCCTACACGTGTTTCAGGTTGTCGTTTACGCGTGGAAGTGAACATAGCATCAAGTGGTCAGTGGTTGCGAGCGGAGTACGACAACATGACCGTCCAATCAGAGGCCAGCAACTACACTCTGCACGTGACCGGCTACCATGGCAACGCCGGCGACGCTTTCAACGATGAGCATGTAAAGAACTGGCGCGCGAACGGGATGCCGTTCAGCACGCCTGACGTGGACAACGACCAGTGGACTGGTGACCAGTGCGCCGGCGTTCGTGGTTGGTGGTTTAGGAAGTGTTCGTCGTCCTGTATAAATGGCTTCGGGTCAACGGTATCGTGGTACTCGGCGCGAGGAACAAAACCACCTGGTATTCACCGATCTCGATCAGTAGCAGCCGCATGATACTGCTCTGCGCTGTTTGACGTAAGATCTCAGACTCGGAGCTTACAGCACAGACGTCCTGGGATCGTCATTTTGACAGCCTTCATGTGAAATCTTTGTAATGCCTTAAGAAACATTTCCACTACGGCTGCGCTGCGTGTTGTTGCGATAGACAGAAACACTGTCGGCGTTTCTGTCTATCGCAACGCCCAGCGCAGCGCGTTGAAGCGCGTCATCGCGCTGTCGCTATCGCTCAAGCGCAAGGCAGCCGCTGTCAGCGCAACGTGCAGCCGTAGTGAAAATAAGCCTTTATGCTACTCCTCGGAAATGTACTTCATGAACAAACGTTGTGTTTATGATACTGTTATTATGATCCAAAATGTCGCATATTCTGCTCCGCTGCATCTTTGTACATTGTTTTGCGATTTGTATAAGGCTAAAATCGCTCAGTGACTGATATTAGCATTGTGACTGACTTGCAAATAAATTATTTTGGCCACAAATTTATCAACAAAATGGTGATTGATAATGAGCATAACGGATTCTCCATTAACATTCTGCACTTAGCGTAACTCGTCTCTGATCCTCACCAGTCTCTGCTCTTGCTTCTTGCATTGCTGCAGTGAATATGATAGCAAAAAGCTTAAAAGATCAACAAATGGTTATTTAGAAACAGTTTTTACGCGTGACAGCATGTAATATTATAGCGCGTAGGCTGTATGTCGTTGCAATTCCGTTTGTCCGTCTGTTTGTCCGTCGCACGGGTGGATAAGCCAAAAACGGCGCAAGCTAGGATTATCAAATCATCACAGTCAGCTTTCTGGAAGACTACAGTTTCAGGAACCGTAAAGCTTTTCCATAATTCGAAAATGTCACTCCGAGTCTTGGTGTTATTTATCACCGTTTCTGGGATACGGCGACTTATTAGTTGAAAAACGCACTTTTTAATTGTTTCCCTTAATTCTGAAATTATGCATGCGGGATAATTGATCGTGTAATAAGTTTTCCGGTAAGATCTACGGTTTAAGCAAAATACATGCGTTACAGACGACGACGACGACCGACGACTGACGAGTAGACGACTCATCGCACCAAAGACTCGACCTGAACGGTCGGCCAAAAAGCAACAGCAAGATATAAAGTGAGCTTACATTTTGCGCGGAAAAATGCATCTCTAACCTTATTGAGATGTTTTTCTTGCAAAATCTTAGCTTACCTTATATCTCGCTGTTGCGTAAATACAGCTGTCCGGGCCTCCAAATGTCCCTGGAAAGAGCAGAGATAAAATGTTCGCTGCGGCGTAGCCTACACGGACGCGCGGCAACGGAACGCGTTCAATAGCTGCGGCCCGCAGAATGCAGATCGCACTCAGTGCAGTGCAGGCCCATAGCAAGCAAATGATGCCCGCCGGCGGCAGCCATGCATGCAGTAAACGACGGCCGGGCGTGAGCTGCTACATCATCTCGCATAGCATCAGAGCACAGGACGCAGCAGCAGCAGCAGCAGCAGCAGTGGTTGCAGCGTGATCACAGTCTCGACAGATACATTCTGCAGTTCTTTCTTCTTTGCACCAGGTAATGGTATAAGCTTACTCTGCTTATAATGCGCTCTTCTCTACTGCTATAGTCTGCTACTGCCTTCAGCTTACATACCAAATCTAAGGTATCATTGATTCGTTAGTTCGTTTACTTTAAATCATGACACATACTTTATAAACACAGTGACAAAATAAACAATACCCAAACACAATAAGACACAGTAAACATAAAAGAGTAACCAAATAGCTAAGTAAGAAAACTGTAATCAGTGTATCTTGCGTGAGTCTCACACATTTTTACTCGCGAAAGCAGCTACTGCTTTCAGCGCGTCTTAGCCATCGCAATTCTGTCCGTCTGTCTGTCCGTCGTCCGTCACACGGGTGGATCACTGTGTGCTAAACGGTGCCATTTATCACTAATGGGATAACAGATTTCAAATGACATATAAATCAATGACCTTGGATTATCTTGAGGCGTCATAATGCACTATGGTAACGGAAAACTGGCCATATCTCGGAAACGATAAGACACAGTAACTATTAATCACTAACAGGAAGTAGCATACGCCTTGGCAGATTGGATGGAAATCGTTGACCTTGGATGACCTTGAAGACCGTTACGCACTGTTGTTGCTAAACGGTGCGAGATAGGGCCAAGATTAATATTGATCACCAATTTGAAGTCGCATATTGGCTTTTAAATGACATGAAAATCATCGACCTTGGATGACCTTGAAGGTCACTGACAACCAATACGGTCGGCTATCCTAGCGACAGCTGGGTGTCTTGTTAAGTTATAGATGCATGAAAAAGTTCGAATGATTAACTGAAGTCTAGCTTTGGCAAAAGAACAGCAATTTTGCACTATACGGAATGTATACAGTGTGGTTCAAAAATATCATACGATATGCACATGGACAATTAGTGCATTTTTGTGACAGCCGATGACGATTCTGCCTATTTCTACCAAAGTTTTATGATGTAGGCCTAAAGAGTAATGACTTTTCGACGGTCTTTGAAATTCTTTTTCGAAATATTTTCAGTGCTTCGTAAATTGCAGCTGTTGCAGTGAAAGAACGCTCGATTAGGCCTATTTACCACAGATTTTAATTGTACTGTGGGCATCGTGGTTTTAATAATGATGAGTCCTGTGGCAATTGCAGCTATAGCTTCATATTAACTGCGAGACTTTCTTTAGTCGGTTAGTGTATTGACTTCGCACAAAATTGTATAGGCCAGTTAGGCCTATGTAAACTGGTAGTGCGATTTAGCAGTTAACACGCTTGGCATTCTAGCAATCAGAACGGCATGCAAATTATAGTATTTTGATGTTGTGCTGGTTTAAGGTATAAAACGACAGAACTAAACTAAATGCCCATTTAATTCAGTTTACTTTTGCCGAGTTGTTTATGCCACATGACTTATTTATTGTGAAGTTGTTGATTACCTGCTTTGGCAAATGAAATGATGATGATGATGACAGAGATTATGGTGTTTTAGTTGCCTAGGATTAAATCCAGTGACACTGTAGCATAGGCAGCGGCGCCGTTAGGAAGGTGAACCAGTTACAGTAAGCCAACACAAGATACAGAATTGCATACAATTGCCCAAGCTCCGTTGCCCGAGACTTCGCTGTCGCTGGGAAAGTTTATAAGTTACACCTTTATACCCCACCCTCTTTATACGATTGTAGCTTGCACAAAATGTGCTGCTCTAAGAACGGATTTTGTCACCGTCACTGCATTGCAGATAATAGAAGGATGCATTATTCAGTTTTTGAAATTATCGCTTTTACAGCAGTCATACATTTTGTTATGCCTTGGCTTTGGTTCGTTTTGATTGGCTGGCCGTCTTAACATCATTCCCATAAAGTCAGCTTAGATCTACGGAATGACATATCGTTGTTGACCACAAGACGAAAGCGACGTCGAGCGAAATAAAAAATGCATGAATTGATGGAAGAGACGACCGAGACATTACACAGCATCGCAGCTGCTGTCCTCGTAATCACTGGCGACAGCAGCTGCTGTGCGGCGGTAGGCCTACGTCAGCGTAAAGTGGAGTTTACATCCAACGAAACACATTCAGCGAACCCAACGCACGCAGGAATGGAACAAACGCAACAAAGTTAACGTAATAAACGCAAGAACAGCAAGCTGCTCTAGCCAATATGAACATAACTCAGCTTTTAAGAAACCTTTGGAAAACTAAATATCAGTTTTTAAAGGCTGTTTGCCTGTTGTGCAATTAATAATACGAATTGAATTTTCATCTGGCAGCCGTAAAAATATCTTATAAGCTATTGTTCCGGCAATAAACAAAAACGAACAACTCAGTTGTACTCGCTAGGTGGCTGCACCAATATCGCTCGGCGTAATTGCGCTACGCGCAGAGACCAGAATTAGCGAATATAGGCCTATTATAGGCCTAGGGTTTGGGGTTTAGGGTTAGGGTTAGGGTTAGCGTATTTTAGAGATTTATACGACAATAATGCACACCGTTTTGGTGAGAAATTCGACGCTGCTGCAAACAATTACAAAATTTGGCGACTGGTGATTTGTGATTTCTACTTGATAGTGTTGAGGTCGTCAGTTGCCCGGCTGCCGTCCTGTCTTTGCGGCGGTACGTACCGCCGCAGAGACATGGGTTTAGCCGGTACCTACGAGCACCGTCGGTGCTTGTATGTGCCGGCTAAGGCAGTCCAAGTCAGCGGCCGGATAAATTGCCGGCATGGGTAAGACCGGATATCTTGTGCCTCAAATTTAATTTTAATTTACAAATCAATCGTAATTTGTGCGGCTTTTTCCAGCCAGCATCTTTGTGTCAGCTGTCAGTTGCATTACTTCCGTTGCGTTGTGTGCGTTATATTTTTCATTTTAGTTTTTTTCTGAGTTTTTGTTTTCATCATTTCTCTATTTCTTTATTTTGCAGTTTTTTTTTAATTTTTGTTTTCTTTATTTCAGTCATTTCCCGGATTTTTAAAGTTTTACATTTAACATTATTTTTATTTTCAACTGTATTTTATTTCATTTTGCTTTTAAAACATTTTAGTTCTTTTTAGTTTAGGCTTATGTATTAGATTAAACTGACAGTTTGTCTGTCATTTTTAAGTGCAAATTTTCTATTGTATTGTATTGTATTCTTACATGCGTTATGTACGTTGCGCTAGATGGAAAATCCGCTTAACGTAGAGTCTACACATTGTGCTCGTCGTCCCGCAGGTGCAATATTATGCCGGTGCCTGGTTTGTCGTCCATTAGTTTGCGGACGGACGTCATCGATCTTTTTGTCCAATATCGCTGTGGTTTGTCATGTATTTTTCTGCTGTATTACAGCCACAATGCGTATCGAAATCTTGCCTATTCCGGGTGACCCAAAAACCGCAGAATAAAATTCGATAGCGTAGGCGCTATGTACAGGCTTTTCTCAGTAAAACGTTGTTCAATTTGGTACTTTGCTAGGTACAACATCTTTAAGTATTTTTGCTAAAATTTACAGAAATATATGTCATGTGGTTTTATCAAACTCCGTTAGCGTTTCGTTTGTGCACACTGTCTGACTCTCGCGAGACGCGGACGCAGTGATTTATTGGCGATTGATGTTTAAACGTTGCTATAGTTTCCGCTATTGTGTACTGTAGACGTAGGTTGAAGTCGGTAGGCCTACTGACGAAAGATGCAGTCGTCTTCCCAGCAGCAGAAGCAACTGTTGTTGCGACGTAAACGCGAGGCGTACAGACGAAGTCACACGCTGACCGCCCTGCCGGCGTTCGCGTCGTCGTCGCTGCAGTCTCAGCAGCAGGCGTCATCATCACGTCGCTCTATCAGTCGTCAGCAGTCACAGGGTTCCGCCGAGTTAGCATCATCAGCATCAGCAGCAGCAGGGGCGGCGTCGCACTCACAGCCGGTCCTGTGCCGCTCGTTCTCACGGACGTCGCGTAGTTCGGTCAACAGCACATCGACCGACTCGTCGCAGCAGATCACGCCGCCCCCAGCCGCCGTCCAGTCGCAACGTCAAGAGGCTAGTATGGGCTACCTTTCAATCATTCACTCGTTCATTGCAAGAACACAAGCAAGGTATATATAGACAATGTGAATAGATGTGTTTTAAACCCTAGTCACACGAGACTCGGAATGAGCCGGAATGCCGTTGGAATCAAAATTCGTTGTGCATTCTTGGACAATCGAAGTGCATTCTAAACATTCGGACGGAATTTCGTGTGCATTCCAAACATTTTGGCACATCTTGCGATTGGTCGGAATGTTTTGCGCATGTTTAAAACTTTCGAAGTGCATTCAGAGCAGAAAAATATCGAACGGCATTTGAAGTGTATTCTAACTGCTTTTTAGTGCATTCTAAATAGTCATACTGCCAGGCCCGTCGAGAGGGTGGGGTAGCTACCCCAGGCCCCGCGACGTTTGGGGTCCCTGCCGTCGGCCAGAAATAAAAGTACGCCAGAATGTACCACTTTGAAAAGAAGATCTCAAAAAAATTTCCCCAGAAGGGCCCGTGAAAATGTTTGAGGTCCCCGCGAAAATGTTTCCCCGGGCCCCGCTGTGGCTTTCGACGGGCCTGCATACTGCATTTGAACAGCATTTGAAACAAAAAAGTGTTTCTTCGTTCTTTTTATCTTCTCTATCTGACGTTAGGTTGTACAGGGGCTTCTAAGAGTCATTTGCGGTGTTGCATGTTGCACGTACTCTAAAAACTATCACTTGTCATGCTTGTTCGTCGCTGGCCTTCTGCAGCAGACACACTTTTAAAAAACTTGCAATAAAGTGATTAGGCTATTGAATATCCCACCACACCTTAGGAGAAATCACTACAACGATGATAAATACGTGCGCAAAAACTTATCTTCCGAAAGCATTTTCTACTTATATGTTCTCAATGGAATTGAATCATGCTTAGTTTCGTATACATTTTCGGTGTTTATAAACAAAAGCGGCGGCCGCGGTGTGTCGGTCTGTTACGGCAGGCGTGCGCCGCTCCTCCTCGGCGTGTGCTGGGCCGGACCCCGAGCTCGCCGTCTGTTCTGTGGAGTCGAATGCGTGAGTTAATCCGTGAGAAGGTCGTCGAGACCACGGTTGATCGCAGCGACCTGGCGGCCGTCGAGAGAGAACGCAGACAGCGTGCCGCCGACGCATTCATCGAGTCGCTTCGTCGTCATCATCATCATCATCAGCAACAGCAGCAGCAGCAGCAGCACCGTCACAGCAGCGGATCTGTTGACGTCACGCCGCCGCCCGCACCGCAGGCCAGTCGTCATAATTACCTCCGCCAAGGAGGTTATGTTGTTGCCAGACTGTTTGTTTGTCTGTCTGTCTGTCTGTCTGTCTGTCTGTTTGTGTGTCAGCAAGATAACTCAAAAAGTTATGGACGGATCTTTCTGAAATTTTGACGGTATGTCGGGAATGGCAAAAACTACCAGTGATTCAATTTTGGGGGTGATCCGGAAGGAATACTGGATTCTGGATCACTTTGAAATTTTCGTTAACATTGCTTTCAATGCGGCATAAGAAAAACCGCTGCCAAACCGAATATGGTGCTGCCACCTGGCGAACAACATGGCTTTGGCGGAGGTCTGCGGGCTATGACTGCTTTCTAGTTTTATATATGCGGTAATTACCCAGAAGCCTCGTTTTTATCAACAGCAGTGGCGTCGTGGTGGTAGGGGGAATTGCCCACCCTAAATTTTTGGCTGACATAGTCGTCATGATCATCAAATGACCGTTTAATTTCCCATTTCATTCAGTGTCCGCTTCTGCACTACCTAGGGAAAACAGAACCAACGAAATATTTCATTTTTATCCAAAGCACTATTAAACATCATTTTGTCATACACGTAATTTTTGATTGTGATGTCGTTTATACGGTAGTTCAAAGTGCGCGCGATCGCTATATAATCAATCAGTTTATCGCTTTTTTAGCCAATAAGTCAATAAGCTATATGTAACGAGTAGAAATAATTAAAACTTAATTTCCGTTAGTTCACTATACGTTCACTTTTTGCGGAGATAAATATAAAAGAAAGTGAGACAGAAAAAAAGAAAAAAGAAAGAAAGTAAAAGAAATTACAGAAAAAAAGCCGAAAACTCGTTACAGCATAAATGCATTTACGCGAACAATTAGGCTAATAATATTGTAGGTTCTGTCATCTTGGTCGTCGTTGCGTCGTCGAGGCACTCATCGCCGGCACAGAATACGCTCCGACCCTGCGTACGCTAACCCACAACTTCACGGTGTCGCCGCCGGCAGTGAGCTGCCAGCGCCCCCTGGCGGAGACATACCGCTGCAGTTGATGACGAGCGCCAGGAGCGCGTTCCGCGAACTTCGCTCGACCAGCGAAGATACGACCAGCCGCAGACAGAGAACGGCACGACGTCTCAGTCATGATACCGCTCTAGGCCACCGCACTAAAGGTTATTGTTATACCTCAACTCATAATACCTGCACGCGATTGGTCCAAACCACGTCACGTGACGTTCACAAATACGCTATATAGTCACCTCCTCAGCAACAGCGCAGTGACACTGACCTGGTGCCTTCCATGGAGGCACTATTGACAATATATAGTGCCCTCCCAGAGAGAATTATTTGATTGGCGTCGTCATCACGCTGACGCCGGTCACGCCTCATTAACATTCGAGACGTCTATGACTACGCCGACGCCGAATTCATGTATTGTGTCTAAACCGTACAATCGTAGTGTTCTATGAGCATCTTTTGTGGCTAAACAGTACGCCATGCGTGCAGCAGACAACCATGTTTATACTTTATTTGAAGAAAGCGTAAAATACCACAAATGTTGCGTAGCGGCGTTGAGGTATAACAAAAGAAATAGAGACTGGCGTCTCGATCATTAGTCCGCCCGAAAACGATAGTTTTCGGAAGGACTTATGTTTTACTGCAGATGTTTTTTTCTTCCGACGCGAGATCTCCGAGATGCGTGGGCCGAGCGGCGTGAAATTTTGCACGATGGTCAGTACTAGGCCCTATTTTATAATGCC
>Ga0209671_1009449_pt1 | contig 10222 bp, 8 predicted proteins | sample WorMetHERISLAND2_2_FD_187401 | JGI IMG/M metagenome (GOLD analysis project Ga0209671, IMG submission 187401) | Marine gutless worms symbiont microbial communities from Max Planck institute for Marine Microbiology, Germany - Olavius geniculatus... | ecosystem: Host-associated > Annelida >... | reverse complement strand
AGTAATTTTCTGAGCTAACACATGCACTACCCAGTATGAATTCATTGTTTTCAATGGCCAAACTGCGACTTCTGCATTTCACAAGGTAGTGTAGCGACAAGCTTAGAGCGAGGTGGCCAAAACTAAAGACACATGCGTCAAGTTTCTTTCTAATATTGCCTGCCAAAACTTATTAAAATCGGCCAATGTTTCACGGAGCTATTCAAAAAATAAAACTGGCATGTTTTTTATGGACCGCAGTGTCGAGGGTAATACTTTTTGCACAGTTCAATTCCCAGCGGCAATAACAAAGAATATTTAACTGCTGTATTCAAATTTTGACTTTAGTCACGTAAGAAATTTCTTTCGGAACATTTTGCTGAAAACCACATGACTCTATGACGTATGGTTGCAAAATTATGGTGTCATTAACTTTGTGCGGTTTTTTTGGACCACCCTGTATTAAAGCAAACTAAGTAACTACAGAATATAGGTCTAGGTCCCTAACAATGTTCCGTTAGGCAAAGAATTTTATGTCTTTGCTTTAATAAACAAGAGTCAGAGAGCGAAAATGTTTGCAGCCTCAACGTCTACAATCGACAGTGCTATTTGGCAACTTTCCCACGCACGTGCGTTTTACGGGCCGGCAGTGCTATGTTTACCGGAATTGCCCATCCCGTCATGCACCGCGCCACCGGCTACGGTGAATGAGTGTGTTTATGCAGGTAAAAACTGCGCGTTTTCGCTTCAAAACGGCTATAAATCCGAAATACAACATTATTGGTAAGTTATGTTGCGTAATTGCCATACTATAGGTGTGAATTTGATGTCATTTATTATTACTGGCTTTAGATTCGATAGAAAAACTGTCGATTAGTCATCAGTCTAACTAATACAGGTAAGTTGTTTACAAACCAAAGGCTAATGGAGCGTGAGAATATTGCTGGTTTGGCTAGATTACCGGGCGCATCACAATACCTCACTTTGACTGTATGGGAGAGTTTTCTCCAGAGTGATCTAGGCATACAGCACAGATTTACAAGAATGTTCCCGGATTTACTGAGGCTACCGTATTTGCGAAGATTGCAACACCTGAAACTGTGGACTCTTGAAGTACGAAGAGTTCGTGCAGATTTAATTGAAGTCTATAAAATCATATACAGAATATCATGAGTTTCGTTCGACACATTTTTCAAATATAACAACTATGAAGCAACAAGGGGTCACTTACTGAAGGTTACGAAAAGGAGAGTGTCAACTGAATTGAGACACCACTTTTTCTCAGAACGTGTTATTGACATTTGGAATAGTCTTGATAATACAACAGTAACATCTGGATCTATCAACATCTTCATCTAGAAAGATTCAGACAGTCAAAAGAGATAGACCTGTTTGTTGGCAACTGATGCTACTTGGTCTACTGAGGCTGAACCATGCTGCCGGGGAGGCCTTGTCCGGTAAGTTATCCGGTAAGTTATATTATTACTTCCACAATGGTGGATGGTTGTTTTTGTTTTTTCTTATAGATTTTATTGATTTTATTGGTATTTCAAAGTGTTTTAAAATGATTTTATAAGAGTTTTTAAGTGTACTGTTTTAGTGTCCGATAGTAACGGTTCAGGTATACCAGTAAATTGTTGAAGTACTGCATTACCATGGTTAAAGCGACGCCACTAGCCAAGCCTAAAGCTAAAGCAAAGTTTGACTCATGTGCAGTTCCTACCACGAAAGGTCGAAGTACGAAGAAATTTGATTCCTTAATCCCCCTGTGTTCTGGTTGTGGTGAGTTCATTGATGACGATACTAAGGCATCGCAGTGTGAAAGATGTGAATCGGTTGAAGTCTGGAAGTGTTCAAAATACTTGGATCTGAGTGATGATTTATGCAACTTGTGATGTCAAGCAAAAGTAACCTACACTGGTTCTGTGAGAAATGCGAGGAAGATATACTTGATCCTGTCGTATCAAGTGATAAGATTATCTCGCTACTTGAAAATCTCCAGACAAAGTCAGAAAGTTTTCTGACTTTGACTATCAACCTTGCCGAAATAGAACAGAAGATGCTGGAGAAGGTTAATACCGTTGAAGACTGTATCTTCGTAAAAGTTGAATCAGTTGTGGAAGAAAAACTGAAAAAGTTTGAGGAGAAGCCATAATTGTCAGAAGAAAGGCAACAGAGAATTGAGCAAAAGGTAGACCAGTTGCAAGGTAACATCACCGAAGCTGGCCCAGTGATGCAGGCGGTTTATGGAGCTGTTCAAGGAGCACTACAGCAAGACAAAGCTGAGGAGCAGGAAATAGAACACAGGAAAAGAAATGTCATCGTTCACGGTGTACCAGAATCAGAAGCAGACAGTTCGGAGCAAAAGAAAGAAGACGATTTGAATGTATTAACGGCAATGTTTCATGAGGTCGGGGTTGATGAGGCCAAGGTTACTGAAGTGGTGCAACTGGGAAAGAAACCTAATGATGCAAATCAAAGTCCCAGACCGATGAAAGTTATTCTAGACACAGTAGACAACAAGATTAAACTACTCCGGAGTGCAAAAAACTTGAGGGAAAAGCAGGAGGGAGGATGGTCGAAGATATTTATCCACCAGGGCCTGACACCAAAGCAACGGGAAGCTCGCAAACCATTAGTAACAGAACTAAAGCAACGAAAGGTGAATGGAGAAAGAGACCTGATAATTTTCAACAGCAAAGTTGTCCCGAGAAGAACACAGTCCGCCAATGAGAACTTAAATGTTTTTATATCAATGCGAGAAGCCTCATCAATAAATTTGACCAGTTTGAGACATGGGTACGTGATTTAAATCCTGATGTTATAGCTGTAACCGAGAGTTGGACTAGACCACAGGTTCAAAACTCAGAAATAGCTTTGTTTGACTACGATCTATTCAGACAAGACAGACCAGTAAATAGGTGGAGTATTGCTTTATGTTAGAAGCTCACTGCATGCATCTAAGTTTTCATCTGGAGGCCACTAGAGTGTCACTGTCACATGCACAAGATTTAGGGAGACTACGTGGTAATTGTCAGCTATGTTGGGACTTTTGTAATGTAAGTATTGGACAAAAATTTATTTATCGTTGGCCTACGCACCTTCTGTCTGTGTAATAATAAAGTATTTGGTGAAGATAGTGGGCTTTATATGGCGCCACTTATGTCATCAGCATCAGAATCTGATGTTGGTGGCAGGTGATTAACACAAAATTGTTGTTATTTGTACATTTGTACACATATTACATTTATTGTTTGGTGGTGGAATTTGCAGGCAAAAACAGCGTTGTCTGTCATCGAAATCATGTCTCGGGAACCGTGCTCGTTAACATTAGTCCTGGTACTCTGTGTCGCCAGTATCTGTCTTCCAGTCGGATCAGTTAGCGTCAAAACAAGAAGTCGACGGGCAGTGGTCAGACGTGTTTTCGTAGTGCGTCTCTCGGACTCTGGGGAACTGTTCACGGTGGGCTCAGTACCTCCCGGTACTAACGATCGTTTCCAGTTTGTGGGCACAGCTCCAGCAGGCCTGGTACTGAATGAAAGGACTGGAATGATATCGAAAAGTTCATCAGCCCGGTGGGACTCTCCAACAACAATTGACTTCCAAGTCTCATCAGGTCTGTGACATATTGCTGATTGAATATCATGTTGTCTCATTAACAAGTATTTTAACTTTGCTTTTAATACATACATTAACTGCTTTTAACTAATTTTAACAATGTATGGCACTGAATGGCCTATTTTGTGCTGATGTGCCGTTAAGAAACTACTCACTCACTCACTCTCATAGGCATTGTTTGTAATAGAGCTGGTAACATATAAATTTTTTGGTAGTTAACTTTACAAAAATTAATTAGTCGAAAAGCCACTTACACCGAGGAAGTGTTGCACGGATGCATCGTATCTGCTTTACAATGCATTCTTACTTCTTAGTGATGTGACTTTAATTTTTAATTTAAATTTAATTATTGCTTTTTTGTCATTGAATTTTTTTGTGTGATTATTAATCTCAGTGTTAGTTGTTAATTTTTGCAGGTCTAGTTCATAAATATGTATTTTTATATGCGGAACATTGCTCATGCATACTTTGCTGGTATTTTCTGGTAACCAAGATAATGCAGCTTTGAAGAGGGTAAAAGTTGGAAAGATTCTGTGACCGTTGTTCTACATGCATAATTACCTCCGCCAAGGAGGTTATGTATTTGTCAGACTTTGTTTGATTGTTTGTTTGTTTGTCTGTCTGTGTGTTAGCAAGATAACTCAAAAAGTTTTGAACGGATCTTTCTGAAATTTTCTGGGAATGTCAGGAATGGCAAAAACTACCAGTGATTCAATTTTGGGGGTGATCCGGAAGGAATCCTGGATTCTGGATCACTTTGAAATTTTCATTAAGGTTGCTTTCAATGGGGCATATGGGAAACCGCTGCTAAACCGAATATGGTGCTGCTACCTGGCGAACAACATGGCTTTGGCGGAGGTGTGCGGGCCCTGACTGCTTTCTGGTTTTTATTGCATTCACCATTGCAAATTTTATAGACAGTTTTTGTTTTAATTTATGATTTTCGTTTATTTAATGTTATGGTACTGCTTCACTTTGGCACTGCTGCAGCTGGACAGACCACATCAGTATCGTTTCACGTGGTTGACCGCGGAGACAACGATCCAATATTCACAAATGGCCCAATACCATTATGGACGACGTGTCCAGTATGGATTCGACCATCCACTGTCATCTACACGGTCCAGTCAGTTGATGAAGTCAACTACAACTCGAACGTCTATTATCGGCTTGAGTCAGGTTCGTCATACCACACTGAGATGGATTTTGAGTCGTTAAATTTAGCGGAAGTTGATAGTATTCATGATGATGCCAGCAGACAACGTGGGTGCTAGTGTTGGGTCAATTTAAATTATTATTGTGGTTTGTCAAAAATGTGACTTCTGTCACAGTAGTAGTAGTATTAGTAGTAAGGATAGGGGTAGGATAGTGGTAGTGTAGGCGTAGGGTTATGGTAGCAATAGGAGTAAGGTAAGTTATGGTAGGGGTAGAGTATGGTAATAGTGAAGTAGGGGTTACTTATAGTGGAAGTAGAAATAGGAGTAGCAGTAGTTGTGGTAGCAGTTGTAGTGATTATTCTACTGACAGATTTTATTCAGCCCCAGATTACTTCCAACGGCAATAAAACTGCAAATATTTATGTAAAAAAGCTGCTCAGTTTATATACAGTGTAAGGGTGACAACATGGTTGTAGGAACAGCACAAATCACAATTTAATAATTTAAACATCACCATTACACATTGTCAGAAGAACTTCATATTTTTGTTTTGTATATAAACTGAACAGTTTTTTTACATAAATAAAGTGGTCGATTGACTGCATGTTTGTCATGCAGGTGGAGAAGGCAAATTTGGCGTGAATGCCTTGACTGGAGACATCTTCATTATCGGTCGACAGATGATGGAAGATGGAAAGGTCTATCGTTTAGCAGTATCGGCCCAGACGGTCGGAGCCGCTAACAAATCTGCTACGCCGACTCAGGTTGTCAGTGTCCAAGTCGGCCACCGAGCTCCGCAGTTGTACCTGCAGCCGTACAATGTGTCCATTTATGAGAACGAAACTGCCAGTCAGATGTGAGTCTGAGCTTTTCTGGCATTGCTTCGTATTGCACGTGGTTTGCCATAGTTTGATTCTGATGAGTGCTTGCAGTATCGAACATGTTTGATAACTCAAGCGTTCGTCAATCTGGCTTGATAAGCATTCGTCAAGCATACATCAAGCACTCATCCAGCTGGTCTGATGTGTGAATGATGAATGCTCGATGAGCTATGTCATTGCAATCTATACACTTTAGCCAGTTGGTGAGTGCTTGTCAGACATAAGGTGTGTTTGTCGCTCTCGGCTAGCTTTATTTTGTAAACAGGGTATTACTCCAACTGTGAAAAATTTACCAAGCTGAAACGCATAATAACTGATAACACAGTAAAATAAGTTATTTGTTGGAATAGTTTCTGTCATTGTTGAAGCATACTGCTGGTTTTATAACAGCAGGATTTTTAATTTGACTGCTGCAAGTACGATAGTCCAATTATTATTCAGCTGAGTTAAAGCTCCAAAGCACCCATTGCCACACACCGCATTAAGCTATTGATTACCACCAACCAGAATTTCTCGCAGTCTAATCAACTAGCTACTTATATATTCATATCAGCTTCACTTGGTAAAGGGTACTTACTGTGTGCAGGATTTTGTACCATATTTTGTGCCCAAAAAGTTTCAAATATTTGTGTTAGTTTTTGTGCTTATTAGTGTTCGACTGACTGTCGAATGTTGTATCTTTGCTGACATGTTGTAATTTTTTATTCATTTATGGTTGCATTTTAGTAAACACTTTTAAAGTCTTTAGTCTGAACAATTTGCTGATAAAATTAGTTATTATTGGAATTTTTTTCTATTATCGTCAAGATGTATGGACAATGAATGGCAGAATAAATTAAACTAGAGATTTGGGGCAAAGCCCAACGTGAGTCCACCCGGTGCCCTACGTTCGATTGGGAGGACAATTTAGGGGCCTCACATTCCCTTCATAGCAAAGTCACGTTCCCCGAACTCCAACGCATTAGCATATGCAGAACGCGCAGTGTCGACTTAGGGTAGGTAGACATTGGCCAACTAACCGTTGTTGTTAGTGGACCAAAGTTCACCCAATTTTTTTGTTCAACGCGGCAGGGACGGTTGTTGATAACACCATTTACTGCTTGTCGATATCTCCATTCGTACCAAAGACATTCGCACTTAAATTTGAAAGTTGTCTTAAATCGCGCCAAATTTTGGAATTTTTCACTACCCCAAATTTTAAGGGGTGGTGCATCCCAAAATTTGTACACACGTTATCAGCCCCACTTAGCACTACGTCACGTGGCAGAGTTTGATTAGGCTACTCCTTTTGGCTTTACAGTTATAGTGGCTAATTCGCTACAATTAAGGCCAATTTTTGACCCCCTTTGAAAAAAATTGTAAGATGAACCCCCATCCCTGGTGGGGGGTGCTTTAGCATGACTTGGTCCTTCTTTAGCATGTGTAAAAATTTGTGGGCACAGCACCCTCTATGGGCCAAAATATGGTCTTTTGAAGAAGTCGATTTGGGTGGGTATGATTCCACATTGACATCTCTGTAATTAATAGACCAAAGTTCATCAAACTTTTTTCGCCGAACTCGGGAGGAATTGCTGTCGATTGAGTAACTCACCAATTTTGAATGTCTTTATCTATTCCGGAGATATTCGCTGTCAAAGTTTGAAGTCGACCGAAATTGGACCAAATTTTGCATGTTTTTTACCCCTAAAATTTTTTTGGGAGGCCCCCTCGAAATTTTGGACCGGGATTATAAAATCGAACACACTTCCGAGCATCGGGCAAAATTTCGCATTGATCGGCCCACGGAGCTCGGAGATTATGCGAGGAAAAAAAGAAAAGAAAATAAATGCCAGCAAAACATAAGTCCTCCCGAAAACTGTCGTTTCCGTGCGGACTAACTAGCCTAAACTAGAAAAAGAGTAAATGATAATAAACTGTAATACACTCGATTAAACTAATCTTATGACCTACATATTCGGTACTTAACTTAATTATCTGAAGTATATGAAGTGAATCTGGGAATAAGTTATGCAGGTGAACAACAATTGAAAGCTATTATACATAGACTCTAAAGCTGTTTTAAACAAAACTGAAATGAGACAAATGGAACAAGTACTGCTATGTAAAAAATTTAAATATAAAACAGCAGAGTCTCGAAACAGACAGACAACAGTCTGAGATAAGAAAACTAAATTATAATTATATAAATTATATGGTTAGAAATGCTGCTCTTGGTGGTGTGCAGAGTTCTCCATCTAGAAGCCAAGTCGTTTCAGTTGCTACCGCTGCAGTTTCATGTGACGACTGATGACGCAGTTGCTCGAGATACATTCAGTGTGGATCTGGACTCAGGCAGAGTTACTCTACTGAGAGCATTGTCATATGCCATTGACCCACATCAGTACCAGTTTAACCTCAGCGTCACTGAGCGCTACAGCAACTTTGTCACTCACGCACCGGTACAGACTAGGTGATATTTACACGTAATATTTAGCTCCGCCAAGGAGGTAATGTTTTTGCCAGTTTTTGTTTGTCTGTTTGTTTGTTTGTTTGTCGGTGTGTTAGCAAGATAACTCAAAAAGTTATGGACGGATCTTCCTGAAATTTTGAGGGTATGTTGGGCATGGCATAAACTACCAGTGATTCAGTTTGGGGGGTGATCCGGAAGGAATCCTGGATTCTGGATCACTTTGAAATTTTCATTATCATTGCGTTAAAGGGGGCATAAGGGAACCGCTGGCAAAGCGAATATAGTGACGTCACCTGGCGAACAACATTGCCTTGGCGGAGGTACCTATGGACTATGACTGCTTTCTAGTTGATGATAATTTTGCCTTGTCTGTTGCTATAGACTTTTTCGTTTTTTTGCAGCGATCTGGACCGCTCAGCTACCACTCATGGAACAAACATGTTTGTTTTAATCCGTTTGCACATTATGCTTGTAATATTTGGTATTGATTCTCTTTTTTTGCTGGATTAATTTTCTAGTGTTTTTGTCAATTGTTGAACTGCATAATTGTCTAGTTTTTGTTGTTTATAATTGCAGCTGACAATAAATTTGCTTCCTGTCAATCATGAGCCATTTTTCCTGCTCTCTTATTACGTCGTTCGGGATTTTTCAGAGGAAAATGCTGTTGGTAGCCTTGTTACAACAGGTAAAATTTCCGGCTTTTGTAATATTATTAGTTGATAATTTTACTGCTTTTTTTACAAAAAAGAACTGCCTTGTCTCTGTACAGAACAGATAAACTTTATTATGCTGTTGTTTTAGTTGTTGTCCATGATTACAATTTTAAGTTTAGCTTGTTTTTTTGTATCTTGTGTTTTGTGTTTCTGTAAAGGTTAAATTTTCCGTTCCGTTATTATGTGTTCGTATGCATTCTGCCTGAAAAGGCCGTCCCCAAAATGACTTATACTGTGTCGGATGGGACGTTAAACCCCACTCACTCACTCACCCACCCTGTTAGGTTTGTGTTTAAATTAAGTTTTTGTCAGCTGAATTTCTTGTAAGATACGAAGCAGATTCTGTCAAAATTTTATGGAGGACTTAGGCAAGGCGTAAGGAAAACTGTTAGGTAATAGTGGCAGGCAATCACGAGTTTTTTTTTTGTAGATTTTGGATCATTACCCAACATTTGGTGCTTTTAGGAAATAGCAGCTGTATTCAGTTTTTAGTATTCACCAGGTGGCACCACCATCCTACATGAAGGTTTAAGATCTTGGATTGCTTTTAGTTTAATCATGTATGTGTTGCAGTTGAGGCTATTGACATGGACCCGGGTACAATGGGACAGCTTACTTACACTGTCTCAGACCCACTGTTCGCCGTTGAGCAACAGGCCAACAATAGAACAGCAAGAATCATAGTCAATGCGTAAGCATTGCTCCTATTTGCTTGCACACTTACTTATTATTTTTGTTTTCTCTCTAAAAGGTCAGTTTTGTGATTGAAAGAATGTAAATTTTGTGATTTTGATGACTAACGAATTTTGATCAAAGATAATTAGCGAACAGTTTTGTTCGATGTCAGAGTAGTTTATTGTAATTTGTTTGCAGTAAAATAACCTTAATAGACCCAATTAACATGTGTTGTTAAAGTAATCTAAGTATTTCGCTTTAGCTTTATAAATGTATTTTATATTTTTATTTTGAACTTTTCTGAAGTACTTTGTAAAGACTAACATGTGATTAATATGTATTCTTGTGCTGCATTTTGAATTATTTTGTATTCAGCACATAAAAGAAAAAAGTAGTTTAGACACAGACTTTTAGTTACATGGAGTTTTTAAAGCACACAGATTACAATATTCTAAAATGTATGATATCTTAATTTTTATTGATGAAGTTTCTTGATACTGTCTCGTGTGAAATTTATTCAGTTAATATACATCACAGCTAAAATTGTATTTTACTGATTATACAGGGGTGGAGTAGACACAAAACTTATTATGATTTGAAATAAAATTAAGTTGAACTGTTAACATTTTAATTAGTTTAAAAAATTTAATTTTTTGCTGTATTGAAAATGAAATTGACTGTAATATAAAATGACAGCTGCTTTTGGTAATTGTAATTTTCACACATTTTGATCCGTACTGTAGTAAATAC
>Ga0209671_1009446_pt1 | contig 10224 bp, 4 predicted proteins | sample WorMetHERISLAND2_2_FD_187401 | JGI IMG/M metagenome (GOLD analysis project Ga0209671, IMG submission 187401) | Marine gutless worms symbiont microbial communities from Max Planck institute for Marine Microbiology, Germany - Olavius geniculatus... | ecosystem: Host-associated > Annelida >... | reverse complement strand
GGTATAAACTTTTTCGTTTCATTTTGTATATCGACATCATATGTTTCACAAACAGACAGATGTAAAAATAACAACGTAGAAATAAACCTACACATTGTTACAAATTACACATAATAATTATATTAACATACTCAAACTGTTTGCAAAATCTGAATTTACAAATAAATCAAAAATAAGTCATTAATCATATTATCGATGATAGTTAAAATACCAAAAACTACATAATTATACCAATTACACCAATTAATTAACATTTTTTTATCACTCAGAACAATTTCTTGTCCCAAACATACTATGTGCTTTCCAACTAAAATTCACTTTCCATTTTCTATATAATCGCAGAGATGGACAGTGCGGTCATTCAACATTCTTGAATAAAGTCAAAATTATTGAGACAAGATGCACGTACGTCGACAAAGAAGGCACCAAAAAATTGGACGATAAAAGGACAGTCGGCAGCGGCCATGCTGAACTTCAGCTCACGTAGCAGTTTGCGTTCCTCCTCGGCATCTGACGTGAATGGAATAGTCTGACACATCCAGACGTGACAACTCGCCACAATCTTATAAGATCAACTTGACGGCAAAGCAACTGCACTTAAATTTTACTTTGTTGTATTGTATGAGCCATCCATCTGTGGGCAGGCATAACTATATAGACTTCAGTATTGGTAATGGTAGCAGCCATGCGAACTACAGACATATGACCAAACCATCAAGGCCAACTCAACCTGGCCATCCCTGTGTGGGTTAACATGGCAATGGTTACAACCATTGGTAAGAAAAAATTCGAAGAGTTCTGCATAACAGAATGAATGCCTTCTAGGAAGACTCTTAGCAAGCACTTGAGATTTACCCGAATATACACTGACTAAGGTATAATCTACATCCCAAAACACTCAAATGTGGCCCATTGGGCACACACATTATAGCTTGCTAGAATTTATTAAGGGTAACTGTGTAATCAAATTTACACTCCACGATAACATTAGCCAAGCTGAGCGAGTATCCCCAATCAGTCAGATTTACACAGTAAACACTTGCAAGGCCTTTGCCAATGAATAATGATCAAATTATAATGTATACATATGTATTCACGAAAAGTCACAGAAGACTGAAAAGACCCGAAATGATGATTGTTATGGTAACAAAAACTAATGCAGAAAACTGCAGATGGCCATTATCAGCAATCAGCCATATTTGCCCCAATCATTCAGTTTACCTGATATAACAAATCATCATGCAGTGATGTGGACTGTACCTTGACAGCCATCACTGCCGCTGACGGCACATGGCGCATCTTCTGTACATGGCCATGCGCTCCCTGACCAAGAACAGACAGCTTCTCCAGTGTAACGGCATTCAGCTGGTACTCAGAACCATTGTATTTGAATGTTGTCGAAGGCTCAATTGGTGGACCTCTGGACAAGACCACACCAAACTACTATAACTCTGCCATATCCATAATTTACCAGAGTGTTTGCTGCACACATAATAATGTTCATTGTGGAGTAATGCAGACTTAACACAGGCCAGGAAACACTTTTCGACAGATTCACTATTGAAAAACTATGCTAATCTGAATAGGCCTCATGTATAATTATCACACAAATGTGGGACATTTAATAAAAAATAACTCATCAAAATTCATAACTTTGTCAACTGTGATCACTTTTCCAAATTCTTTCACAAGCACACAGTGAAGTAAGTTTGCAACAAAATGATCATTAAAAACGGCAAATGATTTACAGTATGCCAAGTAAATATTACTTTTGAGAAGCTAGCCTAAAATTGAAAATAAATAAAAATGACCTCAGATAAAAATGTGGCAAAGCCACTGTAAAACATTATTTAAGTATAATCTTTTAAACTTGAACTACAAGTCAATAACTTTCACAGCGGTAACTACCTACTCTGTTAAAGCACTGCATTCAAATCATGAAATAATTATGTATACGAGGGTCATCCCAAAAGTTTCAGGCCTCGACATATTAGACAACAATATTTTCCACAATCTATACACCAGTAAAACTTACATCCTTTACAAACTCTAATGAGTCAGTTGCAGATATGACGTCGTTGTAATTTATGACGTCACAGAGCATTAAACGGAAGCAATTTCCAGCATCAACGAAAGAGGCTCGAGTCATTCGTCATCATGGATAGCGGACAACATCATTATCAGATTTCAGATTTCAAAACAGATAATAGTCACCAGGAGTAAGATCGTTGCTGTATGCAAATTGGTCTTGGTGTAGAAAGTCATAGTCGTAAACAGCCAGCTGGGTAACACTATACTTCGGAATGGACTGCAGTGCTGAAATTTGAAGAAATTGCGCAGGGCTTGCTTCCGGGCCCCTCCTGGCCCACCTGTCCATCAGGGGCCCATGTAACTAGTCACGAATTCTGATTGGCATTTCATTAACACAAATGATATAATTAACGGCTAAATTTTTAATAACATTTTTGATACCATCAGATATTGGCATTGCAGCATATTTTGTCTAAAGTGCTTTGATTTCTGGCTACCACAGATTAGGCTATATTATATTCAGAGACCCAAATGAGAAATTCATAAACGTATATATCAGGGCTTTCATAAAATTAGATGCCAAGGAGCCTCACCTTGGTAAATCCAGCTACAGACTGAAATAGTTTCATGCAACAATCAGCCAGATTCAAATGCTGCTTGCGATAGCACTCCAAATCATTTCAGCTTAATGCCCTATGACGTCATAAATTACAATGACGTCACTTCCATAATCTGCTCACATGAATACGCCAGGTAGGTACCTTTTACTGATATATAGACAATAAAAAATTTTTGTCCAATATACTAAGGCTCAAAACTTTTTGAATGCCAATTGTATTTGTATAAAGTCGTAATTGACTCAAATGCTCTTATTTGCGGCTAGCGCAAATGTAGGCTATTGCATGTTCACATATGCAAATAAAAAATTCAAAAAACGTATTTGTTAGGACTTTCACAAAATCAGATGCCACGAGGCTCCACTTTGGTAAACCTAGCTACAGACTGGAAAATTGTCATGCAACAGTGAGCCTGATTCTATGCTGTTTGTGTTAGCGCTCCAAATCGTTTCAGTTTAAAGCTATATGACGTCATAAATTACAACAACGTCATATCCGCAACCGACTCATTATAGTTCGTAAAGGATGTACGTTTCACTGATGTATAGATTGTAGAAAATATTATTGTCTAATACGTCGAGGCTGGAAACTTTTGGGATGGTCCCAATAAATGTCAATTGGGGGCCTTGTCTCCCTTCCCTTCTGCTTCCCTTCATCTTCATCAGTCGTCACTCCCCCTTTTCCTTCCCTCTTTACCCTTCCTCTCCTTTTCCCTTTCCTCCCCCTATTCCCTCCCCTCTCTCCCCTTAGAAGTAGAACCCATCAAAAATCCAGCTAGATCTGGTGGAATGCTGTGAGTTCCCCCAGCAAAGTCTGGAACAGAGCCCCAGCCGAAATGGAATTTGGTGCATTATAGCTTTAAAATATGACATTTGGTTGCAACAATTGTGATTACTCTCCTGATAATAAACTGACGAAATTGGCAAATTTACTGCAATTTTAACGTATACTTTTGTCTGAGGGATTGGGGGAGGGCTTAGACCTCCTGCGCCCTTTTGGCTACAATACTGCCTTAAAGCATTGTAACACTGACTCAATTGCAAAAACATACAATCACTGCACAACAAGCAACTGTTTGTTTGCAGAGCATACAAAAAGCTCTATACGGCATAAAAATGAACAGACTAGCAAAATGTCTCCTACGCCTTAACTGAACAAGTGAACATTACACTAATGGCCAAAACTGTGAACATGCCTTAAGGCATTAGCATGTGAAGAGCAACAGGAAAAATGGCAACAAATATGTACAAACACATACATAGACTCAGCACCATCATCACATTAACCATCACCTTTAGGGACCACAGAACAGTTTGCAATGTCACGAAAATCTAAGCTGAGCTGCAGAATTTGGTCACTTCTCTGGAATTTCTACCACTCTACGTTTCCACGGAATTCTGCAGAATTTAGTTTCGGCTGACGATAACTTGCATTTTCCAATCTGAATTCAAGTTTGCAAAGCTTTATGACAAAAATGCCAATCGTCTTAAATAGACTGACTACTTCAGTAATCAACAAAACTCCACTGCAGCACCAAAAATACTGCCACCATTGATGAAATACAAGATAATAACTACTGAACTCTTGACACGCAGAGTGACAGAGTTTGAAAAAATCCAAACCAAAAAGTCCTCAATTTATGAAGTAAATATTATGCTGCAAATTTATTAAAATTTTCCACAGTAAACTGCAAGTTAAATGGGCCATAAATTTTGGAAAAATTTGCCATAGAAAACTGTTGTCCTAATCATCATCATCATCATTATCAAGGAGTCATGTCACAAAAAATGTTAGAACTCTGTTTTGACTACAACAGTTCCACCATCATCATCACCATTGCCATGAAAGAAATTATAATAATGATCAAATTAACCCAAATTAACAGACTAAATTAAAAATACACAATCAGTCACTGCAGTGTGTACATCAAAATATGTCAACTGACAGAAACAACTAAAGCACTGTAACACATAACACTGTCTGTTGTACACACATAAGATCTTAGTAAACAAGTCTAAGACAACAGTAACAATGCTGATCAATGTGCAACTGTCCAGATTTTTTTAATCACATCTTTTATGCACAGTGTGGTGCAAAAGCCTACATGCGAAACAAAGCCATCCATCTCTCTCAACCACGTTACACACTAGGATTGTGCCAGGATGAAACACACAAAAAAAACAACAGAATGGATCAGCTGATCAAGGAAGCGATACACACACACATGACAACATAAAGAACCAAGACAAGGGGCCACAGCAAACTTTCTCATATTCGCAAGAAACTGTTGCTTTTAATGACAACTAGTGGTGAGCAGAAATCGTTCTAAGGAAGACAATAACAGTTGGAAAAAAACAGTGAATTTGCAAATAAAACATGTACATGTAATTTGATGAATTTTTACTGTTTATCAACTGTCCAGATGGTCTATTCTCAATCTCAATCTTCTCACATTGACAGTGGATTGACATATCCCAGCTTAATGGAACACGTCTTGAAGTGACTTACAACGTAGTCTTTTTTTTGTAAAATTTGCCACAAGACCCACAGCAGAATAGCTTGACATCAGAGTGTGTCAGAAGATGATGTTTCGTTTCACTTGCTGTACAGAAACACTTCTGACAATCACTGCAAACATATGGCTTTACACCTTCATGACGCCGTAGATGTACTTTAAGGTTAATACTCTGGCTGAATTTTTTCTGACAAATGTGACACACAAACCAAGTACCTTCATTGTGTGACTTCAGCAGATGTGTCTTGAGTTGGACATCAAACGTAAAACAGTCTGAACAGTGTCTACATGAGTATGGCTTTGCTCCAGTGTGAGTATAAACATGACGCTTCAGATCTTGGCTACGTTTAAACCGCTTCCCACAGTAACGACAGTCATAAGGTCTTCTGTTGCTGTGTACATGATGTTTATGTCTCTGCAAGTGGCAGGACCGGCTAAAGCTTGCATCACACGGTGAACACTTGTATGGTTTGTCTCCTGTGTGGACACTCATGTGTGTGTGAAGATTGCAAGGCTGACTAAATGCCTGGTCACACTCCTGACATTTGTATGGTTTCTCTCCACTGTGAATTCTGCTGTGTGTAACAAGGTGACCTGATCGTGTAAATCGTTTGCTGCAAACAGTGCATTCAAATGGTTTCTCTCCAGAATGACTTCGCCGGTGTGTTGTTAAGTTTTGACTGCTGCTGAAGCACTTTCCACAATCAGTGCACTTGCACTGACTGCTGTGAGCAATCACGTGCCTCCTCAAGTAAAGCCGAGTGGCAAACTGTTTCTGACACTGACTGCATGAATGCATCTGACCTCCAGCATGACGCTGTTTGTGAATATTCAAGTACCACTTTGTTCTAAACCGTTTGTGACACACTGTACACAAATATGGTCTAGGCTTGTCATCATGTGCACGTTCAGTGACATCATCATCAACTTCAACCTTCACTTGGACTGAACTTGAAGCTGCATAACACAGCACAAGACATGCGTTTCTGTTCTATTTACAACACAAAATTACCAATCATTGCAAATTTTGTTCACTCGAAGGTCGTTCGATGAATAAGTTACAAAACAGCATCATTCTGTTAGTTTTTTCAAACATAAAAAAAACAAAATTAAGATTTTGCAAAAAATTTATTTTATGACGTGTAAAAATTTTTCTTGATGACATCATTATTTTGATGTCGACTCATTGTGGATTGGTATCTTATGCAAACTTCTGCTTCCTAGCATTTCCTCACACCAAAAAATCAAACTCCCTACAAAACGCATATTTCTGATTTTTTCTTTATATTTGGAAAAATAACAGAACGACCTTATTTTGTAAATTATTTATTGAACAACCCTAATATTATCAATACACTCACTTTGGAAGAATGACACACAAATTATACAACTGCTTCATATAAAACTGTAATATGACATAAAAAGGTCACAATAGTTGGCTTTTTAATAAAAGTAAACTGAGATAACTCGAGGGCATTTGGTAGTGTAAAAGATAGGGATAGGGACTAAGCTGCTATTGATCACTAATAGAAAGTCGCATATTGGCTCTCAAATGACATAAGAATCATTCATCTTGAATGACCTTGAACGTGAGTACTGCAACAGGAACTGTATAGGCTGTAGTGTGTCTTCCCAAGCAAGGTGTTTTTATTGTTAGAAATATTTGCAAAACCTGCATCCAATATTTTCCTGGTTCATTTACTCTGCAGCTATTTATATCACTTGGCGAAATGACCACGTGCGATGTCTGTTATACTAGCATTCATTGTAGCTTTCAAGACCGCATTTCGTTAACATAGTGTGCATGGAACTGTCTCACCTGACAAATCGCTTTCTCTCCATGACTATAATTCAGACGCTGGGCTTTAAACGTAAGTGGTACAGTCAGCTTTTCCTAGCATAGCTGGACTTCCTGTTGATATTTTGCTCCGTTTGAGATAATGTTCATGGTCAAAGTCAGAAGTTGTCCAAAATTGCACAAAATTCCAAACGTTTTTGCCCTCCCAAATTTTGAGAAGGCAGTGCCCCCCAAAAGTTGTACCCACATTATCACCCCTACTTAGTAGCACATCACGTGGCAACATTTCATTAGGCTACTCCCCTGCCTCCAAAGTTATTGCAGATGACACTTTAAATTTTAAGCCAATTTTTGATCCCCAGTGTATAAAATTGTTGCAGGGACCCCCATCCCAGCTGGGGTGTGTAACAGCAAGACTTGGCCATTCTGTAGAGCATATAGCAGACTGCTGAGACTAAAGTGTCCAAAACTCTCTCTATGTTACTAACTTCTTTCAATGTAAATTCAAATTAAAATTTATCAATAAATTGGTTTAATCATTAAAACTTCTAAAGAATTGATTGTGTAATCAACTGTCAACTTTTGCAGCAAAATTTGACTGTGCAATTAATTGTCAATTTCTGCTGCAGTATAGAATAATGTAAAACACTGTAAAAAAATAACATACCGACAACGGACTGTATGTTTATATCAGCAATTTGACTCATAAATGTACAAAAACAAACATCATTGTGGTTTGCAATATTGACTACATGCTAACCACTTAATAATAATATTTTGCTAGATTCAATTCAATGCCATTTGTCATATACATAGGCAGGGGTAGGAGCCATGGCCACCTTGCCTCCCCAAATCTGCCTATGTTTGTGACAAAGTTAGATTTAGGATAGCCTAGCATCAATGCCATGTCCTGAGGATAATCTCAGCTGTATTTACATGGCGTGCCAAAAAATGACTCAACTTGTTTTTGTCAGAACTTTGTCAAATCTCCAGCAAATTTGATAGCTGCACCAATTTTGATAATTTTTGGCACACAGATAGCCAAGATGATAAAATTGTGAGGGGCACTCATTGTTCACCCCCTGAAGCTAACATTTTTAGCTCTTGGATGTGCAATAAAAAGTGCAAATTTGCCTGCTTTTTAAGATTTAAAACAACAGAACTTCACAGATATCTGTGTTGTCTTGCAAAAAATTTTGATGTTTAATAAGTTACACCTTGGAATGTGTATGCTTAGTAGAGGGCACTTCATCTTATCACCATCAAAATTTTTCTATGGAGCAGCTGAGGGCAAAAGCATGAAGGGCACAAGGGGCAGCTGCCCCCCATGACCCCACCCCCGTCTGGCGCCGCCCATAAACAACAAAATATACAACGCTGTGTCTCCATGTCCGAAACTCAGACGTATATTCTGTGAGACTCCACGTCTCACAGTCGCAACGGGTATGACTTTCGAATGCTGAGACACTGCACAGTGCAGTGTTAAAACGTCAGAAAGTCGTAGGCTACAGTGTGCAAATATGATTGGTCGAAAGCCGATCATATTCGCATCATATGGGTGCGTACTTGCATAATAACTGTCTGAGGTGACAAACACCTGAGACACACGCCCTCACAGCAGCGATCAACTGACGCTCTCAACACTAGCAGAAACTAGGATATCACGGACACCGTGCAGTTGTCTGTAGGCTTTCAACTACAGCCTTTCTTGACTGCAATCAATTCATGCACCAATGTTACACCTTTATTCGGGTGTCCATCTATCACCTCAGATTTAGCGAGCTTCCCGCTGACATTGTGCACTATACAAATTTACTTACTGACTGACTGACATAATTCTCAGAAATACGCTAAATGCGAACCCTAACCCTAAATCTAACCAAATCGTACCCCTAACCGAAACCTTACTATAATACTAAACCGTGCAATGCTAGCGCCACCTATCGAATCTCTGACTGTTGGACGTGGAGTCCTGGTGTATAGCCGTCTGACTTTCGAACGTGGAGACACTTTGAATATACAAACGTTTCACTGGGTCGTTCAAGTCGAACCACCAATGAAGTCTTTAGTTTCCAGTCATCCATGACGTTCGATCTGATGATAAAATTAAATATATAACACATATATAACAACCAAAACTACTTTATGTTCTACACATTGACTTTTCAAACGTCACAGTATCAACTTTTTTCACAATTCAGTAGAGCTGTCAAATTAACGCATTAATTAACGCGTTAATGTGTTAATAAATTAACGCGCATTAAAAAATTAACACGCTTTAAAAGAATTAACGCACAGACGTAAATTTATGTTAATTTACTATATTCAGTGGAGCAGAAGTTTCAATATTCCGTTAAACTGTGGGTATTTGACAATCAAGTGAATTCAAGTTAGTAAACTGTAGTTGACATTCCATCACTACTGTAAATGAATAATTATTTCGACGACAAGCAAACAGATTTCTACGCTAGCTATGACGGCAGTTATTGTTGATTATACGTTTAAAATGTGTTTCCAACTTTCTATATTCCTCCAAACGTCGCGCGGCTCGGGGTAACTTATCCCCTACTCTCCTTCTCGACAAGCCTGGTGCGTTAATAACGCGTTAATTAATGCGTTAAAAAAATCAACGCTTCAACAGCTCTACAATTCACATAAGACAAGATAACAATTCTAGAACAATTCTATCGGCGGAAGCAAAGTGCACACGACTACAAGAGAAAAACGTAACTTGCAACAAAAATCAATAAGCACAACGTGACGTAACGTGGCATTGTATTTGTATACGTTTATTCACCACTCGGGTAGTAAATATTTCAATTATTAAACAGGTAGAATTGTTATTTGTATCAGTTGTCACTGGAAAAAGTACAACTAATTTTGTAATTCCAAAATTCCGGGATTAGATAACCGGGCTCGGGATAGACCTAGCCTAGTTATAAGCTACATTTATATCTGAAATTCAGTATCTGAAATCTGAGCCGTGTATAACAAGGCTAGGATAGACCTACCGAGATTGCAATCCCTAGCATAGATGTAAAACTAAAAAAACGTTCCAGGAAAATTAAAAAAAAACGTAAAAAACGTGGCAAAAATAAAGAACGTTTAAAAACGTTGAATAAAAAACGTTGACCGTAATGTGTTCAACTTTTTGCCTAATGCCTAATGCTGCAGCGCAGTGGCTGGAACAATTATAGTTTAGATAAAGAAAACTTGATTCAATTTTAATTCAGCTGCGTGGTCATAAGATAACAGCATTAAAC
>Ga0209671_1009442_pt1 | contig 10228 bp, 7 predicted proteins | sample WorMetHERISLAND2_2_FD_187401 | JGI IMG/M metagenome (GOLD analysis project Ga0209671, IMG submission 187401) | Marine gutless worms symbiont microbial communities from Max Planck institute for Marine Microbiology, Germany - Olavius geniculatus... | ecosystem: Host-associated > Annelida >... | reverse complement strand
TGCATTTATTGTGTTGAGTATGTAATATAGTTAATTTGACTGTTACAATGGGTGGCCAGCTCTTGATGGGTAGATACCTTTCTGGTCACCCTCCTATGCTATTTACTATTGTATGGTTATTTACTGCATTGTGGTTTTGGTAAATAAACTCTCTCTCTCTCCATGCCGGACGCATGATGAAGAATGGCGTGCTTTCCTGACGATTAATTCACCGCTTATAAGCTCATCTTAGAATAAACTCGTATAGCTTGAAGATAGTCAGAAAACTATCGATATAATGTAATAAATATACATATTATTTCATAGTTAGCTGACATGTTGCGAATGTGTTGTAAGTTTTCGAATTTTTTGAGGGAACTTGTTACGGTTCGTATAACTTGCTGCAGCAAATCCAGGCTTTCAATTTGTCGTGATCTGTTGTACCGCTTACTGTAGACCCTACACATGTTGTACAGCAATCCACGCGAGATCGAAGCAAGTGAAGATTGGGATAAAACAATTACGCGATTACGCAGACGAAACGAGAAGGAAAGTTGTATGTCATCAGCAATAAAAATCAAACGTTCCACGCGAAAGACGAGGTTAGACTCACGGTAGTGGCATAGATTTCGACTGGACCAAGCACGAGATGGTGTGACTCCCAGCGCCTGAGACAGCGAGAGTTCATTATTTTCCTAATCACCGTCTTGGAGTCGTACAGGCGACAGATGTTGGCTTCGCCGTCGCTTAGCAACCGAAACTTGGCGGCGGCGGCGGCGGCTGATGCCGTGGGGTTGCTAGCTTGAACTGAACGCAGGGCCGTTATCAACTCCGTCGGTGAACCGTTTCCACACACCTGGAAATACAATGTAGCTATTAGCACAGGTTTCAACGACTCGATATTGCACATAAAACAAGTGCCGTAGAGAAGAGCATCACATGACGCATAGGCCTACAGCTAGCGATATGAAGTTAATTATGTTCTTACATATTTAAGGCTTCAAACCGGTGAGTGCAGCGCATGCGTATACTGAAATGCATGCCAAAGATTGCACCAAACTCTTAGTTATTTGGAAAAAAACCATAGTAGTTTGGTAAAATGCATAATAGTTTTTCTCTTCTTTATTCGCCAAGCGACAACATACATGTAGGACTGACGGTTTGGTTGCAAATTGTAATTTTGTGTTTTGACACGTCTCTCTTTTTCCTGGTGTTAGCGACCCAATCTGACAGAATTGGCCCACAAGTGTATTTGCCAAATCCGTCGAACAGTTTAAGCAAAAGGTGCATAAATGTGACAAACAGACCGAGAGACAACCGACAGACAGACCACGCTATAGAAAAATATGTAGGAAGAGCGATTGTGCAAGATCGACTCGCCTAATAATTCAAGCACTGCAGACACGGGAACGCCATTATAAGCAGACTGTTGAAATACCGCAGTATAACGTTGTGACTGGTGAGTGAGGGAAAGCGAATGATGACGGATTAGGCCTATGATAGTGTTAATGACGGAGTAAAGATGATCGATGATGTACGAACGTGACTGTGATAACGATATGCAGTACGTAGGACTCGTATACCTAATGCAGCCAGCAGAAATATCCATTGCCGCGCTGCACTTATTGTCACGTTTTAACGTTCTGTTATCTTCCAATACAATGTCGTAAATAGAATACCGGTAGGCCTATAGCCATACTGCAGTTTGCCAGAATACCGCGACGTGTGTAATTCCCAGTGTTTTAGTAAGTTCTGTTCTACACAAATAGGGTTGTTTATTCCTTGGCCAGCTGACCTGTTGTTGTCAAATTTCTAATAAGTTACAGCGAAAAGTAGGCCTAATTGTTCAACTAGTTACTTCAAATAGTCAATTACTTGAACAATTTGCCCTACTTTTCGCTGTAAAATATTTAACTACTATAATACTTTATTTAACTACCCTCAAAAATAAAGTAGTTATTGCCGTAAGCCTACGACTTATATTTTGAAGTAGTTAACAGTAGTTATGAGTACCAGTTAGGTAGCTAATACCCAGATCTGCTAGCCAATCCATTACTGCCACCCAGACTTCGTTCGAGTAGTTAGTTAATGAACTAGCGAAGACATTAGGCCTAGTGACCGGCGGACAGCAGCCACGGTAGCACCTTGCAATGCACCTGGCGCGCGCTACACTCTGTACATTCCTAAAATATTGCGCAAATGTTTCGATAAAATGTTTTTGCAAATGCTATAGCCTAAAAAATTTGTGCATGTACATTGCACGTTGTTATGCGTAAAATAATACACAAAACACTAACGCGTTTTGCAAATGTGTTTTTTCGTTTGTGTAACCACGGCCATATGTCGAGTCCAAACTGTTTAGATCTGTCTTCTTTGCGTACTCTGCCCTAAGGCAGGTTCCAATGCCGATGGCGCCATCCGATCCGGCTCTGTGCTTCTCTCTTCAGCTCCTCGTAACTGATCTTCTTTTCCTTTTGCTCCATAAGTAAGTCCAGCATCTTCCTTCTTGGTTTTCCTCTTGGCCGTTTCCTTTCCATCTTCCCCTCTAGTACAGTCTTCAGAAGACAGTCATGTCTTAAGGCATGTTCTGTCCAGTTTGCTTGGCGTTGCTTGATGACTTGCATCAGAGAACGTTGTTCTTGCACCAGACTCAAGACTTTGTCATTTTAACGCATGTGCTGTCTAGCTGATCTTTTTCATCTTGCGCCAGATCACATCTCAAAAGCTTGTATATGTTTGATGTCTTCTTTTTAAGTGTCCATAAAGAGCTACACTCCGTACTAGTGTTTTCATCATTCGTTTCTTCAAGTCTTTTGAGATGTTCCCTCGAAGTAATTCTCCTCTTTTCATGAAAGCTGCTTTTGCCATTGCAATTCTTTTATTGATCTTATCACAACGAGCATCTTTAGTAAGTAAACTTCCCAAGTAGCAGAATTCATGAACCTGTTCAAGTTCAGTGTTTTGAAGCCAGATTGAAGCTTGGTTGACCTTTGGTAAACATCATTACTTTTGTCTTCTTCAGGTTTATACGCATTTCATATTCTTCAGATATCCTTTCTAATGCTTCCATTATTCGTTGCAAACCTTCTTCGGAACTGGCCGTCATTGCTTGGTCATCGGCAAAGCGTATAGCCTGTACTAGCCTTCCACCTGTCGCTACTCCATCTGCTACATTGTCAAGAGTTTCATTCAATACTTCCTGGATATAGATGCTGAATAGCAGAGGAGATAGCGGACATCCCTGTCTTGTTTCTCTACCAATGATGCTCGATCAGAGTCTTTCTCTTCTATTCTCACTGCGAATGTTTGTCCCATGTACAGATTTCCAATTAATCTCCTGTCCCTTTAGTCGACTCCCAGTCTTCTCAGGACCCTCATTAGCTTCTTCCAATCTACTCGGTCAAACGCTTTTTCGTAGTTCACAAAGCAGACATCTTAAACGTCACTTTCAACTTCCAAACTTCTCTCTGTGAGCACTCTCAGCGTACCTATAGCATCTCTGGTTCCTGTACCTTTTCTGAATCCAAACTGATCGTCTGAGAGGAAACAAACTGTATCTACTTTTGCTTCAATTCTCTTCTGTAACACTTTCAGCAAAATCTTTGCAGCATCCGAGATGATTGTTATAGTTCTAAAGTCTTCGCACCTTGTTGCATTGAGTTTCTTCTCCAGCGGTTACATTATTGACTGCACGAAGTCTGTTGGCCAGATCCCTGTTGTGTATATGGTTTTTCATACATCAATCAGTACTGTTGTTGCTTTACCATCTAAACACCTCAACATTTTTACTGGTATGTTGTCGGGACTTTCCGTTTTGTTGTTTTTCATTTTTTAGTGCAAAAGCTCTAAATGTAAAACATTCTACAAGTAGAAGCCGACATGCAGAATCTACATGTAGACAGGGTTATAAGCAATCAGGCCGAATAATCTGCTGTAGGTCTTCGGTGGGACTTCTGTAGCCTTTGTAAGACTTGACAGAAATGAAATGCAAATGTCTCGCTTTAATTTCTAGGCACTTTAATTCATATCACATGCTTTAGTAGATAGTTCAGCACCATGCAAATTAATGTATTTTTGCCCGCTATCAGTGCATTCATATTTGGTTTTATCTTACTGAAAGATGAGCCGTCTGCCAGCTAGACTGTGTCTTTTTTTATTCAAAGTAACTACGGGTAGGCCTACTGCCACGGTGCCACCTATGTCCCGCTGACTGTGCCAGAGTTGACCTTTCTTATTCCACTGGAATCCATCAAAAGGCAAAGTGACAAAAATGTTTCCGTCCATGAGAACCGGAGTTACAGTTGTCGCTGACGTGCACTCAAGTCCACTGTCGTTCTGCGTATAATGCTACAACGACGGTAGTTTGTTCGCATATTCATGACCGCGGCCTACTATTTTCAACTCAAGTGCTCGCCTCGCAGACACTACGCGTAGGGCCTGTATGTGTAACTGATGACTCGCTCTGAGTAATTAGCTTCGTGCTTTTGTCGCGCTACTTTACTGCGCGCTTCCGACGGGTTATAGCTACTCTGAACACCGTATACTCTTGACTTGAGTGGGCCCACTACAGCTGGCTCACTGGCACACAGGCAGACAGCTTTCCATTGCCATGCTAACCCCGCTGGCATAAAGCATCGACGGTGACCGTACTGGCCAGTGACCACAGTCACTACAGTATAAGCCTGCGACCAGTGATAACTGAAAACCTGGAGCGAGCTCGTGCAAAAAGTAAGTAAGTAAGCAAAACGTAAATTTATATAGCGCATTGAAGCGTTCAAATTAACCTCTAATGGGCTGAAACTGCTATGAATCACAGATTTCACTTAGAATTCATTAACATGTGCAAGAAAAAAATAAAATTAAGTTCAAGTAAAAAAAAACTTAAAGCGGTCGCCATCGCGAATTCATGAATCCGTAAATTACTGTTTTTCACAGAAGAGAGCGGAATGTGGCTTTACGGTACGAACTTTCACCGAAGTTGTATTTTGTTGCAAGGGTTCGCACATATGGTAATATAACGTAATAAGTTGCTAAATTTACTGCAATTTCATATACGTAGTAATGCATTTTATGCTATTGCGCACGTGAGAACGTCATTTCTTTGATCTGTTGCACGACATCCTGTAGCCTACAGCAAATCCGGAACAATTCAAAAAATCTACAACGAATATTTCTACGCGTCCAAAAAAAGTCGTTCATACCTGCAACGAATCTTGACATGTAGAGCTTACTGCGCGACCTTCAGTAAAACAAGACAGCCACAAAGGGAAGTAGTGAACTTTAAGCTCAGGTTGTACAGTGTTGGCGCCAGCTGTTCCTGTAAGCTCTTAGTGGAGAACGCTGTCGTCTGCCTGAGCTTGTGACGATGTCATATCGTGTATGACGTGGCTACTCCTAACTGTACATTGTAGAGTTAAGCCAAGGAGGCATTACGTCGCAACTCTAGCTACTATATACTCTCTAGTTGAACCGACTGCGTCTTTAATATGACTAGTTGAGATGGGTACACGTTTAATGTCTTGGTCTGGGTGTGTACGCGTGTTGTTAGTAGGCCTATAGGCTATCTGACCAAGCCAGATCAATACTGTCGGGAAACATCAAAAGTATAACATGAGGATCAACACGACTTTTCAATAACATTTCGCTTTGCCATGAATCTGAAGTTATTATCATGATGTACAGACGTGCATAACGTGCATAACTGTGAAACGGGGGCACTATATTGCCTATAAATTAGGCCTATATACTAAGCGAAGTTGCTTGTGCCCGCGCAAGCAATTCTGCAGAAATATGTCAGAATAGGCGGAATTCTGACATATTTCTCCGTAGCGCGTTCTGTCTGTCGTTTGTGACAGTCGTGCACCCATTTAGCAGAGGCCTACACTTGTGGAGTCCAAAAAACACTGTGTCAGATGGGAGTCTCTGATCATTAGGAAAAAGGTACTTTTGGGGTTGAACCCCCAGCAAAAACTTTAACTGCTAACGTGTGATGTACCAGGTGGCGGCAGCGATTATAGCGATTCCGCTTTGTATTAAATTCCTTCGGAGCTTGTTTGCTTTATGCGTGGTTGCTGTTGATCTAAATCATGTTAGATGGCGTACACTAAAGCGAGTTATTTACTTACAGGCTAATATGTTCACGGCTTTGTTCAATATTGCTCTACAAAATGGCCTCATCCCAGGGTAATAGTATTTCCAGCTTTAAGCAATATTGCCTCCTATGACCCCGCCCTTACTGCGTAGCTACCGACGCCCATTAGCGTCATCCCTCGATCAGTTTGGCTTTCAGTCTCCGGCAATATTTCCCCAACTTCGGGAAAATATTTAGAACCATAAATACTTGAAAATTCCTACTGCACGCCTGTCCTCTTATTCTCCCTTTTTCTCATTTTCTTTTTTCCATCGGCTTTTCTTTCGCCTCTCTCCTTCTTCTCTTTCTTCACCTTTCTTTACCTTTTATAACAGCGTTACCCTCCGCTCCCCGTCATTTTCTTTCTATCTCAGTCTCTTGCCTTACGCTTCTTTTTCATTTTTTTCTTAGAAGTAGGCTTTCTCAGATTCAGCTAAAAGATCTGGGAGAGCACTGTAGGGTTTTCGAATTGGATACGGGGCATAGTCCCGGTTGAAATCAAATTTGGTGCATTTTAGCTTTAAAAGATGACATGTAATGACAACAGTTTTAAATTTTTTTTCAGTTTTTTGAGCTAGGCTATTAACCGTTTTTATGGGTCAGACCGTCAGCGTCAGCGGGCGTCCATTCTGTGGTATTAGAATCTTCTGATTAAAAATGCGTTACGAAAGTCAAAAAATTGGGTAAAAATGAAGGCAAAATAAATTGGACTTTTACCCCAAATAAGCTCGATCTTACTTTTGGGGACCTGAATCACGGTGCAAAATTTCATCAAAATTGAATCAAAATTGCGGCTGTAGAAGTCCGTACAGACAGAAGGACAGAGGGACAGTGTGACGCAAGTGATTTCATAACCTGTCTCATGCCATGCTATGGCAATATGTGACAGATAATAATAATAATGACAACACAAACAATTTCGAACGCGGCGTCACAACGAAGGTGATTGGTACCTTGCAGAGTTGTAGCGTAGACGGTATGGGGGATGATGCTAGCGTGTTATGACGTCTGCTGGGAGCGGAGGCGGCAGATGTCGAGGGGTGTTGGGGAGAAGCTGCTGGTCTGCACTGCTGCAGCTGCTGCTGATGATGATGATGGAGACGGTGCAGTTTGTCGTCGTTGTCTGTTGTCGTCGTCACGATGTCGTCGTCGCAGGACGTCAGTGAATCGTCCTCACATGCCGCCGCAGCCGCAGCCGCTGAAGCAACGTTCTCGTCCCCACAACACAGCGGCACCACCCCCTCATTGACCCCCTCACTGACCCTCTCAACCACCCTCTCACTAACCCCCACAGCTGCCCCCACAACTGCTGGGTCTGCTGCTTCTTCCATGACAACTGCCACCTCACTGCTAAACAAATCGCACACAAACTATGCAGCAAAGTGAATGAGTGAATGAGTAGTTTCTGTTTCTATCTTGACAGCTTGTTAGCACACAAGAAATCATTTCATGTCATAGCAATATCAACAGAAACAAGATAGGCCAAGTACTGCCCGCCGGCCATACATGTACAGCATTTTGTGAATACGGGGGAAGGTTATGTTCGAAGAATGTTGTCCGTTTTACACTTATCCAAAGAATTCTGTCCGAGGAATTGTGTCCAGGAAAATCATGTCTCCGGTGATTACGCCAAGGGGGTTTTGATCACGTGCGCTTTCTCATTTGTTCATAGGATTTAATTAATATTTACATGTATTTCTGTAGTTCGTAGCTATATCGTACAAAATGTCAATTTTGAACTACAGGCTAAGGTAAAGAAATCTTTCAATCCGGTTTAGTGGAGTCAGTCACCCACCAGCACTACCAGGCATCCGCAGAGTGACGTCATTGAACATGCTGGAAGTCACATTGACTAACCGCATGTCAGCCAGCGAGCACGTCAGTGATATTATCAGCAGGTGTGCTCAGTTAATTCATGCTGTAAGAACCTTGCGGTGCCACGGCTTGAGTGATGATGCGCTGCAAATCAATTGTTCTGCAGAAGCTCTTGTACGCATGGTGGGGATTTACAAGAGCTGCCGATCGTCAACGGATTGCTTTTATCCGTCGGGGTGTGCGGAGTGGTTTTTACAGTGCTGACAGTCCTACAGCGGCTGAATTTGTCAGTGACAGCGAAAACAATTTTTTTTCGAAACGTTACGAACAATAAATCACGTACTGTACAAACTATTACCTGAAAGAACTACGCATGACTACAACCTAAGGCAAAGACGGCATGATCTAACGTTGTACGTTAAAACAGATGATGAAAACTTTTTATCCAGGATGCTTTTTAAAGACGTTTATTAGCATTATTATTTACCACACTTCTTTTATTAAACCTAGTATTTTATGTTAGAATTTGTTAGATTTTAAACTGCACATTCTATTTTATTGTACTGTATTATAAGTTCGTAGGGGTCTGTCTACTTTCGTATTAAACGAATATGGTATTGTATTGTATTGTTAATCCAGATCACCACTAAAATCTAATCAACATGTGCTTGGGGCGCAGATAACCGTTTCTGAAAATTTTAGGCAAATCATTCCGTAACTTTATCTGTAATGTTGTGCAAAAACCTTCTTAACCTATCTCACAATAATGAAAAATTCAGAAATCTGTTTCTGCATTTGGGTGTCGATCCTGATCACCACCTAAATCTTACACACTCTGATCTGGAAGGGGCAAAATAAATGTTTATGCAAAATTTCAACAAGTTAAGTGCAGCGGTTCATGATATCGTGTCGTCGAGCGAAAAAAAGCAAACTCAGCTGAAACAAAACTGTTGTCGCTTGCGCGGACAATAATATAGAAGCTGATTAGAACAATAAATAGATAAAGCTGCTGTGTAAAATCCACTCTGTTTAGCCACAATAAAACAGATCGCAAAAACTGTGAATACTAAATACAGTATAAAAATATACACACCGAAACAGGAAACGTTTTAAAAATGCTACTAATGTTAAGTATCACAATGCTCTTATTCTAAAGCGATGCTGTCGACTCATTCTGCTTGTCCGAACAAGAAGCCCAGCTGTCGCTAGGATAGCCGACCGTACTGGTTGTCAGTTACCTTCAAGGTCATCCAAGGTCAGTGATTTTCATTTTATCTAAAAAAAAGACGTATGACATTTCCTATTAGTGATTAATAGTAACCTTGGCCGTATCTTTCACGTGCGTTGAAAACGCACATTTATGATTTTTCTACCCTTCGCCTATTTAACCCCAAATTTGAAAATGTTTTTCTCGCATTAAATCGCTGAAATTTTGCGTACTTAGGTCTATGACACAGAGCTAATTATTCGTTAGTAAAAGTTTTTTCCTATGACTAACCGTTTAGCCACAATACATTTGTGGCAGACGACGGACAGACAGACGACAACCATGCCAATAGCTCGACCGTTACTTAAGTACGGAGGGCTAAAAACCAAGATAGAATCGTGAATCGACTGACAGAATGCAGCACTATTATGCACGAAGAAGTTCACGGGCCATGCCTGCGGAACATTTCGTAAATGCGAAAAATTATATGCGGGAAATTTTGTCCGTTATGCATTTATCCAGAAGTCTAAGATTCTGTCTGAAAAGATTTTCACCGGGGATATTTTGCCAAATATAATCCTCGCTAAAAATTTTAGGCAAATTCGTCAGTAACGTTTTATATAATCCTGCTTAACAGATAGAGAGTTGGTTTTTTCGCATCGATAAGACATTGGGCTACATGTGTGACATATTGCTTGCAAAAACCTAATTTCATCGCAGATGACGCTTAGAGGCAGCATTCGTGCTAGCACAATGTCAGAGCAATATCATTGCAGCTGGCTATATGCGTGCAACAGCCGGGTTCATGTTCTTTGTATTGCAAGCATCCAAGAATATCACTGCATTTTAAAGTGACTATTAGCCTATTATAATAAAACGTGTTTACATAAAACGAAAAAAAATGGTTCGCAAATAAAGCATGCAGCATAAGGCACCGCATTTGAACACTAAAAACGTTTGGACGTATTAACGTAAAAAATAAAACGCAAAAAAATTCTACCAGTGTTTTTGTTCCACTTCTATTCACAGATATGTCCAAAACCCTTTCTCAAATGTTTTACGTTAAAATATTTTCACAGAATGTTTGCAAGCTAAAG
>Ga0209671_1009441_pt1 | contig 10228 bp, 7 predicted proteins | sample WorMetHERISLAND2_2_FD_187401 | JGI IMG/M metagenome (GOLD analysis project Ga0209671, IMG submission 187401) | Marine gutless worms symbiont microbial communities from Max Planck institute for Marine Microbiology, Germany - Olavius geniculatus... | ecosystem: Host-associated > Annelida >... | reverse complement strand
ATTTTATAATGCCGGTCCAAAATTTCGGAGGGCCACCCCCAAAAAATTTTAGGGGCCAAAAACATGCAAAGTTTGGCCCGATTTCGGACGACTTCGGAGTTCGGTGGCAAATATTTCTGGAATGGATGAAGATGTTCAAAGTCGGAAAAGTACATTTTGTACCACAATTCCTCTCGCATTGGGCAAAACAAGTCCGGTGAACTTTGTTGCAGTAACCTTGGAGATCTCAATGTGAAATTGTACCCACCTAAAGCACGTTTTTCAGAAGACTTTATTTCGGCCCCTAGGGGGTGCTGCACCCCAAATTTTTACACACGCTACAGAATGACCAAGTCTTGCTAGCGCACCCACTAGGGACACGGGTCCTCCTTACAATTTTTTTCAAAGGTGGGGACCAAAATTGGCTTAAAATTCAGCGTATTAGGCTCAAGATCTTTGGAGCCAGGGGGAGTAGCCTTATGAAACTTTTCCGCATGACATGCCGCTACTTGGGGGTGATAAACCATGTACAACTTTTGGGGGGCACTGCCCCTTTAAAATTTGGGAGGGCAAAAAATGTCAAAAATTCAGTACGTTTTACGACAACTTTTGAGTTTGACTGCAAATATCTCTGGACTGGATAGAGATATCAACAAATGGTAAATGGTGTTATCAACCACGATCTTTCCCGCACTGAACAAAAAAAATTGGTGAACTTTGGTCCGCTAACAACTGAGATACTTGCTTAATGTTTATGTACCTTAAGTCGACAGTGCGCGTTTTGTGTATGCTAATGCATTTGACTTCAGGCCACGTGACTTTGCCCCAGGGGAATTATACCCCCATGAATTTTTCCCCCAATCGGACTTAGGGCGCCGGGCGGACTCACATTGGGCTTTGACCCAAATTTCTAGTTTTCTTTTTTTTCTCTGCTTATGCATCTAGGTTTACTGATTGCATAAACATATGCTGATTCGTGATAGTTATTGACTATATTGCTTTTATGTGGTGTTTTCTTTCACTTTCTGTATCATATACCTCTGCAGTCTGTCAGTTGTTTATTGTAACGACATTTGATTTGACATGCTTGCTTATATTTTTGTTACTGGCAGGCCATTGATCGAGCGCGTGACATGGTTGACACAGAACTGACGGCCCTTGCTGCCGAGAGCTACAGTCGTGCTTATGGAGTGAGTTGACGTGTTCAGTATGCTTTGATACTGTACTAGTGACATTAATAATACAGCAGTTATCTTTGTAAATTATTACAGGCATTTATTAAACATTTTGTAGTGTTAATCTGTTGTGATTATGTTGACATCTGTTAGCATTTTTTGTGACAGTTGAACCCCTTACCTTGTCCAGTAATAAACTCAATGACAAACTTCAAGTGACACAGTGCAGCATTAATTTCATTAGTTTTTAGTCGCTAAGCATTAAGCTCGAAATACTCATCCTACCAGCATATATTTTCAGCCAGGTTATGCAGGTTTTATGGCATTCAGTTAACATTTGGTGGTGTACACGGTGTTTCATAAAAAGGCACCCTTTTTCATAACTCAGTCGAATGGTGATCAATTGACATGAAATTTTTTTACCAGTAGTAGCTTAAGAAATACTAATTCAAAATACTTCAACAGAATGTGTCTGTTAGTTAAATAGTCTTTGCTAGTCGTGATGAAACGCTGACATCATAATGTGTCGTGAGTACAAGCTTGCCTGCCTCAACTAGTGCTGTCAATTACTACCATGCTTCGATGGTTAATTTTTTCTGGTTCACTGATGAAAAATGTTCATCGCATCAGCACGAAGCAACTTCGGGGCATGAAATCAGGCATCTCACGATCCAAAAACTCAACCATCTCGCAAGCAGTGTGTGCTGGTGCACTGTCTTGCTGGAAGGTGTAGAAGTCAAGCGTCAAGTGTGCAAAAGTGAACGTTTTGTACGTTTTTTTTAATGGTTGCAATGGTAAAACTTCACATTTTGCCATCAGTGAAGCAGATGAACTCCACCATCGAAGCAGGGTAGCTATTCAGCAAGTCTGTCAGCACCAGTTGCAACAAGCAAGTTTGTACTCACGGCACATTATGACATCAGCATTACATTATGACTAGCAAAGAATATTTAACCAACAGCCTTATTTTATTGATATTTTTGAATTAGTATTTTTTTCAGCTACATGTGGTAAAAATTTCATGTAAATTGGTCATCATTTGAGTGAATTATGAAAAAAAGAAAAATGGTGCCTTTTTATGAAACATCGTGTATATAGGCCTACTGTTGCTAATTTGTATGATGCACATGAGTGAATGTTTTGACTTCAGCTGGTCCAATCAGTCAATCATTTAGGAGTATTTAAAGTTTAAATCGCTTAAGTACTATTGTAGAGAGCGAGGGAGAGAGACTATTGTATGCAGTCTGTGTGCATTGTGCTACAGGTGATGGTGAACGTTCAGATGCTGGCTGAACTCGAGGAAGTAATTCAGTTTAAGCTGGTCCCCGAACGCCGTGAAGTCATCCGTGAAATGTGGTGGAACCGACTGCGGGTATTTACCTATTATTACCATCAGTCATCTGTCATTATTTTTGTCATAGCTTTGTATGCTTATTACTTTTACTTTTTGTTCCTCAGTGCATGCGGCATTAAGTGTTGCCGTCGTACGTCTTTTCTGTCGGATTTTATGGAAGGCACTTTAATTAGAGTCTTCATTCCTCGGAGCTGCAACTTGTAGTCGTCAGTAAGTAAGAAACACAGAGAATGTTGTTTATTTGATATGGGTGCCAGGACATGCAGCGTAATGTGTGAGACTGAGATCACCTGGAATCATGACTGTGTTCAAAAATAAATGCGTCGGTAGTCGATTTACTTATCCCGGAATGATGGAAAGCTGAGTTGACTTTGATGTTTGTTATATACATAGGTGAGTTGGTGGTGTAGCATTTTGGTTATAACGTCGGTCCTGGCCGGCGAACTTTCTTTATCCTGCACCAGACTGATGGATGGCTGTTTGATCACTTTGTGGGTAAAGCATCCACTATCAGTCAACCAACAAGGCCAACTCAGCCTGCCATCCCTCCGGGGTCGGTTAAATGAATAGTAATCCATTAATATGGGTTACGGAAGGTAACCGCATGCCTGGTGGAAAGTAGTGGCAGCCTACCACTGGGTTTATGACTGTGTCATCTGCGGGCTGACTGCCTAGACGCCGGGATCAGCTCCTACCCTTACGCTCGTTAGAGTATGGGTACGTTTACCTTTACCTTTATATACCTGTTATTCCTCCAAGTACTAACCACTTGATGGCGACCCAGCCAGGAGTTGAACCCACAGCCTTTTGATTGTACGTTTGACACCCTACCATTATGCCACCAAGTCACCTTACCTTATTGTTACAGGTTTATTGTGTACATCAAGACAGACCACTGTTGTTCCCTGTAGTATTTCCGGTACTGAAGTAGTGCACTATTAGTAGTGGGGTGTTTGCATGTGGTTGTAGGGGTGTCAGAATGTTATAGAGGACTGGCAGAAGCTGCTCCAAGTTCGTTCGTTGGTTTTTGCACCTCAAGATGACCTTCGTACATGGTTGAAATATGCCAGCTTGTGTCGACGCAATGGCAGACTGGTGTGTGTTACATTTTACAGTACTTATCGTCATTGTCTTCATTACTGCAGGTTTATTGTGTAGGTTAGAGTGCACAAAATCAAAGTCAAATAGTCTAATGTAAAAAATTTATGAGGATGTATAATGCATTGACTTCATCATGCTGTTAATATTCGGATTAGTGTGAAAGTATGTGCGCTGTAGGTTTTTGTTGGAATCATAATAAAGATATTATATTGTATTATTAGCGTATAATTGGTTGGAATTTGCTGCTGATCATGCAATTGTTTTAATACTGCTGCGTACTTAGAGAGCGCTGGTGATCAAGAATTGATTTTTCCGTATGAACGTTTATGTAGTATGTTCTATAAATAAGCCAGAAAGTGTGACTGTTTTATCCACCTTTGCCTGAAACTCCATTCCTGACTCTCTAATAGATGACAGCTCAAACTTATCTATTTTGTTCTACTTGCACAATGATTGCATTCAAGGCCATTTACAGTTAACATCCTATATAAATTACTTAATTACTTACTTAATCACTGCAGTTGCTAGCCTCCAGTTTTACTGCCAAAGACGTGCATGAAATGTGTTATTATGGGGCCGTCCTTTCTAGAAGGGGGCCCCATCATGTGTTGATCCTGTCCGTCTGTCTGTCTGTCCCTCTGTCCGTCCGTCTGTCCGTCTGTCTGTCTGTCCCGTGCCTCCACCTAGAGGGAAAACAAAAGCCTACGAATACCAAACTTGGTAGGAAGGGTCCCCGGGACACGAGCACCCCGTGGACCAATTTCAAGGTCAAGAGGTCAAAGGTCAAGGTCACAGGACATAGTAGTTGTGTCAACGTAAGCCTAATTATAGGAATTTCTAGATGCTGTTTGGTTGATTCGCGTATATAAGTGACGTATTTGGCAGGTGTCATAAGGAACTCTCGCTCCCTTGCCCCGGGTGACCTCGTTACCATGGCAACGGCCGTTCCCTCCGTCTGTCCGTACTCAACCGCAAGGACGGCCCCATAGCGGGCGGCCCCTCAACGGCCGCACCCTCTTGTTGAGAGTGTGCTGTATATAACGGCTTGCTGCTGCTGCTGGTGCAGGCGCTGTCTCAGAGAACTCTGGTGATGCTGATGGGAGATGATCCAGCCAAGAATCAGTCGGAAGTCATCTCAGCTGCCGAACCTCATGTCACTTTCGCTTACTTGAAGCATCTCTGGCACAGCGACAAGAAGGTCTGGCTGCATTTTGCTTCGAGTCAACGGAAACTGTGTCAAGTTATGCTTGCGTTTATTTTTACTGTGGAATCACCGTAGTGCAAGCAAAACTGCAAGCAATTCCATCTGTAGCTACATATTTCCTATACCATAGTTTGGTCTGTTTATTTCTGTCACAATTGTGCACCCTGTCGAGTCCGTTTGACGGATTTTCAGGTGCCATTTTGCAGGTACACATGTGGGGCTCACTAACACATTGTGTTAGATGGCGGTCTTTCGCCCCAGGAGTAGGGGAGATTTTGGTTTAGATCCCCAGCCAAAACATGCAATTGCACTTTGCTGCTGCCATTTGGCAAATAGAAACTTCGTGTAGGTAACCCAGCAGTGATGACTGTGAACAACCATTTGAGGCCTACCATCATCAGTCGATCAGAACAAATTCGTATAATGCCACTGTGTCACATGCAATGTCGGCGAATTCACGTCCAATTCATATGTTCGTACTGTAACTTGTAAAAACTTACAAATCATCACATCTCTGCTTCTGTAGTCATCTAGAAACTGAACTGTTTAGCAGGGCCCATGGTGTCGACTTACCTTAGCACATATGTAATGGCTCAGCTGTAAGAATGGACATACCAAAATTTCCCTACTGAACTGAAGTGAATTGATGGGAGTGGTGTGTTATGACAGCAAGAAGCACTAAGCCGATTACAGGACTATGTTCAGCTAGAACTCTCACCAATGGTAACTACTGCGGCTGCTGACCCTCAGCTAAAGCAAGAGAAGCTGATGAAACTGCTTGCAAAGTTTGTAGTTTTCACTCTGATCATAAATTTGTATTATTATTAGCAGTAGCAGCAGTGGCTTTAATGGTATACTTGTTATGTTCTCAACAATGGCAGTAGCAGTAGTGGTATCAGTAGTAATGCCAGCTTTTGTCTAAATTGCATGTATTCTGTGTTCACCCTTCTATCATGGCTGTAGAAGTTGCCTAGGCCTTCCGTGAAGTAACTTAGTGAAAACTGTGAAAAGTGAAAACTGTGAAATAAGATGTCTGCAGGTTTGTTCTAGCATTTGTCCTACACAAGAAACTGTGCACGTTTCTTTACTGTGTATCATCAGCATTACATTTGATAAGCTGAGGACGATAAGCATGTCTTCATATTGATTCTCGGAAATGGCATAACCGGTGGCAGTAACAGTAAGTTTACATAAATGAACCTGTTTCATACATTCAATCGCCATTGTTTTAGCAGCAGAGCTATTTGAAGGAATGAAGGTCAGTAGTAGACTGAGAAGTAATAGATGATGTTGAGCTATGAAGAGCCATGTTTTGAGACATTGGTGGGAGGTCGAGACTTGAGAGTGACGAGTTGTTGTTATGTCCTCCGGCAAAGTGCTTCAACAGCCACACTCGGTTGTTTAGTTGTTGTATTGCAGAATTTGTGGTGATACGTTTACACACAAGTCTTGCTAGATTTACTAGAAAGGCTATTCAGCGCTTACGGCTAATAGCAGAATCGCATACTCAATAGATGATTAATGATAATGCAGCAAATCGATCATGTGACCACTAGCCAGTCTCGTTATTGTCTATAAGTGGCTAGTGGTTGGGGGTAGGCAAAATCCACGTCGTTTCTGGTGAATATTTAATCAGTGTTATTTGTATTTTTCTGTGGAGGTGTTACTGTAAGCTGGGTGAGTGGCACGAGGGTCTGCATGGCATTAACGAGACATCAATCCCACAAGTCATTGAGTACTATGCCGAGGCGACGAAGCACGACGACAGCTGGTACAAGGCCTGGCATCTGTTCGCATATCTCAACTATGAGGCCGTACTTTTCTACAAGCAGCAGCGCCTACTGGCAGCCAGTGATGTAGCACCTGCTACTGCGCCGTCCATTGACAGTGCAGCTACTGCCAGACCAGCTGACGAATCACGTGCTGAGGTCAGTAGTAGTAGTAGTAGTTGTAGCACCAATGTTACAGTATCACTCCCAGACTGCCTGACAGATCGTTTATCGAGATCAGTAAGAATTTGATTAATTAGAATCAAAATCAAATTTAAGTTCAATCTTCATGTAGCTGTCATTTGAATATCTGTATTTGTATAAGAATTTGAATAGCCTGAATATGAATATGTGCAAGTGCAGTTATCTGCTTCCTTTGTACAGCTATGACTGGGTTCTTTTAGTCGATAGTGTTGTCAACTACCATCAGTTTTTTCTGTCGGCTGATTTTGTGCTGCGGTTTAACTCTATGGTATCTCTATGGTCTGTGCTGTGGTTTGACTTTATGGTGTCTCTAAGGAGTGTGCTGATTCCATTGTATCTCTATGTAGTGTGCTGTGGGGATTTGCTTGTAGGTGCAGTTGTCGGACTACTGTCGTACTGCTATGACGGGGTTTTTTCGGTCGATAGCGCTGTCAACTAGCGTCAACTCGCTGCAAGACACGCTGCGTCTGCTGACGCTGTGGTTTGAGTTTGGTCATTGGCAGGATGTCAATGATGTGCTCATGGAAGGCATTGGAACCGTTCAGATCGATAACTGGCTTCAGGTCTTTTATTCTTTTCCAACTTTTGTTTTATTTTTGTCTAGTAATATTTTGATACATTTGATTGCGCTGCAGCAAGAGCGTGCACAATTATTACAAGTTTCTTTTTGGGCACTTGGCCTAACTTAGTGTAATTCTGCCTAAACTAATCAGTGAAGCAAGAGCTAATTTTATTTTTATGCCTTCACTAACGTGGTGGCTGGAGGCATTATGTTTCCAGAGTGTTTGTGCGTCTGTGCGTCCGTCCATGCATGAGTCTCAAACAAACATTGTTAGCACAATATCTTAGGTATTTGTAGACAGAATTTGACCAAACTTTCACCGCTAGCGGACTTTGGGGCAAGGATAAATGCATCAAATTTTGGGGTTAAAAGGTCAAATGTCAAGGTCATGGTGGGATCAAATATGCCCCAAAATGCACTTTTTGGCCTTGTAGTTGTCACTTGTTGGTGGAGGCATTATAGTCGATGGAGTCTCAACCACCATCTAGTTTGTTGTAAAAACAAGTAAACTATTACTATTTCAGGTGATACCGCAGTTGATAGCACGCATTGACACGCCGCGCCAGCTGGTTGGCCGACTGATAACCCAGCTGTTGATGGACATTGGCAAGGCACATCCACAGGCTCTGGTTTACCCGCTGACAGTGGCAGCCAAGTCCAACACCCCAGCACGCAAGACCGCTGCCAGTAAAGTACTCAAGAGCATGTGCGAACACAGCAATACGCTCGTTCAACAGGCGCTGCTGGTAAGCTTTGTGTCATCGTATTCAGTGCTCAGTATTAAGTAAACGCAAAGTAACATATATTTTTTCCGGAATTAAAAGGTCTATAGGGCGGCCCTGATTTCCATTACCTTAGCCCTCCGCTAGACACCAGTTTACACTGGCAGATCATGGTTACAGGGCTAGCATTTTGCATGGTGTACCTGTTTACATGCCAGCTTTTGATGGTACTCACTGTGCTTACCCCATAGGGATGGCAAGGCTGAGTTGACCTGGATGGCTTGGTTACACAATGTATAGCAAGACAGTGTACCCAGGAATGGTCACCCATTTAAGTTCTAATTTAGCTTAGTGGCATAGAGTAACTTCTTTGATGTGACAGATGATTTTTCCACTGCACCAAGGCACCAACTGCATATGTTGTGAAAATTCTGACACAAGCCCCGCCTTCTCCTAGAACAAGTGACTTTGGACCCTGGCTTTTACTGAAACATTGGCAACTTGCCATAGTGAACTTTTTCTGTGCACAACTTATGTTATTTCAAATATGCTGCGAAGCATGATTGATTATGCTAAATTTTGTCGAGAGAAGTGTGCTATGAGTTACTTGCAACTGACACCTGGCAAGACCTGTTTTTTAAGTGAGTTTTAGCTCTCTGTCAAAGTAATATAATCATAAATGGTTTAATAATATGGACACTATAGCTGCATATTATTGGTCAACCAGCGACTTAAGCCAATTGGCTTGATCTCGAGATTGGCAGCCACCTGAAACTGTGCGCCATTCATCACATGAACTCGATGAACTCTCACAACGACATTGCCATGACGAGAGCACCTTAAACATTGTCGTTTGCATTGCTGTGATGCTGCTGCAGCTGCTGATTCTGCTAACCACCATTCTGTGTTGTGTTGCATTGTACAGATCAGCGAGGAGTTGATTCGTGTTGCTATACTGTGGCATGAGCTATGGCACGAGGGCCTCGAAGAGGCGTCGCGACTGTACTTTGGAGAGCGCAACATCAAGGGCATGTTCGCTGTGCTTGAACCTCTGCATCAGATGATGGAAGCCGGACCTCAGACGCTCAAAGAAACTGCCTTCAGCCAGGTATTATTGCGATATATAACGCAAGCATCTGATGATTTCTTGGTGGTTTTAACAGATAGAAAGTGATTTGTGTAATATCATGAGCATCAGCAGTAATGAGGGGCTTATGTTGGCCAAGTAATGAGCAGTATTTCTAGTGCCACAACAGTAAACTGTCGTATGAATAGGTCCAGGTATGAATCACAAAGAAAAAAAGGAAATTTTCGAGATGCCGCCGGAAGGCCAAGAGTTATAGTGCAGAAGTAATGTCTGAAAGAATGCCATTTCATAGTAAAAGTTAGAGCTGTCCAGCTTTAATCACATGATTAATTATTTTTATCATGCATTAAAAACAGGCTTAAGCTCATTTCTGGTTTATCATCAAACAACAGAAGGTCATCTTGCTACTGAACACTAAACAGTCTACCAGTAGTGACATGTCTATTCAGCAATAATCATAGTATGGCGTGAGACCTCAACTTCACAGCATAAATGGTGGATACATGATGCAATGAAAATTAGATTTGTAATTTGTTTGAAAGGTTAGTTTAACTACTTTCCAGCGTGATTATTGCCTGTCCAATGCAATAGTATAAAATCACCTGACTGTCCATGCGTGCTTGTGTTTGTTCGTTCAACTTTTCATATGCCATATCTCCGAAACAGTGCAAGATAGACGCATGGTCACAATGGACCACCCATAGGAAGTCGCCCACTGCGATTTGAATGATCACGTGACCGATGACGTCACGTGACTCCAAAAAATCAAGGCCGTAACCCCATTATCTTTCAGGTGCCATATCTCCATAACAGTGCAAGATAGGCGCATGGTCACAATGGATCATTTATAGTAAAGCACTGGTGACGAATAGAATGGTCATGTGACTGACAACGTTAATTGTTTAGTTATAATAATAGCAAAGGATGACAATAACATTGCTGCTGTGCAGTTAAAAATTAAACATTTTGATTTTTTTTACTAGTCTTAACAGTCCACTGATTATATTTATACGGACATATACTGTAAACTATCGAAGTGCATTGGACAGACTCCGTGTTCGTATGAACATT